>JGI10211J34971_10000182_pt1 | contig 49266 bp, 48 predicted proteins | sample Etolagsediment_FD_34971 | JGI IMG/M metagenome (IMG submission 34971) | reverse complement strand
GACGACCCCGATCAGCGCGAAAACTACGCCGATGCCCTGCGTCGGCGCGGATATCACGTCGAAACCTACGAAAACCGCCCCGATGCCGAGGCGGCGTTTGCACGTGCCCTCCCGGATGCGGCGATTCTCGATGTCATGCTCGGCGAAGAACACGACGCTGGCTTTGAGTTGTGCAAATCCATTCGTAAGCTCGCACCGCGCTTACCGGTCATCTTCCTCACCGCGCGCGACAGCGAGCTCGACCGTCTTTCCGGCTTGCGTCTGGACGCATGGGACTACTTGGTCAAACCTGTCACGCTGGAATACCTGCAAGAACGCGTCGCGGGTCTGCTACGTATCGCTGAAGTGCTGCGTGCGCAGGCCGACAACCCGGGCATGGCGTCGAATACCTTGGTGCAAGGTGATCTGGAATTGAACGAAGATTCGATGTCGGTGCGCTGGCAAAGCCAAGCCGTCGATCTAACACTGACCGAGTTTTGGATTGTGCAGTTGCTCGCGCGCAATCCTGAACATGTCGCCAGCTATGAAGAGCTGATGCAAGTGACCCGCCAAACGATTGTGGAAAAGAACACGATCAATGGCCATGTGCGCCGCATTCGCACCAAGTTCCGCGAGATCGACGATCGCTTCGATTGCATTCGCAATGTGTTCGGCGTCGGCTATCGCTGGAACTGCGAGCGCTAATCTCCTCATGCATATCCTGCCGCGCTGGATTACCGACCCCGTCGATCATTTCTTCAAAGCTCTGTGCGCGCGCTTCCCGTGGTGCGGCAAGATGGGGATTCGCACCAAGCTGATGCTGATTGCGTTGGCGTTCCTCAGCTTACCCATTCTTGGTTATCAATACGTCGGCGATCTCAAACAATTCTTGCAGGCAGGCCAAGAGCGCGCCCTACTGCTGACTGCGCGTGCAATCGCCACTGTGCTGCATGAACGCAATGAGTTGTTCAATCCGCAAATTGGTGTACCACACCCCCTACGTGACAAATGGGATCTGTACGCACATGTGTTGCCCGATCGCATGAACATCGATGGCACCACTGCCGACTGGGGCGAGTTGGTATTGGATGCGCAACCGTTTGCCGAGGCCGCGATCTTAGAAGGCGGCAAACAATATGAAGCGACCGACATCTCATTTGATCATGTGGTCGGCTTCGATGATCTACAGCTGTATGCGCTGTTTCGCATTAAAGACGACCTCCTCACCTTCCGTGACCGCAATCAGCTCGCCGTTGATAAAAACGACCACTTGCGTGTTTATCTCGAAGACGAGTTTGGTGAAGCCTTGCGCATCGTAGTGACGGCGTTTGAAGGCGGCCGCATGACTGCCTATCAAGTCAAAGAAGATTGGAGCACGCCAACCACAGGCTTTCCGCGTAACGAAGTCTTGGCATGGATGTTGCCGCTTGATGATGGCTACAACATTGAACTGCGCTTACCACTTAAACTCACCGGCATTGATCGCCGTATCGCATTTGCCATGGTCGATGTCGATGACATCGACGCACCTGAAAATCGCACCATCCTCGGTACCTTCAATCCAGAACGCAGCACCGAGCTCAATCGTCTGCTGATTCGCTCGCCCGAAATCGAACGCATCCTCTACGGACTGGATCGTCCTGAAGGGCGCACCTGGGTGGTCGACCGCCATGGCCGTGTGCGCGCCGTGACCGGCAATCTGACCGGCACTGAACTGACCGGTCCGCCTGCGCCTGAAGACGAAAATACGGTACTGGATCCACTTACCCGTCTGTTCACGCGCGACACCGATGTGCGCAGCGAAGAACAAGTCGAAGCCATCGTTCAATACGAAAACCGCGCCATGCGGCGCGCGCTGGATGGGTCACCGGGCAGCTTCCGCCGCGAACTGGAAGGGGGTGGCCCTGCCATCCTCGGCGCCGCCTACCCGATCCTGTCTGGCAAAGATGTTCTCGGGGCTGTGATCGTGGAGCAAAGCGAGAGTGAAATCCTGGCGTTGCAAAACGCAGCCATTGGTGGACTGGTCAACACCTCACTCATCATCTTCTTGATTGTCGGCATGGCACTACTGTGGATGTCGACCCGCCTGACCCTGCGCATTCGGCGCCTACGCGATGAAGCCGGCGCTGCGATTGATGCGGACGGTCGCATTCGCGCCAATCGACTGCGCTCCGAGGAGATTGCTGGGGATGAGATTGGTGAGCTGTCGCGCGTGATCTCCGACATGTTGTCACGCCTGTCGTCGTATACGCGCTACCTCGAACGCATGCCGACCACACTACGCCATGAAATCCTGAACCCGCTGAACACGGTCAGCACTTCGTTAGAAAACCTCGAAGGTGAAATTGCCAGCAACGAACAAACCGAAAAGTATGTGCGCGGCATGAAGAAAGGCATTGAACGCCTTGGTTCGATCATGCACAGCCTGACCGAAGCGGCGAGTCTGGAACAGGGCTTGGTGCCCGGCGAGGAAGAAACCTTTGATCTCAGCGCGTTGGTACGCGAATACGTTGAACACTTCGCCAGCGTGCATCCCGATCATCGCTTTGAGGCGGATGTGCCGGAGCGTGCGATTTATCTGAATGGCTGGCCCGAAGCGATCGCACAACTCCTCGACAAGCTGTTGGATAACGCAATTGATTTCACCCAGCCTGGTGATCCGATTCGGGTCCGCCTCACTCTGCGGGTTGGATCGGTTTGCCTGGATGTGGAAAACGAAGGCCCACAACTCCCAGAAGACATTCGCGTACACCTGTTCGACTCGATGGTGTCCCGCCGCATGAAAGGCGGCGAACGCCCGCACCTAGGTTTGGGGCTTTATGTCGTGCGCACCGTGGCAGAACGCCACGGCGGCAAAGCAGAGGCGAGCAATCTCGATCAGGGCGTACGCTTCCGCGTGTGCCTGCCGCTTGAGCCGACCCAGAATCGGGAACCCGAGCTTGAGGATCTACCGCAGATTAAGCTTGAGGCCTAACCCAACAAAAAGCCCCGCAATGCGGGGCTTTTTGTTGCTGCGCTGAAGAGGGCCTTACGCCTTACCTTGCAACTGCAACAGAATGGACTCGTCTTCCAAGGTCGAGGTGTCTTGCGTGATCTCTTCGCCCTTGGCGATCGAGCGCAGCAAACGCCGCATGATCTTGCCTGAACGGGTCTTCGGCAGGTTGGTGGAATACCGAATCTGATCGGGCTTGGCGATCGGACCAATTTGGTTGCCGACCCATGCGCGCAACTCAGCAGTGAGCGCCTCATCGACCCCGCCTTCTGGACGCTCACCCCGCAGCACGACGTAGGCAAAGATGCCCTCGCCCTTCACGTCATGCGGGAAGCCCACCACCGCCGCTTCGGCCACACGTTCATGCGCAACCAAGGCGGATTCGATTTCCATGGTGCCAAGACGGTGACCGGAAACATTCAGAACGTCATCGATGCGGCCCATGATCCAGAAGTAGCCATCTTCGTCCTTACGCGCGCTGTCGCCGGCCAGGTAGAAGCGACCGCCAAACTTCGGCCAATAGGTGTCGACATAACGCTGATCGTCACCCCAGATGGTGCGCAACATCGACGGCCAAGGCTTCTTGATCACGAGGTAGCCACCGGCGTTCGCTTCGGTAATCGAGTTGCCGTCTTCATCCACCACATCCGCGGCGATGCCCGGCAGCGGGAGGGTGCACGAGCCCGGCTTCGCCGCAACCGCACCCGGCACCGGCGCGATCATGTGACCACCGGTTTCGGTCTGCCACCAGGTATCCACGATTGGGCAACGCTCGCCGCCGATGATCTTGTGATACCAAATCCACGCTTCGGGGTTAATCGGCTCACCGACCGTGCCGAGTAGACGCAGCTTGGACAGGTCGTAGCTATTCGGGAGGTCGTCACCGAGCTTCATCAATGCACGAATCGCAGTCGGTGCGGTGTAAAAGATGGTGCAGTGATGGTTTTGAGCCACTTCCCAAAAACGCCCGCCATGCGGAACCGTCGGCGCGCCTTCATAAATGATCTGCGTTGCACCGGTTGCCAACGGGCCATACGCCACATAGGTGTGGCCCGTAATCCAACCCACATCCGCCGTACACCAGTAGACGTCGTCCGGCTGGATGTCGAACACCCACTTCATGGTGAGGATGGCGTGCAGAAGATAACCGGCACTGGAATGCTGAATGCCTTTGGGTTTGCCCGTGGAACCCGAGGTGTAGAGCAAGAACAGCGGGTGCTCTGCTTCGACCCATTCAGGCGGACAATCGGTCGATTGGCCAGCCACAGCGTCATGCCACCACACATCACGACCGTCCTGCATCGACACGCCATGGTTGGTGCGTTGCAGGACCATCACGGTCTCGATCGAAGCACAGCCAGACGTGAGTGCTGCGTCTGCAGCGGACTTCAGCTCAATCACACGGCCAGCACGGTTGCCGCCATCGGCGGTAATCAACATCTTGGCGCTGGCGTCTTCGATGCGGTCTTTCAGCGCCTCAGCAGAGAAGCCGCCAAACACCACCGAGTGGATCGCGCCGATCCGCGCACAGGCCTGCATCGCAATCACCGCTTCCGCCACCATCGGCATGTAGATGACCACGCGATCACCCTTGCCAATCCCGCGGGCTTTCAATGCGTTCGCAAACTGCGAAACCTCGGCATGAAGTTCGCGGTAGGTATAGTTTTTGGTGTCGCCCTTCTCGCCTTCGAAGCGGATCGCAACCTTGTCGCCATGCTTTTCGAGATTGCGGTCAAGACAGTTATAGGAGACGTTGATCCGACCGTCGGTGAACCAGGCGTAATGCGGCGCGCGGCTACTATCCAAGGTCTGCGTAAATGGAGTTTCCCAGTCGAGCTCTTCTCTAGCGCGCTTGGCCCAGAAGCCTTCGTGATCGGCTTCAGCTTCGGCGCGCAGTGCTTGATAGTCGGCCATGCTGCCGATACGGGCCTGGCTTGCGAACGCGGCCGAAGGTTCGAAACGGCGTTCTTCGATCAGGACGGATGAGATATTTTCGTTTTCGCTCATGCGGTTCTCCAGCTCCTCTCGTGAGAATTCTTCTTGATCAGATGGCGCGCTACCTTACCAAACCTCGCGGAGCAAACCTATCCAGACAGCCCTACATCCTCCGGGCGTTGTGCCTGTAGGCGCTCCGTCTCCGCGATCACCTGTGCCCCCAACAAAAGGATGACCCCGGCAATATCAAAACTAATCAGCGCAAGGATAGCCGTGGCCAGAGAGCCATAAATCACACTGGCCAGCGACAGCGCCGAGAAATACCAAACTAGGATGTGTCGCGCACTTTCCCATAATAAAGCCGCCACAAGGCCGCCAACCAAGGCGTGACGTGGGGAAATCTTGCCTACCGGCATCACCAAATACAGCGCAGTCATCATGACTACGAGCCCCAACAACCCGCTGACATAGAGCATGCTACGGGAAACCCCGCCGAGCGAGACATGCAGTCCGAATAGCACCAGCTCCTCGCTTTCATAGGCCTGCAAGGCACCACTGATGAAGGTGACCAGCAACAAACCACCGCCAAGCACCAAGATAAACAGATAAGGAATGATGGCCGAAATGAGGAAATGCCGGCGGACCGGCCCACGCCGATGGAAGATGACAGACATCGCATTTTCCAGTGCCGTGAAAGCCATAGAGCTAAAGAATAACAACACAACAAAGCCAAACCACCCGACTACTTGGCGGTGCGCCAGAAAGCTTTTTACTTGCGCCAGCACAGCCTCGGTTTGCGTCGGCAGAATTAATTCGAGATGTGCAGAAACTGCGATAAGAAGTTGATCTTCGGGTAACAATGTGGAGAGCACGACCAGCAGCAATGCCATTAAGGGCAACATCGAGAGCAAGGTGTAGTACGCGATCGCGCCCGATAACAACAGGCCCTGGTTGCGGCGAAACTCATCCAAAACGCGCCCAATAAAACGCAGCAACGCGAGCAATTTCGACTGCACGGAGAGGACCGAATTGTGTGACATCACCCTTCCCTCATCTGCGATTTGATCGCGTGATCATACGCTAGTCTGCGCATCAGGCGTGCGCGGTTGAAGCGCCTGAAGAAAACCAAGCCGCAAAAAATGCGATCGGCGCAAACCGCATTCCTGCTGCGCTTTGCGGAAAATATTTTTTTCACAACCTCTTCACATCCGCAAAGATTGCATACACAATCCTTTTTGTCCGTTGGACACCAAATATTTCACCCAAAGGAGATCGATTGCATGGCAGCTAAATCGACTGCGATTTCGAAGGCCTATACCAAGGCACAGCTCGTTACCGAACTCAGCGAAGCAACTGGCGTAACCAAGAAGGACGTGGGCGCCATCCTAGAAACTTTGAATGGTCTGGTTGAACGCCACTTGCGTGCACGTGGCGCTGGCGAATTCACCATGCCGGGTCTGCTGAAGATTCGTCGTGTAAAGAAGAAGGCAACCAAGGCCCGTACTGGCCGCAACCCGCGCACCGGTGAAACCATCACCATCGCAGCAAAGCCAGCTTCAACTACCGTACGTATTCGTGCGCTGAAGCCGCTGAAAGAAATGGTTTAAAACCTTTTCTGAGGATTGATTGGGGCTTGCCTCAATCACCCATAACAAACCCGCCTTTCGGCGGGTTTGTTGTTTTTGCAGCCTGTGTTTTTACAGGACGTTCACCGCTGGCTTAGATGCGCGGGTAATCACGTGGGGTCGAGCCGGTATAGAGCTGACGCGGACGACTGATCTTCTGCTCGGGGTCGTCCAACATCTCATTCCACTGCGCAATCCAGCCTGCGGTCCGCGCCAAGGCGAAAATCACCGTGAACATGTTCAGCGGAATGCCCATCGCACGTAGGATTAACCCAGAATAGAAATCCACATTCGGATACAAGCCACGGCTAACGAAGTACTCGTCTTCCATGGCGATACGCTCCAACTCCAACGCGGTTTCAAACAGCGGCTGGCCCACCTGATCCAAAGCCTCAAGCACCTCGTGACACGCTTCCCGAATGATCTTGGCACGCGGATCATAGTTTTTGTAAACACGATGGCCAAAGCCCATCAAGCGGAACGGATCGTTTTTATCCTTGGCACGTTCGATGTACTTGGGAATGTTGGCGCGATCACCAATCTCTTCGAGCATGCGAATGACCGCCTCGTTGGCACCACCATGCGCAGGACCCCACAGCGATGCGATCCCCGCGGCGATGCTCGCGAAAGGGTTAGTGCCGGAACTGCCCGCGAGGCGCACAGTTGAGGTACTGGCATTTTGTTCGTGATCGGCATGCAAGATAAAGATCAGATCCAAAGCGCGCGCCGCAATCGGATTGACCTCATAACGGCAGGTCGGCAGCGCGAACATCATGTGCAAAAAGTTTTCGGAATAGCCCAAACCGTTATCGGGATACATGAACGGCTGACCGACCGAATACTTGTAGCTGAGCGCGGCAATGGTCGGCATCTTGGCAATCAAACGATAAGCCGAGATGCGGCGATGCTCCGGATTCTTCACATCGGTCGAGTCGTGATAGAAGGCCGCCATCGCACCGACCACACCGAGGGTAATCGCCATTGGATGCGCATCGTAGTGAAAGCCCTCGTAAAAACGACGCAGGGTTTCATGCACCATCGTATGCTCTTTAATGGTGCGTTCGAACTGAGCAAACTCTTCAGCGTTCGGCAGCTCGCCATGCAGGAGCAGATGGCAAACTTCGAGGTAGCTGCTGTATTCCGCCAACTGCTCGATCGGATAGCCGCGATAGAACAGCACGCCCTCATCCCCATCAATGTAGGTGATGGCGCTGCGGCAGCTGGCCGTGGACATGAAACCGGGGTCGAACGTGAACATGCCGGTCTGTCGATACAGATCGCGCACATCCAACACCGACGGCCCGTGACTACCTGGAATCAATGGCAGTGCGGTTTCCTGTCCGGTTGCCGGATCGACCAGCAACATCGTTTTTTCAGCCATACAGCCCTCCTCAGCCGTGTGAGCAGCGCATTGTAGCAGTGCCGCGGCTCGCCGCGCCCTGCCGCGAGCCGCGGCACTGACTATAATTAGGGGATGTCTGAAACTCGTGACCTCCCGTTTACCGCCCGAATCCCGACCCATTCACTCATGCGCGCATTGAGTGATGGGCGATTGTTTCGCCACGGCTTCTCGTTGCTCATTCGCCTCTTCGCGATTGTGCTCGCCATTGTTTTGGTCGGCGAGTCGATCGAAGTGTGGAAACAGCATCAAGCCTCAGCACTGACCGCCGTTTCCACTGCCGTTCTAGTGGGCCTACAGGTTTTGGTGATTTTGGCAGCTTGGCTGGCACTGCACACGCTGGTGGTGCGCGCGCGGCAAGCGCGCGGGATCCATGACCATCAATACACGCTATTGCCATTGGCTAGCCTCATGCTGCGTTTGACCGGCGAACTGGCAGCGTTGTGCGTGCTCGCACGCAGCTGGATGGAAGGCCTGTTACAGGTTACCGACGGCCCCCGCCTGCACACGCTTGTACAGCTGCCGACGATGCCTGCGCTCACCCCGGATGTACTGCGTGAAGTGATGTTGCAGACCCACGCCGCCTGGGAATGGCTAGCGATTGGCCCAATCGCCGGGTTTGTAGTTCTGGCAGTGGCTTATTTACTAGCCGAGAGCCTGACGCTATTGATTGACCTCTCGCGCAACGTCCGCGGTCGGCCGTAACGCCAGAGCAGACTGACTAACCTTCTTGATCCCACAGCGGGGTTGCGCCCTGCTTACGCATCAACTCCAAAAAGGCTGCGTGCGCAGCTTGTTCTGCGGCAGATGCCTCAATCACTGGGAGTGGCGTTCGATTTGCAGCAGCACGACGAATACGGCTCACGCCCTTCTGCAAGTCTTCTTCTTCCTTACTCAACACCATGCCCACCTGACCACTGGTCATGGCCAAATACACCTCGGCCAGAATCTCGGCATCGAGCAAAGCGCCGTGCAATTCGCGATGGCTGTTGTCGATTCCTAAGCGGCGACACAACGCATCCAAATTATTCTTCTGCGCCGTAAACATGCGTCGTGCCATCTGCAAGGTGTCGGTCACACTGCAAATGGCATCCAGGCTTTCCGGCACACTAGCCGCACCCTGCAAGCGTTTGAGCTCGGCATTGAGAAAACCAACATCAAACGGTGCGTTGTGAATAATCAACTCTGCGCCCTGCACGAACTCTAGAAAGTCCGCAGCAATCTCGGCAAACACGGGCTTATCCGCAAGAAAGCTCGCACTAATGCCATGCACCGCCTCGGCGCCCGCATCAATGTCGCGTTCGGGTTGAATGTATTGGTGATAATGCCGGCCACTGAGGCGACGATTCACCAGCTCAACACAACCGATTTCAATGATGCGATGCCCATCGCGCACTTCTAGACCGGTGGTTTCTGTATCGAGAACAACTTGGCGCATTACATTTCTCTTGGTTGGCAATCTAATCCATTGGCTTCGCGGCGTGCATGGCAGATGTTAGCCTGCCTGAGACAGCCAAACCGTCGCGAAGGGGGCGTTCATCATTGGCTTGTCGTTGAGCCTTGTGCGTCCATTGCGGCATTGGCAAGCGCATCAGCCCGTTCATTCTCGGCATGGCCTTGGTGGCCGCGCACCCAGTGCCACTCAATCTCATGCGGTTTGGCGGCCTCTAACAAACGTTGCCATAAATCTGCATTCTGCACCGGTTTCTTCGCTGCGGTTTTCCAGCCATTGCGCAACCAGCCCTGAATCCACTGGGTCATGCCATTGCGTACATACTGCGAATCGGTGGTGACCTGCACCTGCGCCGGGCGCTTGAGCGCCTCCAGCCCCGCAATCACAGCCATCAGCTCCATACGATTGTTGGTGGTGTGCTCAGCATAGCCATTGAGCTCACGCTCATGCTCTCCCCAGCGCAAGATCGTGCCCCACCCCCCCGGACCTGGATTGCCGCGGCAACCGCCGTCGCTGAACAGCTCCACAACACTGGCAGTCTCAATTACATCAGTCATAGGAATCCGGATCAGACATCGTATGCATGCGCGGCAGGGTACCGCTTTCCACCGCGCGCTGCCCAACCATGGCACCGACTGGGACCGAGCGCCGCGCCCAACGCGGACGAATGGGCGTCAACGGCAACACATGCTTGCGCGCGACCAAGCAATACCCCCCGGCAAAGGGCGCAAGATGGAGTCGGCGTAAGCCTGCCGCAATGACGCGCACTATGCCGCCCGCCGGGGTCGCGTTGATCGGCAGTTGATAGCCATAGTGACGCACCCGTAGCACCTCAAACCCCAATACGCTGCACCACTCGCGCAGTCGCCCTGCAGTCAACAAACGCGTACACCAGGGGTAACGCACCCGTCGCCGCGTCGCGATCTGCCACAAGCGCGACAGCACAATGCGCGCACCCCATAAACTCCACGGATTCCAGCCCAATACCACCACCACCCCGTCCGCGCGCAACACCCGATGCGCCTCGCGCAAGAGGCTGTGCGGATCCTCGGCATGGGCATAGGCATGCGGCAACACCACCGCCGTGAGCGTCTCGCTGGCCAGCGGCCACGCGGCAGCATCATTGCGCAGGGCAATCGGCGTGCCCGGCTCAATCTCATGCCCAAACTGGAAACCGTGCGCGATATCGACGGCCAGATCCTCGTGAAAGCCCGGATACGGCCCAAGCAGCGCCCAGTGCACGCCATAACTGCCCTGCAGGGCTTGCGACAGTACTGCACGCTCCTCGGTCAGTAAGTGCTGACCGAGTGCGCTTTGCCACCACTGACGCTGCGCGGCCGGCAAATCCAACGGCAAGGCCCGCAACGCACGACAGCCCCGCCGCCAGGCTGCCCACAACCGCGCCAAGAACCCGTTCGCTGGCGACGAAACTTGCTCCGCCGGCACTTGCCTCGCAGAATGGGCGCTGGAGTGTTTCTCGTGCTGCATTGTTTCTTTCTTCATATTGCCCGCCATTCTAGTCTGTCCAACGCGTCGCGCCGCGCCGCTCGGATCTTGTTTGGCATCCTTCTGCTCACTGGGGTGCAGCCGATTGCCTTCGCGCAATCGGGTGAAGGACTGACCACGCCGCCCGAACCTGCAATCTGGAGCCACCTGGTCAGCCGCTTCCAGATCGCCGACCGCCATCACCCGCGTCTGCTGCCGCATGTGCTCTGGTACAAAAATCATCCCGATTACTTAGAGCGCGCATTTGAACGTGCTCGTCCCTTCCTGCATTTCATTCTGACCGAGGTTGAACGGCGCGGACTCCCCGGCGAACTGGCGCTACTGCCGGTGGTGGAAAGCGCCTTCCGTCCCTACGCCTACTCCCATGGCAGCGCGGCGGGGTTGTGGCAGTTCATTCCCTCCACAGGGCGTTTGTATGGCCTGAAGATCAATTGGTGGTACGACGGCCGCCGCGATGTAGCCGCAAGCACACGCGCGGCACTCGAATTCTTAGATGACATGCATCGCGAATTCGGCGATTGGCCACTCGCCCTCGCGTCTTACAACACCGGCGCTGGGAATCTGAAAAAGCGTATGAAGCGCAATCGCGACGCGGGCAAGCCATTAGATTTCTGGTCGTTGGATCTGCCCAATGAAACCGAAGGCTATGTGCCACGCTTACTCGCGCTCGCGCAAATCTTGGAAGACCGCCAACGCCACGGTCTCACCCTACCTTACATCGCCGACCGTCCCGTGTTGTTGGAGGTGAATGCGGAAAGCCAGATCGATCTAACGCTGGCCGCGGAGCTGGCGCAGATGGAGCTGGATGCGCTCTACGAACTCAACCCCGGCTATGACCGTTGGGCCACGCCCCCGAAAGGACCCCATCGCTTCCTGCTGCCAATTGCGGTCGCCAGCCGCTTTCGTGCCCAACTCGACGCAGTTCCGGCAAGGGAACGCGTGGAGTGGACGCGGTATGTGATTCAACCGGGGGACAGCCTTGGCGTCATCGCCCAACGCTTTGACACCACACCCGCAGCCATTCGCGCGGCAAATGATCTGCGCGGTAACCTCATTCGCGCGGGCGACCCGCTCATGATTCGTGTCGCACGCCGCGACAGCAGCGCGTATACGCAACATGCTGAAGCGCGCGAGGAACGCCTACTCAACCGTCCGCGCAGCGGTCAGCGAACCATTCATGAAGTGCAGAGCGGCCAGAGCCTATGGGACATCGCCCGCAACTATCGCGTGACCGTCAAAGAGGTTGCGCGCTGGAACGGCATGGCACCCAAGGATGTCCTGCGCGTCGGGCGCGAATTGGTGGTGTGGGTCCCCGACGAGCCAGCGCCTGAAATCGCCAGCCCCAGTGCACCCGAAATGCCCGATGTGCCACTGCAAAAGGTGCGTTACCAAGTCCGTAGCGGCGATAATCTATCGACCATAGCCGTACGCTTCCGCACCCGTGTGGATGACTTGATTGAACAAAACCAACTCAATCCCGATGCCTATCTGCAACCGGGGCAATGGCTGGAATTTGAAGTCGATCCACGCCAGAGTGCGCGCTAGCACCCTCCTCTTTTTTTTGGATGCCCATGACCACACCGTTGCGCACTGCGCTTGATCAACTGTTTCTGCTGCCTCTGCGTCTGCTACCGCAGCATGCGCTGTCACGTGGCGTACATTTTCTGACCCGCCGCCAAGGCTGGATCGGGCGCACACTCATTGCCCTGTTCTTGCGGAGCTATCGCGTGGCACTCGCTGAGGCACAACAACCAGACCCACGCCAATACGCCAGCTTTAATGCCTTCTTTACCCGCGCATTACGTCCGGACGCACGACGTTGGCCCTCCTCACCACGGCAACCGGGAAGCCCGGTAGATGGCGCGGTGTCAGCGCATGGTCCGATCAAACAGGATCAAGTCTTTCAAGCCAAGGGCCATCATTACAGCGTGACCACGCTCCTCGGTGGCGACGCACGCCATGCCGCCGCCTTTCAAGATGGACACTTTCTCACGCTCTATTTGTCCCCGCGCGACTATCACCGTATTCACATGCCCATGGCTGGAACGCTGACCCATGTGATTCATGTGCCCGGTCGTTTGTATCCGGTAAATCGACCGGCCGTTCGCTCCCTACCTGGCGTGTTTGCCCGCAATGAACGCGTAGTGTGTCTGTTTGAAAGCGAACAAGGCCCCTTCGCTATGATTCTGGTAGGCGCGTTGTTTGTTGGCAGTATCGAACTCGAAGGCCTTGGTGAAATTACGCCGCCTGCTGGACGCAACGTAGAGACTCTAGACTTGCGTGGCAGCAAACTGGAACAACGCAGCTATGCACGCGGCGAAGAACTGGGACGCTTCAATATGGGCTCCACCGTCATTCTGCTCACTAACAAATCGGGTCCACGCGCGCGCAAATCTTTGCGCACCGACCAAGCCGTGCGCCTTGGCGAAGAATTGTTTGAATGGATTTTTGACTAATCCGCTATCGCAAACGCGACCACGTCACGCATCTGCTGCGCACCTGTCAGCACCATCAATAGACGATCGATACCGAGCGCTACACCACAACAGGCGGGAAGGCCGGCATCCAATGCGTCTAAGAATGCCTCATCCACGTTGACCGGGCGCGCTTCACGCTTACGCTGAGCAAGCTCTGCGGAAAATCGCGCACGCTGCTCAACGGGATCGCGTAATTCGTCATAGCCATTGGCCAACTCAATTCCATCTACATACAACTCAAAGCGCAACGCGAGCTCAGGATGCGCAGGATCCAACCGCGCCAATGCCGCTTGCTGGGCCGGCCATGCCGTAATCAAGACTGCACCTTCCGTACGCAATGCAGGCTCCAACACCTGCGCTTGCAACAAATGCAGCCAAGGCAAAGGCTCCTCACCCAAGTCTTCGACCAGATCTATCCCGTGTGCAGAAGCCGCAGCACGCAACACGGAGGAATCGGCATGTAGCACATCTTCAATGCCCACCCAACGCGCAAAAGCTTGTTGATACGTCACCCGCTGAACAGGACGCTCAAGGCCCACATGGCGCAAAAGAGCGACGACCTCATCCATCAATCCCTCAAGCGTGAAGCCGGGGCGATACCATTCCAACAACACAAACTCGGGTTGGTGATAGCGACCACTCGGCTCATCACGGAACACGTGCCCCAACTGATAAATCGGCCCACTGCCGGCAGCCAATAAACGTTTGTGAAATAACTCTGGCGATGTCTGCAAATAATGTTGGCCAGCTACCGCACTCAGGCGCACAGGGACGGAGTCTATGTTGAGGTCAGGAACCGTACCGCGATTGAGCATGGGCACATCCACTTCGAGCACCGCACGCCGTGTAAAGAACTCACGAATCGCCGCGTACAAGCACGCGCGCGCCTGGAGCATCTCCTGCGTCGCACTCGGCTGCCAGTTGATTGATTCAGACATCGTCCACACCCCCGACCCCCCAAACAAAAACGCCCGCATCTGCGGGCGAATTTGGAGCGACCCAGGTCTTAGTCTTTGGCACGCGACAAGTATTCACTGGTGCGCGTATCCACACGAATGACATCGCCCACATCCAAGAACAATGGCACACGCACAACGGCACCGGTTTCTAAGGTGGCGGGCTTGGTACCACCCGTTGCCGTGTCGCCACGCACCCCCGGATCGGTCTCAGTAATGGCAAGACTGACATGGTTCGGCGGAGAGACCGAGATTGGCACGCCATTCCACAAGGTCAACGTCACCATCTCCTGCCCCTTCAACCACTTCAGCGCATCGCCCATCGCGGTCTCATCCGCTGCAATCTGCTCAAAGCTCTCTGGGTGCATAAAGTGAAACAACTCGCCGTCGCTATAGGAGTACTGGTATTCCGTATCCATGACGTCGGCCGCTTCAACGCTATCTCCTGACTTGAAGGTCTTTTCCAGCACACGACCGGTCTTTAAGTTACGCAGTCTGACACGACTGAACGCCTGGCCCTTACCCGGCTTGACGAATTCATTTTCGACGATGGTGCAAGGATCGCCATCCAGCAAAACCTTCACGCCACTCTTGAATTCGCTGGTACTGATCGTCGCCATATCGTTCTCTCTATCGTCTCGTTGAAATACCGGCTTGCCGCGAAGCACGCAGCAGGGAAAAATGGCCGGCCATGATACCCGCAACGCCACTCCCGACACCAGACTGGCAGTCCATCCTGGCCGCAGCCGTTCGAGATCCACTTGAACTATTGGACCAGCTCGGCCTTACCCAGCATCCGGCACTGGATACAGATTTCGACCCAAGCTTTCCCTTGCGTGCGCCGGCACCCTGGATCGCACGCATGCAATACGGTAATCCGAACGACCCACTGTTGCTGCAAACCCTGCCGCTGCGGAGTGAGTTGGATCCTGTTGTGGGCTTCAGCGCCGATCCGGTTGGCGACCTCGATGCGGCACGTGGACATGGCTTGTTGCAAAAGTACCATGGCCGGGCATTGCTGCTGACCACCGCCGCCTGCGCGATTCATTGCCGCTACTGTTTTCGCCGCGCCTTTCCTTATCAGGACTACAGCCTAAGTCCGCAAACACTAAACGACTTACACGCCGAGTTGTACGCGGATCCCAGCCTGCATGAATTGATCTTGAGTGGTGGCGACCCGCTCGCCTTATCCACGTCACGCCTACACAAACTGATTGAAGCGCTCCACGGCGTGCCCCATTTGCAAACCTTACGAATGCACACTCGCCTGCCCGTAGTCCTTCCACAACGCATCGATGCCGAACTGATGCAACTGCTCGAACAGGCGAGCCGACGTTGGCGTGTGGTGATGGTTTTGCATGTGAATCATGCGCAAGAAATCGATCAGATCTTTGCTGACGCGGTGCATACCTTGCGCCAGCTACCCATCACTCTACTCAATCAAACTGTGCTGTTGCGCGGCATCAATGACAAACCTGAATCACTGATCGAGCTCTCACATTCCTTACACCGACAGCATGTACTGCCCTATTACCTACATCAGTTGGATCAGGTGACCGGCGCCGCACATTTTGCGGTACCCGATACAGAAGCACAGGCCCTGCATCGTGAAATGCGCAGCCAACTGCCTGGGTATCTGGTGCCCAGATTAGTACGCGAAGTCGCGGGCGCTAGCAACAAAACGCCACTCTGATGAGAACAAAACGGAATCAGCGTGCAACTTGTGCGCGCAAATATTCGCGAAACGCAGTGCCCATTTCGGGATGACGCAAACCCAACTCAACGGTCGCTTCAAGAAAACCAAGCTTGCTGCCACAATCAAAACGACGCCCACGAAAGCGATGCGTAAACACCGACTCTTCCCGCATCAAAGCAACAATCGCGTCGGTAAGCTGAATCTCGCCACCCGCACCACGTGGTGTAGTTTTAAGATGATGAAAAACGCGTGGACTCAGCACATAGCGCCCGACCACCGCCAACGTTGATCGCGCCTCGCTCGGCTTCGGTTTCTCCACCAACTGAGTCACTTTGCCAAGGGTGTCTCCCAAGGTATCCACATTGGCGATACCATAACGATCGGTTTCAGACGGATCGACGTCTTCCACACCCAACACCGACCCCCCCTGCGCGGCATAGACCTCGATCATTTCTGAAGTGGCCCCACGACCGTCTTCGCAGGTAATCAGGTCATCCGCCAGCAATACGGCGAATGGATCATCGCCAACGATCGGTGCTGCNCAGAGAACGGCATGCCCTAAGCCAAGCGGTTCTGGCTGACGCACATACACACACGTGACACCCTCGGGGACGGTGTCACGCACCATCTTCAAAAGTGCATCTTTGCCCTTGGCCATCAACGCACCTTCAAGCTCACGGTTACGATCAAAGTGGTCTTCAATCGCACGCTTGTTCGCACTGGTAACAAAAATCAGTTCCTTGATGCCTGCTGCAACGGCTTCTTCTACGGCATATTGAATCAGCGGCTTGTCCACCACCGTCAGCATCTCTTTCGGATTGGCTTTGGTTGCCGGCAAGAACCGCGTACCCAATCCAGCAACAGGAAAAACAGCTTTCGTGATTGTGGTCATGTCACTTGCTCTTCTTTAGATGTTTGATCATGCGCTTACGCTTGTGTTCTTGGCGCGGCGTCAGTGTATTGCGTCGACCCGCAAAGGGATTATCCCCGGTACGAAAATCAAGCCGCACCGGCGTTCCTTCCAGACCTAGCGCCTTGCGAAACTGATTACTCAGATAACGACGATAGCTATCTGGCAGATACTGCGTCTGATTGCCATGAACAATGAAACGCGGTGGATTGTGCCCACCTTGATGGGCATAGCGCAATTTAATCCGACGTCCCTGAATGGCCGGTGGTGGATGCGCACGGACTGCATCCTCCAAAATCCGATTCACCACCGGAGTCGACACGCGCAGGCTGGCAGATCGCCACGCGCGCTGCACCGAGCCCATTAAATCGCGAATCCCACTGCCATGCAGGGCAGAGATGCGATGCACGGAAGCATAGTCAAGATAAGGCAAGCGGCGATCGAACTGTTGCTGCACCCATTCGCGCGCATCCACTTCCATGCCATCCCATTTGTTCAACGCCAATACCAGGGCACGCCCGGACTCCACCACATGACCGAGCAGACTGGAGTCTTGATCCGTCACACCTTCCCGCGCATCAATCACATAAATGATCACATTGGCCCGCTGCATTGCTTCCAGCGCTTTAATCACGCTGAACTTCTCAATTGCATCCTGCACGCGCGCACGGCGACGCACGCCTGCGGTGTCAATCAAACGATAGTCATGGCCATCTTGTGAAAACGGGATTTCAATCGTGTCACGGGTCGTGCCGGGAAGGTCACTGGCAACCACACGCTCCTCACCCAATAATCGATTAACTAGCGTGGATTTACCGACATTTGGGCGACCTAAGACGGCAACTGCAATGGGTCCCTCAGGAATAATTTCATGCTCTGGGCGCTCCTCATCCTCCGCGATGCCATCCTCCGAATCGAACGCAGTGAAATCTTCCTCGGTGAACGCCTCTTCCGCAAAAAATGCCGCCTCTTCTTCCGCACGTTGGGCTTCTTCTGCGGCCTGAGCGATGGCCTGGAAATCAACACCAAGCGCCGTCAGGATGGTCTCCAGCATGATATGAATCCGCTGCCCATGCGCGGATGAAATCGCCAAAGGTTCTCCCAATCCGAGCGCATAGAACTCTGCAGTGACGAGCTCACTGGCCTGGCCCTCAGCCTTGTTAACAATGAGCCAAACGCGTTTTCCGCCACCTCGTAGGCGCGTTGCAATCTCTTCATCCGCAGCGGTTGGTCCTGATCGTCCATCCACCAAAAACAACACCGCATCGGCTTCTTCAACCGCACGCCATGCTTGCTTGGCAGTGAGCGCATCGACCCCTGCAGCATCATCCATGAGGCCGCCAGTATCAATCACGGTATAGGCCTGGCCCTCGAACTCAGCAAGGCCATATTTTCGATCGCGCGTCAGCCCCGGAAAATCCGCAACCAAGGCATCACGACTGTGCGTTAGGCGATTGAATAAGGTCGACTTCCCGACATTGGGTCGCCCGACCAAAGCGAGCACAGGTTGCATAAAAATGTACTCAGAAAAACCTTAGCGTGCGCGCAAGGCCTGCAGGGTTCCCTTGTGTCCGTACAGCACCAGGCTATCCCCGAACTGGACCGGCTCCGCTGCCAGCGCACCATCTGCAGCACGCACACGCGCTTGAATCGAACCATCCTGCAAATCTAACCAGTGAACCCAGCCCTCGAAATCTGCGACCACTAAGGAACGACCCACAATCTGTGGACGTGACAAGGCACGATGCAACAAAGCATCCTGCTTCCATAGTGCGGTACCCGTGTCACGCGCAAAGGCAAAAACCTGACTCTCCGTATCGACAGCCACGAGCAGATTTCCCACAACATCAATACCCGCCAACGAAGAGAACTCACGCTTCCACAATGACTCACCGCTATCCCGGCGCAGCAAGGCTAAGTTGCCTTGATAGCTGACGGCATGCACGACGTCGCCAAAAACCTGTGGCATCGCATCCACATCAACCATACGTTCAACTTCGGTACGGCCACGCGCAGGTGCAACCGTGTGGTTCCAACGTTCGCGACCATCCTCGAGCCCAAGCGCCACCACTCGACCATTATCGAGACCGAGCAACACCTGATCTTGATCCAACACAGGCGAGCCATATCCATGCACGGACAACACCGGCACGCTACGGTCATCAATCCAGCGGCGAGTTCCATCTTGTACGCTCAAGGCTTGCGTACGCCCATCCAGCGTACGCACAACCACCATAGAGTCCGTGACCAAAGCAGGCGCCAAGGCAATGCTGCTTAGATCCGCTTTCCAACGCAGTTTTCCGTCACTGGCTTCCAGCGCTAGCAACTTGCCATCCGCGGTCGCAACCGTGACCAAGTCCTTCGATGCACCAGGACCCGTCGTCACCGTCTGTTCGGCACGTACTTGCCACAGCAACGTTCCAGATGCATCGACGGCAGCAATAGTGCCGTCCTCTGCCGCAACCACGATCCGGCCCTGTGCCAAGGCAGGACGCAACTGCATCACCGCATCATCGGTGCCATTGCCAATGCGTAGCGACCAACGCTGCGTCGGAGTGAAGGCATTGTCGATCTTGGTCAACTCGGCGGGCTCGCGTGTTCCATCGCTACTGCCTCCAAACCAACCGCCCACCGTATCCCCTACGGAGGAACAACCCGTCAAACCCAGTGCAGCTCCCAACAGCCAGCCAAACCGATACGTATGCGCCTTCACGAACTTACTCCGCTTGTTTTTGCGCTAGGCGCTCAATACGACTTGCTGCTGCTTCATCGCCACGTGTGCGCGCTGCTTCGAATGCGCTTTGATAAAACGCGCGCGCTGTCGTGAGATCGCCTTGGCTGGCCGCGACATCACCTTGGAGCTCAGCACGTGCCGCAGTAAATGCCGAGCTCCATGCACCCTCGCTCAGAATCTGCTGGGCCACCTCTGCAGCATTGGCTTCCAATTCCAGCGCGGCCCATTGCAAGCGCGCAAGCTGTGCATAGGTTGACTCTCCGGCAACGGCTTGTTGCAACAGCGCACGCGCCTGCTCCAATTCGCCCGCGCGCTGCGCTTCTGCTGCTTGAGTCAACACCGCCGCCGCCCCAGCACCGAGCGCGACATCAACGTCCGCTTGCGGCGATAACACACCTTGCTGGGCCTGCTGGAACTGCAGAGTTACCGCTTCCATCCGGTCGCCTTGCCATTGATTCCACACATTCCAACCGAGCAGGCCGCCACCACCGAGCAGCACGCCCACAATGATGGCCATACCGTTTTCCTGCCACCATTTACGCAGGCGTTCAATGTCATCACGATCGGTCGATTGATATTCCATAACTCACTCTTTTTTATCCAAGAGAATTTTCATTGAGAAGCATCTGCTTCAACCAGACGGAAAGCTGATTCAATTCATGAACCGTTTGCTCGGCCTGTCCACGCAGATCTTTCACTGCAATCTGTCCGCGCGCCAATTCATCTTCACCAAGCACCAGCGCGTAACGAGCACCAGAGCGATCCGCGCGCTTGAATTGTGCCTTGAAGCTGCCGCTGCCGGCGTTCGTCTGCAAACGAATCCCCGGCACCTCATCACGTAGGCGCTCAGCCAACGCAAGACAGGCTTGCTCGGGCTCTGCCCCCATCGCAATGAGGTAGGCATGGGGTACCTGCGCAGGTTGCGCTAAGGCCAAGTCTTCAAGCAACGCAACCAAGCGCTCAAGTCCCATCGCAAAGCCGACTGCCGGCGTTGCGGGCCCACCCAATTGCTCAATCAGGCCGTCATAACGACCTCCCGCACAGACCGTACCCTGCGCCCCGAGCTGCGTCGTGACCCATTCGAATACGGTGCGTCCGTAGTAATCCAAACCGCGCACCAAGCGTGGGTTCAGCGTATAGGCAATGCCCATGGCATCCAAACGCACGCACAAGCCAGCGAAATGATCTGCGGATTCGGCATCCAGGTGATCCACCAACTGCGGCGCCTGTGCAATCAAATCCGCCATGGCCGGATTTTTACTATCCAAAATTCGCAAGGGATTGCTCTGCAGGCGGCGCTGACTATCTTCATCCAGCTGATCTGCATGCGCAGAAAAGTAATCCACCAAAATGTTACGGTAGGCAGCACGCGCCGCACTGGAGCCTAGGCTGTTCAACTGCAACTCCAAGGAGTTCAACCCCAAGCGTTGCCACAGCCGCGCGGTCATCGCGATTTGTTCCGCATCAATATCGGGGCCCGACTGGCCATAGGCCTCCACGCCGAACTGATGGAACTGACGATAACGCCCTTTTTGCGGACGCTCATGGCGGAACATCGGTCCGAGGTACCAAAGTCGTTGCGGTAAAGCCAACAAGCCATTTTGCATGGCCGCACGCGCACACCCTGCCGTACCCTCAGGACGCAAAGTCAGGCTGTCGCCGTTGCGATCGTCGAAGGTGTACATTTCCTTCTCGACAATGTCCGTAACCTCGCCAATCGAACGCTTAAACAACTCGGTTTTTTCAACAATCGGGAAACGGATCTCGTCATAGGTGTATTGCGCGGTCAATTCACGCAAGGCCTGTTCGAGCTGCTGCCAGATATGGATCTGATTCGGCAGCAGATCATTCATTCCGCGCACAGACTGCAGTCGCTCACTCATTCAACATGCTCCGTATTTCGCGCAGCAATTTTGGCTCGAATCTCTCGCTCTAAAACATCCACCATGTCTTCATTCGTTGTCTTAAACGCAGGCTTTCCATCCAGATAAACTAGATTAGGCTGCCCACCAGTCAAACCCACGGCAACCTCACGCGCCTCACCCGGCCCATTCACCACGCAGCCGATCACCGCCACATCTAAAGGCTCGAGAATGTCCTCGAGGCGCTCCTCCAGTGCATTCACCGTTGCCACCACATCAAAGTTCTGACGTGAACAAGATGGACATGCAATCAAATTGATGCCCTTCTTGCGCAAATGCAGCGACTTTAAAATATCAAAACCTACTTTGATTTCTTCAACGGGATCGGCAGCTAAGGACACTCGAATCGTGTCACCAATGCCTTCGCTGAGCAGCATGCCAATACCGATCGCCGACTTCACTGCACCACTACGCGCACCACCGGCCTCTGTAATTCCAAGATGCAACGGCTGCTCAATCTGGTTTGCGAGCAGGCGGTAGGCGCCGACAGTCATGAACACGTCCGAGGCTTTCAAACTTACTTTGAAGTCAGGAAAGTTGAGTCGATCTAAAATCTCGACATGACGGAGCGCCGACTCCACTAAAGCCTCGGGAGTAGGCTCACCATATTTCTTCTGCAAGTCCTTTTCTAACGAACCCGCATTCACGCCAATCCGAATGGGGATATTACGATCGCGCGCGGCCTCAACCACCGCGCGTATCCGGTCTTCTCGGCCGATATTGCCCGGGTTAATGCGCAAACAATCCGCACCTAACTCCGCGACTCGCAGGGCGATTCGATAATCAAAGTGGATGTCGGCAATCAAGGGTACGAGGCTCTGTGCACGAATCTGACCGAATGCCTCCGCCGCATCCAAATCCGGCACGGATACCCGCACCAAATCCGCACCGGCATTCGCGAGGGCCTGAATTTGCGCCAGCGTTGCTGCCACCTCTGTGGTCTCGGTGTTGGTCATGCTTTGCACGGAGATGGGTGCATCACCCCCAATCTTTATCCCACCTACAAAGATAGGACGCGAGACACGACGCACGATGGGTGAGGCCTGATGCATCACTACTGCGCCGTGGGCGCACCCAACTGGAAACGCGCGATGTTGTTATCCGTGATGTCATTCAAGTGGTCATATTCCTGATCATTGAAATAGACACGCACGTACACAGCATTGCCCAAAGTCACTCGGAACGGCAGCACACCCTCATAGCGATTGGTGCTGCCCGCTTCGACCGTACGTTTTTCTAAAACACGGCCCAGACCATCTTCAACCTGTGTCCAGGAACGATCGGTAAACTCGAGACGCAGCGTGCCGCGTGGCAGAGCTGCTTGCGTAGTCGCAGTAGATTGAGCGGCCATTTCAGCTGCAACAGGCGCAGCCGTAACCTTCGGATCCGCAACCTCGTTTGTGACGGACGCAGACGCTGGTTCAGGCGTAATCATCGTTACATCCTGCGTCGCTTCTACAGCTGCCGGCGGCGCTGAAGGAGGCTGCGAAGATGTGAGGGATGGTGAGGATGGCTGCAGCAAAAACACGACCCCGAGCACAACCAGAACGATCCCAAGCCAGAGCAACCAACGCGGATTAAACCAAGGCCGAATCGATGCTCCAGCCACACCTCGCAAGGCCCCAGTCCCGCGACGCTTACTTGGAAGCGAAGTGTCCAAGCCCATCTGCGCAACCTCGTCCAGCCAGGCCTGCAAACGCGGCTCCTCTGGATTCAACAAACGCACATAGTTTCGTGCATAACCACGTAGATACACCATCGGCGTCCCAGCGCATGCGTAGTCGTCCGCTTCAAGCGCTTCAATCACTGCGCAGCGCACATGCAATTTTTCACATACGACCTGTACGTCCAACTGCAGCGCTTCACGCTGCATACGCAACCGCCGCCCCAGGGACTCAACGACGACAGGCTCGCCATCCACAGCACCCTCAGCCTCGGCCTGAGCGAGGAGCACACTACGATGCATGCGTACCCCCAACATCAGGGTGACACCTCGAGCGTGGTTGTTTGTGCTTGCACGTCACTGGCATTTTTATGCAATGCACTCAACGCGGAGGCCGCACGTCCAGATTGGGGATCACGCTGCAAGGCCTGCTGCAAATAATCCGTGGCCTGCTCATACGCACCTGCTCGCGACGCACAAATACCCGCATTGGTCAGGGCCATCGCTGGCGTCACATAAAGCGGATCTTGGGCGGCACGCAAGAACGCAGCTTCTGCCGCTGCATACTCTTGCCGACGACACAAATACACACCATATGCATTCTGTAGCTCGGGATCCTGTGGTGCATAGCGCAAGGCCTTTTGATAGGCCTGCCCCGCCAATTCGTCCTGACCCAAGGCAATACGAATCAAGGCCAGCGTTGCATAGGCCGGCGCATAGTGCGAATCGGCGGCAACCGCCTGCTCTGCCTTATCCAACGCCAAGGCATAACGATTTTCCTGCAGATAGGCGGCAGCAAGGCGCGCTTGAATCTCAGCGAGGTTGTGCTGGGCATCTCCCGCTGGGGAAGTCGGCGCGACGCTACACGCCGTCAACAGCACTAGGCTGATTGGTAACAGCAGCCGTACCATTTCAGTGGCCCGCCGCACAGAAGGAATCCACATCTGCTGCAACCTGTGCAGCAGAAAGATCTGTCAGCAATGCCGCACGATGACGCTCGCTACGCTTGGTACGATCTGCAACCTGCCCTGCCAACTGACCGCAGGCTGCTTCAATATCTTCCCCGCGCGTCTTTCGCGTCACCGTCGTCAAACCGCCCTGCATCAGAATGTCACGGAATTGATTAATGCGGCGTAGGCTTGAGGTCTGGTAGCCTGATCCTGCAAATGGATTAAACGGAATGAGGTTGATCTTACTCGGCACACCCCGCAACACATGCAGCAATGCCCGCGCATGCTCGGGGCGATCATTGACCCCATCCAACATCACATACTCGAAGGTAATACGGCGGCGCGCCTCAGCGTCGGTGTAGCGCTTACACGCTGCCAACAATTCCTTGAGTGGATATTTTCGATTGAGTGGAACCAGTTCATCGCGCAAAGCATCGTTTGGCGCATGCAGCGAAACCGCAAGACTCACGCCGCCACCTTCTTCGCGCAAACGATCCATCATCGGCACGACACCCGCAGTACTCAAAGTGACGCGGCGACGCGACAATCCATAACCAAGGTCATCCGTCATGATGCTGATCGCTTCCACCACCGCATCAAAGTTCATCAAGGGCTCGCCCATTCCCATTAACACGACATTGGTGACTGGACGCTGCAGAGGGCTCACCCAACCACCGAGTGTGCGCGTGGCGATGCGCATCTGCCCAATAATCTCTGCAGCGGTGAGGTTGCGCGAAAAGCCCTGGCGCGCGGTATGACAGAACGAGCAGCTCAACGAGCAACCCGCCTGAGAAGAAATACACAGAGTGCCGCGATCAGTTTCGGGAATGAATACCGTTTCAATGTGATTGCCATCCGCAAGCCGCAAGAGCCATTTGCGCGTGCCATCGGCCGCCAAACGATCCGTCACAACTTCTGGGTCAGCAATCGCGGTGTCTTCCGCCAAGCGCGCACGCAGCACTTTAGAAAGATTGGTCATCGTGTCAAAGTTGATTGCATCTTGCTGATGCACCCACTTCAACACCTGACCTGCACGGAAGCGCTGCTCGCCGTGCGCAACAAACCAATCTTCCAGCCGTGCCCGACTAAAGCCGACCAAATTCGGTCGCACTGGAGTCAGGCTTGCAGCAGGAAGCAGGTTGTCAGACATGCCCTCAGCGTGTGCGTGCGCAAACGCCCTCAGGGAAGAAGAAGTTGATTTCAACCGCAGCGGTTTCCGGCGCGTCCGAACCATGAACGGCATTCTCATCAACCGTTTGCGCGAAGTCAGCACGAATCGTGCCCGGCGCTGCGTCTTTCGGATTGGTCGCGCCCATTACTTCACGGTTCTTAGCAATCGCACCTTCACCTTCCAGTACTTGCACCATCACTGGGCCCGAGGTCATGAACGCCACCAAATCCTTATAGAACGGACGCTCTTTGTGCACCGCATAGAATTCGCCCGCCTGCTCTGCGGAGAGATGCACCATCTTGGCGGCAACAATACGCAGACCTGCAGCTTCAAAGCGGCTGTAGATCTGACCAATCACGTTCTTAGCAACGGCATCCGGCTTGATGATGGAAAAGGTACGTTCAACGGCCATGTGCAAACTCCAGTCAGTAAAAATTAGAGCGGACGCATCCCTGCGACCGCCAGACAACGAAACAGGCCGAGGGCCCAGATGAGCCGATCAGCCTGTTAAAAAAGGATTGCAAAGGATAGCCGCCGGGCCCGCCAGCGGCAATGATTCCGGGGAGTTTCGAGGACTTAGGCGGCCTCTTCGATCCACGCCATTTGGATGGCCTCGAGCACCTTTTCACCCGAGCGCTCGGGATCGTCGGCAAAATCCTCCAATTCCAGCACCCAACGGTGCAGATCGACGAAATTTACGTACTGCGGATCAACATCCGGGTGTTTTTCATATAACTCAATCGCGATGTCCAGCACATCCGTCCATTTCAGTGCCATATCAATGATGCCCCTCGCTAACCATGTTGATCGTGTACTTCGGGATCTCAACCACTAGATCTTTGTCTTTGACCACGGCCTGACAGCCCAAACGTGAGTCGGGATCTAGGCCCCAGGCTTTGTCGAGCAAATCTTCTTCCGTCTCTTCAGCCTCGGCCAGTGACTCACCACCTTCACGCACATACACGTGACAGGTCGTACAGGCACAGCTTTTTTCGCAGGCATGCTCGAGTGGAATGTCGCTCGCCAATAAGGCGTCGAGCACCGTGGTCCCCGTGGTGGTTTCCAACACCGCGCCATCCGGACAAAGCTCTTCGTGGGGCAACACAATAATTTGGGGCATGCTGTGCTCCGTTACGTTTCAAATTCTTCAACACGATGGCCGGCCAAAGCACGGCGTACACCGGCATTCATGCGTCGTGCCGCAAACTCTTCGCTCGCCTTTTCGAGGGCCTCACGCGCATGCTCAATCGTGGCTTGCGAACCCGATTCAAGCACATCACGTACACCCCTAATCGCAGCGTCCAACAGCACGCGCTCTTCTGAATTCAACAAATCCGCATCAACAAGCAAAGCGGCCTCAACAGCCTCGACGCTGCGACGCGCTTCCACTTGCGCCTCGCGCAACTGACGCACATCGCGGTCCTCATCGGCATTAGCCCAAGATTCACGCAACATACGCTCGATATCTTGCTCACCCAAGCCGTAACTGGGCTGCACCTCAATCTGCGCTTGCACACCACTACTCAACTCTTGTGCATTGACAGAGAGCAAGCCGTCGGCATCGACTTGAAAGGTGACACGAATGCGCGCCGCACCGGCCACCATCGGTGGAATGCCGCGCAACTCAAACCGAGCCAGCGATCGGTTCGCATCCACAGTCTCACGCTCACCCTGCAAGACATGAATTGCCATCGCGGTCTGACCATCCTTAAATGTGGTGAATTCTTGTGCGCGCGCAACCGGCAAAGTCGTGTTACGCGGAATCACCTTTTCCACCAAGCCACCCATGGTTTCCAGCCCAAGGGACAAAGGGATGACATCCAGCAACAACATGTCCGCATCCGGCTTATTGCCAACCAGAATGTCGGCTTGCAAGGCCGCACCCAGCGCAACCACCTGATCTGGATCAATATCTGCAAGTGGCGCGCGACCAAAAAATTGTTCCACCTGGGCGCGCACCGCCGGCACCCGGGTCGATCCACCCACCAGAACAACCTCGTCCACCTCGGCCGTCTTTATTCCGGCATCGCGCAGGGCGCGCCGTACGCTCGTCAGACTACGTGCAATGATGGGCTCAACCAGCACATCAAACTGCACTCGCGACAAACTCCCATTCCAGCAGCTTCCATCCGGGCGCTGCACCTCAACCGTAACCTGATCGCGTTCCGTAAGCGCCTCTTTCACATCGCGGGCTTGTTCGCGCAGTGCGCGCAAACGGCCCGCATCCTTCATGCCTTGCAACTCCGCCTGCTGCATCAACCAGTCGGCTAGCGCATGATCCATATCATCACCACCCAAGGCCGTATCCCCAGCGGTCGCCAACACCTCAAAGACCCCACGATGCAAACGCAGGATCGAGATATCAAAGGTTCCACCGCCAAGATCGTAGATGGCGTGCACACCCTCCGGACGGCGATCAAGACCATACGCAACCGCAGCCGCCGTGGGCTCATTCAATAAACGCAAGACTTTGAGCCCTGCAAGACGCGCAGCATCCTTGGTCGCTTGGCGCTGTGCGTCATCAAAGTAGGCTGGCACAGTAATAACCACACCTTCCAGCTCGCCACCCAGCGCCCTTTCCGCGCGCATGCGCAGTGCTTTCAAAATCTCGGCAGAAACTTCGATCGGCGTCACTGCGCCCGCTGCGGTCACAATGCGTGGCACACCATCAGCTTGTTCAGGCGCCAGCACAAACGGAAGTTGTCCGGCAAAGGTCTGCGCTTCATGCGCATTTCGTCCCATCAAACGCTTGATAGAAGCCAAGGTGTTGTGGGGATCCGCTGCCGCATGAACACGCGCCGCCTTGCCGACTACAGGCGCACCATCTTTTGCATAGAACACAACGGAAGGCAGGATCATCTCACCCGCATCATCCGCTAGCGTCTGCGCTTCAGCGCTGCGCACCGCGGCGACTAAGGAATGCGTGGTTCCCAAATCGATGCCAATGGCAAGTCGATGTTGGTGCGGCGCAGTGGTCTGACCCGGCTCAGCGATTTGCAATAAGGCCATCAGAACTGCTCCAAGGCCTGTTCAGCTTGCTGCTGCAAACGCTGAAAGAACTGCATGCGCTGCGCGGTAATGATTGCGGCGGCCGGTTCTTGTTGCAGCTGCTGCATAAAATGCGCACCCTCTTGATCAAGAGTTTGCTGCATGCGCGCTGCGAATTGATCCAGACGCCCTTCATCTTCCGACGCCTCATCCAATTCTTCGCGCAATTCCAATTGTTGCATCAGAAACTCAGCATCATTCATAGTCTGCGCTTCGTTGGGTCGCGCAACCGCATTCAATTCCAATAAATACAGGGCCCGCGCCACTGGATCGCGCAACACGCGATAACCCTCATTGACTTGCGAGGCCAACTCAAGGGAAAGCCGACGCTCTTGACTCGAGGCATGCGCAAAGCGATCTGGATGAACCTCACGCTGCAGCTCACGATAGCGCGCTGACAAATGTTGACCATCGATCTGCCAAGAAACCGGCAGATCAAATAACTCAAAATGGTTACGCATCAGTCGTGCGGGATTAGATCCGCCAATCAGATGTTGAAGCTCTCGCCACAACCACACTCATTCTTGACGTTGGGATTATTGAACTTGAAACCCTCGTTCAAGCCCTCCTTCCCATAATCAAGCTCGGTGCCTTCCAGGTACACAAGGCTTTTCGGGTCGACAAAAACCTTCACGCCTTTGTCTTCATAGACGTTATCTTCTGGGCCCGCCGCATCGACAAACTCAAGAACATAAGCCATCCCCGAACAACCTGAGGTACGCACACCCAAGCGCAGGCCTTCACCCTTGCCACGATTGTCAATAAAATGGCGGACACGATCCGCGGCTGCGTCAGTTAACGTGATACCCATGGCACAGACTCCTTGTAGCGTTGGTCGTGCTTAGTGAGCGGCCCATTGTACGCTCTTAAGATCGACACCCTCTTTATACATATCCCAGAGTGGCGACAAATCACGCAGCTTCTCTACCGCGGAACGGACCATGGCGATGGTGCGATCAATGTCTTCCTCGGTGGTAAAACGCCCCAAGGAGAAACGAATCGAGCTGTGCGCGAGCTCGTCATCACGCCCTAATGCACGCAACACATACGAAGGCTCTAGACTGGCTGAGGTGCACGCTGAACCACTGGATACAGCAATCTGGCTGAGCGACATCATCAGCGACTCACCTTCAACAAAGTTAAAACTGACGTTGAGGTGGTGCGCAACACGATGCTCTTCATCACCATTGAGGTAGACCTCTTCCATATCCTTAAAGCCATCCCAAAGGCGCTGACGCAAGCTGCGAATGCGCTCCAGCTCATTTGGCATCTCTTCACGCGCCAAACGAAAGGCTTCGCCCATGCCCACAATCTGATGAGTTGGCAAGGTGCCTGAACGCATACCGCGCTCATGTCCACCGCCATGCATCTGCGCTTCGAGACGCACACGCGGCTTACGGCGAACATACAGCGCGCCAATACCCTTAGGACCATAAATCTTGTGCGCTGAAAACGACATCAAATCGACCTTCATCGCTTCCATATCAATCGGCACCTTGCCCGCGCTCTGCGCCGCATCAACATGAAAAAACACGCCCTTGGCTCGCGTGACTTCACCAATACCGGCGATGTCATTGATTGTTCCGATCTCGTTGTTTACATGCATGATGGAAACCAAAACGGTGTCATCACGTAACGCCGCTTCCACCTTTTCCGGCGAAATCAGGCCGTTGGTGTCGGGCTCAAGATAGGTGACATCCCAACCTTCTTTTTCCAAGTAACGACAGGTATCCAACACCGCCTTGTGTTCAATCTTAGAAGTGACGATATGCTGCCCCTTCTTCTTATAGAACTGCGCAATACCTTTAATCGCAAGGTTGTCAGACTCGGTCGCACCAGAAGTCCAAACGATTTCACGTGGGTCTGCATTAATTAACGCAGCAACATTCTGGCGCCCAGTCTCTACCGCATCTTCGGCTTCCCAGCCATACGCGTGGGAGCGCGAGGCAGGATTCCCAAACTTGCCATCTAGGGTGAGGTATTGGCACATCAATTCGGCCACCCGCGGATCCACTGGCATGGTGGCTGCGTAATCGAGGTAAATCGGTCGGCTCATAATCTTTCTCCTTGAGGTCCTAAGATAGACATCAAAATGTTCAGGCGTGGATCAAAATGCCAGCGCTTGAAAAGCAGGGCTGCGCAACGGCTCGCTGACTTGGCGCAACACCTGTGCAGCAAAATCAATCTGTTCCGCAGTGGTCTGCGGACTCAAACTCAAACGTACGGTCGAACGCGCGAACTCACTCGGCACACGCATCGCTTGCAACACGTGGCTTGGAGTACGACGGTCGCTGTGGCAAGCAGAGCCACTGGAAACCGCCAAACCCGCTGCATCGAGTTGCAGTAGTAAGGTTTCCCCATCAATGCCGGCACACGCAGCAAGTGTGGTGTTGGGTAGGCGCTCGGCATCCGCTGCCANAAGGGTCCAACCCGGAATGGCCAAGATCGCCGCTTCCAGCTGATCACGCCGTGCTCGCATGTTCTGCGTTCGTTCTGGTAATTCCGTAGCCGCTAATTCAGCCGCTTTACCAAAACCCACAATCGCGGCAACGCTTTCAGTCCCGGCACGACGGCCACGCTCATGTGGACCACCAAGCGCCTGCGGCTGCAAATCTAAGGTCTTATCGACCACCAAGGCGCCGACACCCTGCGGCCCCTGCATCTTGTGCGCCGACAAAGTCAACATCTGCACACCCAGGGCGCGGAAGGATACCGGAATTCGTCCAGAAGCCTGCGCCGCATCCGCATGCACAGGGACCTTCAAAGCGTTCGCGCGCTCCACAATCGGCGCCAGATCCTGGATCACACCGGTTTCGTTATTGGCCAACATCACCGACACCAATACCGTATCGTCGGCGAGGGCCTGCGCCTGTACCCGACCCGCCGAATCTACCGGCAAGGTCTGCACCCGTAAGCCCTGCTGCTCCAAGGCCTGCGCTTGCGCACGCACACTGTCGTGCTCAACCGCTGAAATCACCAAACGCGCCTGCCCTTGCTGACGCGCCAGCGCAGTGCCGAGCACACCACGAAGTGCCAAGTTATTCGCTTCCGTACCACCACTGGTAAACACGACCTGCGAAGGATGCGCATCCACCAGCGCTGCAACTTGTTCGCGCGCATGCTCAACCGCCGCGCGTGCCGCGCGCCCTGCCGCATGCAAACTCGAAGCATTTGCCTGGGTTTGCAGATGCGGCAGCATTGCCTCCAGAACCCGAGGGTCTAGCGGCGAAGTTGCATTGTGATCAAGGTAGAGGCGCATGGCGTTCAATCTGGGGATCCGAGCGGGTGATTCCAAGAACCGTTCATTCCAAGAATCCAATCGCCGCCCCAGTCATCGACAGAAGCACATCAGGCGTTGACAGGCTGGAACTGCACCTTGCGATCTTGACGTTCGGAAACTTCACGAACTTCTTGGCGCTCAACCAACTCGCCAAGACTGATCGCATCCAGAAATTCTTCGATGCGATGACTCAGATCGCTCCACAGTTCATGCGTAAGGCAGCGTTCATCGCCTTGACAGTTCTCACTACCGCCACAACGACGCGCGTCGACTGCTTCGTCGACTGCTTTGATCACTTGGCCCACATAAATGTCCATCGCGTTCCGGCTCAGACGATAACCACCACCTGGCCCACGCGAGCTCTTGACCAAGCCTTGACGGCGCAGCTTGGAAAACAACTGCTCAAGGTAAGATAGCGAAATGTCTTGGCGCTGGGAGATTTCCGACAATGTAATCGGCCCCCGCGTGTCGTGCAGGGCCAGATCCAGCATGGCCGTTACGGCATAACGTCCCTTGGTGGTCAGTCTCATGACAGAGCTCCTCGTGCGATCACGCGCCGCAGCGCTTGGCGTGCATGGCCCTGTTCAGCAGGTCTTCTAGTCGGAAGCCCCCACTGAACAGGAATTTCCCGCCAGTGTACATGCCTGACAAATTTGGTCAAGTATAGTTTCTGGACCAAGCCGTATCGGCCCGCAGAATGGGCTCAGGAAGCCTTACCCGAAGTCGGATCGGAGCGATCAAGCCCCGCGAAATGATCATAATCCACGGTCGAGGGCGCTTGCTGCAGGCTGCATTCCTCGCCCTCTTGACACTCGGCCTCGCAGGCCTCGCGACGGATTGCGCAGGACACCTTCAATTCGGGAAGGTCAATACCCGGCACCTCAGCACCAATGGTTTTAAGCACCTCACACATCTGCTCCATCTGCCGGTCCATGGCATGAATGTGATCGAGCATGCAATTAATCGCAGTCGCCACCGGGTCAGGCATGTCCTTGGCCGTGCCGTAGGCATCAAAACCAATGCGCTGGGCAAAGGCCTGCACGCGCGGATCAATCGGCGCACGACGCTCCACTACCCGCCCCGGGATGCCGACGACCGTAGCCCCGCTCGGTACGTCTTTGACCACCACTGCGTTCGAGCCAATCCGCGCACCCTCGCCCAGCGTGACCGGACCGAGGACCTTGGCACCTGCACCAATCACCACATTGTTTAGCAAGGTCGGATGGCGTTTGCCCTTGTCCCAGCTCGTGCCGCCCAGAGTGACGCCATGATAGAGCGTGCAGTCATCACCAATCTCCGTAGTCTCACCAATGACTACGCCCATTCCGTGATCAATAAAAAAGCGACGACCAATGTTTGCTGCAGGATGAATCTCAATCCCAGTGATGCGGCGCATTCGGGTCGACAACCAACGCGCAAACCACTTTAAGCCCCAGCCCCAGAGACGGTGATGCAAACGATGCGCCACCACCGCACGCACCCCCGGATAGGTACTCCACACCTCCCAACTGTTACGCGCCGCAGGGTCTCGCGCAAACACACACCGAATGTCTTCACGAATGCGCGCGAACATGGGAATAGAAGCTCCTAGCTGACAAGGGCGCCACAGAACATCTGTGGCAACGAATTAATCTTGATCGATTTTATCGGATTTTTCGACACGCGGTTCAAAGCTGCTGAGCATCCCGCGCAGGATGTGCACTTCCCGTTGTTCCGGCTCAGCGCGTAAGAACAGGCGACGCAAACGCCGCATCAGCTGGCGGGGATTTCCCGGATCGAGGAAGCCACTGGCCCGCAAGGCACGCTCAAGGTGGGCGAATAAGCCTTCCAACATGTCACTGCTGGCGGGCTGATCCAGCACATCCATCGGCACCAGCGTCGTCGCCTGCGCATCTGAATTCACATTGCGCTCGAGCGCCGCCAGACGAAGCTCATAGGCCAACAATTGCACGGCAGCGCCGAGATTCAAGGAGGCGTAATCCGGCGCAGTTGGGATCTGCACATGGACGTGACACAAATCTAATTCTTCATTGCGGAGCCCCGTGCGCTCACGCCCAAACACCAAAGCCACCGGACCCTGAATCGCGCGATCCAATAACACTGGACTGAGGTCGCGCGGGGTCAGCACCAGCTTTTCCAATGCGCGCGATCGTGCGCTCGTTCCTGCGACCCATACACAGCCCTGCAAGGCGTCCGCAAGACCGCCGACCACATGCGCGTGCTGCAACACATCTTCCGCACCCGAAGCGCGCGCAGTTGCCTCCTCATCAGGAAACGACTTCGGCGCGACCAACACCAACTGCCGCAGACCCATGTTCTTCATGGCGCGCGCTGCCGCGCCAATATTGCCGGGATGCGTCGTACCCACCAGCACAATTCGAATGTGCTGGAGCCACGCTGCGCAGGAATCAGATGAATTAGACAAAAAAGAATCAGAAGACATAACAAACACACTCACAGGAGATCGGGATAGAATACGCGCCGCCGCGGATCTGTGCCCGGCCTGCTCTTTGACTGAATCGTAAACCCTGCGTGTAGCGACTTGCTGCGCGCGCATTGAAAAGGTGATGCCATGCACCCCTATCTCAATACCGCGGTCCGCGCTGCACGCGCGGCTGGTCGCATCATTCTGCGCTCAATGGATCGCATCGAACGCCTGCACATCGAGCGCAAGGGTCACAACGATTTTGTCTCTGACGTCGATCACAAGGCGGAAGCCGCGATTCTCGAGATCCTGCAACAAGCCTACCCCGATCACGCCATCCTTGCTGAAGAAACCGGCGCACAAGAAGGTCGTGATGGCTATCGCTGGATCATTGACCCGCTGGATGGCACGACCAATTACCTCCACGGCTTTCCCGCCTTCTCCGTTTCGATCGCGCTGGAGTATCGCGGTCGCCTAGAACAAGCCGTGGTCTACGATCCTTTGCGCGAAGAATTATTCACAGCATCACGCGGCAGCGGCGCCTTTCTCGATAACCGTCGCATTCGTGTGAGTCGTCAGCCGCAATTAGACGGCGCGCTCCTCGCTACCGGTTTTCCCTATCGGCATGACGAACAACTCAAGGTTGATCTCGCCATGCTCGAACGTCTCGTTCCACAAGTGGCGGGTATTCGCCGCGCCGGCTCCGCAGCACTCGACTTGGCATGGACTGCGGCCGGTCGTGTCGATGGGTTCTGGGAATTGAATCTCAATGCATGGGACTTGGCTGCAGGCGCCTTACTGGTCGAAGAAGCCGGCGGGATGGTGACCGACGCACAAGGCGGAGATGACTATCTTGAAACAGGCAATATCGTTGCGGGCGGTTTGGATCTACAGCCACATCTACAACGCTTGCTCAAAGCACGTTTACAAACGCAGGGCTAATACCTGCGCATCCTCGCGCACACCCTGCTCATTCAGACCCGGGTAGTACCCACGACGCACTCCAATCCGCTCAAAGCCAGCATTGCGATAGAGTGCTTGAGCAACTGTATTGCTTTCACGCACTTCCAAAAACAAACTCGCAAGTTGCGCAGCCCGCGCCTGCTCAATCAGATGTTGCAGCAACAAATGCCCAAGGCCGCGCCCCTGCCATAAGGGATGCACACAAACATTCAGAATCTGCGCCTCATCTGCGACCAACATCTGAATCGCATGCCCAATGACCCCCTGCTCAGCCTCTTCCAACACCCACGCGGCATAGCCGGCACGCAAACAATCCTGCAAGATAGTTTGCGTCCATCCATGATTGGCATAGGCCACACATTCATTCGCAAAAACCGCAGGGAGATCCGTCGTAGTCATCGAACGAATCACTGGATCTAACAAAGCCATATAGCTCAATCAGCGCGTAGTGTAGCGCGCAAGTTCTTTAGATCGGCCCAAGCCTTCGCCTTGTCCGCAGGTGTCCGCAATAAATACGCAGGGTGATAGGTCACAAACACCGGAATGGTTCGCGCCGAAGAAATTTGTAATGACTGCGTAGGACCACGCAAATGATTGAGAGGCTGGTCTGTTTCCAACAAGGTCTGCGCAGCAAGTCGTCCAACACAGAGAATTGCCTTCGGTTGCAACAATTCGAGCTGACGCAACAACCAACCGCGACATGCTGCAATCTCATCCACATGCGCATCACGATCATTCGGTGGGCGGCATTTCAAGACATTAACGATGAAAACGTTTTTACTACGCGCGCAGTCAATCGCCGCCAACATGCGATCGAGTAACTGTCCCGCGCGACCAACGAACACTTCGCCCGTACGGTCCTCCTCCGCGCTTGGTGCCTCACCGACCACTACCAGTTCGGGTGTTGCAATACCGGCCCCAAACACCGTCTGAGTACGCCCCTGGTGAAGATCACATTGCTTACACGACACCACCGCTTCGCGCAGCTGCGGCAAGTCCAATGCTTTTGGATCTACGCGAAGGGCAGCTTCTGGAGATGAAGCCTCTGAAAGCTTTGACGGTTTCGCATTAACAGCAGCCGGTTCTAGAGCCCGCTTTTCGGAAGCGAGATCACGACGCTGCCACACCGGCAACTCTAGCGCCTGCAGACAGGCATGCTGGGTTGCAGTGAAGTTACGCGCCACAGGGAAGCTCGGCTTAAACGCCGTCTTGCTGTGGGTGCGCGCGCTCAGCAGGACGCGCCAAACGGTTCATCGCATGCAAGTAAGCCTTCGCCGAGGCAATGACGATATCGGTATCCGCGCCCTGACCATTCACGATGCGGCCCGCTTGCTCCAACCGCACAGTCACCTCGCCCTGCGCATCGGTGCCACTGGTGATGTTATTGACGGAATACAGCGCCAGCGTGCTTTCACTTGGCACAATGGCTTCAATCGCACAGAACACCGCATCAACCGGACCCGCGCCGATGGCATTCGCCGCACGCTCTTCACCATCAATACTCAGAGTGACATGCGCATTCGGGGTTTCACCCGTTTCAGAGCAGACTTGCAGAGAAACGAGACGATAGCGCTCTGCTGTTGCAGCCAGATTGGCATCAGTAACCAAGGCCTGGAGGTCTTCGTCGTAAATCTCATGCTTCTTGTCGGCAAGATCTTTAAACCGAGCAAAGGCTTCGTTGAGCTCTTCCTGACTTTCGAACTGGATACCCAACTCTTCCAAGCGGGTTTTGAATGCATTACGGCCGGAGTGTTTGCCCAAAACCATACGATTGGCGGTCCAACCCACATCTTCTGCACGCATGATTTCATAGGTTTCACGATGCTTAATCACACCATCTTGGTGTATGCCTGATTCATGCGCGAAGGCATTCGCACCGACAATCGCCTTGTTCGGCTGCACAGGGAAACCCGTAATACTCGACACCAAACGCGAGGTTGAAACAATCTGCGTCGTATCAATGGTGGTGTCGCAGGTGAATAAATCCTGGCGTGTGCGCACCGCCATGACGATCTCCTCCAGCGCGGCATTCCCTGCACGCTCACCAAGTCCATTGATGGTGCATTCAACTTGACGCGCACCGTTCATGACAGCCGACAACGAGTTCGCAACCGCCAGACCTAAGTCGTTGTGACAATGAACCGAGAAAACAGCCTTATCAGAATTCGGCACACGCTCACGCAAAGTTGCGATCAAACCACCGAACTGTTGCGGCAAGTTGTAACCCACCGTATCTGGAATGTTAACCGTGCGCGCACCGGCATCAATCACGGCCTCCAGCACACGACATAAAAAGTCGGGCTCGGAACGACCGGCATCTTCCGGCGAAAACTCAACGTCATCCGTGAACTGCCGTGCAAACTTCACCGCCTTCACCGCTTGTTCTAAAACTTGTTCCGGATCCATCCGCAATTTCATTTGCATATGGATCGGAGACGTTGCAATGAACGTGTGAATACGGCCACGCGCCGCGCCTTTAAGTGCATTCCCTGAGGCTTCAAGATCACGCTCGATTGCGCGCGCCAACGCACACACCGTACTGTCCTTGACCGTATTGGCAACGGCTTCCACTGCAGCAAAGTCGCCGGGACTTGCTGCCGGAAAGCCCGCCTCAATGACATCCACCCGCATGCGCTCAAGCGCACGTGCAATACGGATCTTTTCATCCATATCCATCGATGCGCCTGGGCTTTGCTCACCATCCCGCAAGGTGGTGTCGAAAATAATTAACTTATCGCTGCTCATAACGGTTCCTGCTCCGTAACCACGGATTCATGCGCATTCGCGCGCTGAAGATCAAAAAGTTGCTGCGTAGGATAAAGCCCTCGCCAGGGCATTGCGATGCTTGCCCCTCAGGGCAGTCGCAACAACGAGCGTAGATCGAGTAGCAGGGACGCCGACAGACGAACAACCGCTTCGCCAGAGAGCGCTTCGGTGTCAACGGGGAAATGTGGAGTGCGGCCCATGCGCTGAAATATACCGACCCACTGGCGAAGCGCAAGCGGCCTAGGCAACTTTCTATCTAGGCTTGCCCAGCACAAACTCGCAGCGCTGGTTTTTAACGCTCTGAAGGCTCACTGCGCGGCCCCGTGTTCGAATCAGCGTCTCCAGTGGCATCCGACGCACGCACGCCTGAACGACGCAAACGCCGACGCTCCACCAAGGTGTAGACCGGTCCAGACAAGAGATAAGCCAAGAATCCATAGAACAGCATCTGCGGCGGATCCAGCGAAATCAAAGCAAAGCCAAGAACCACCAGCAGGATCGCGACAAACGGCACGCGGTTGCGCAGATTTACATCCTTAAAGCTGTAATAACGCACCTTGCTCACCATCAACACACCGGCCAAGGCCGTGAGCACCAGCGCAAAGGAATATAGCCACTGATCGCGCCAACCAAAGTCCGTACCAATCCATACCAAGCCCGCTACCAATGCCGCCGCCGCCGGACTCGGTAACCCTTGGAACCAACGCTTATCGGCAATCCCAATCTGGGTATTGAAACGCGCCAGACGCAGCGCAGCGCTCGCGGTATACACAAATGCCACAATCCAACCGAGATTACCGAATCCGCTCAGGCCCCACTGAAACACAATCAAAGCTGGGGCAAGACCAAACGAAACCATATCGGTCAGGCTATCGTACTCAGCACCAAACGCCGTCTGCGTTTGCGTCATCCGCGCAATTCGGCCATCCAAACCATCCATCACCAAGGCGACAAAGATTGCAATCGCGGCGACCTCAAAATCTCCCCGCATCGCCGAAAGAATGCCAAAAAAGCCGGCAAACAAGTTCGCGGTCGTAAACAGATTCGGCAGCAGATAAATCCCCTGCGGGCGGGACTTCTTTTGCGACTCATGTTGGTGGAGGTCAGTATCGGGTGCAGTCATGGCTTCACTTCGCAATCAAAACGGCCCCAAGTGTACGCAAAAAACCCGGCCGAAGCCGGGTTTTGCAGAAGCATCCGGATTCCGGATTAGTTCTTGTCTTTATCCACCAGCTGGTTGGCCGTAATCCACGGCATCATGCTGCGCAGACGACCACCGACTTCTTCGATCGGGTGCTCGGCGTTGAGACGACGATACGCAGTCATGGACGGATAGTTGGTTGCACCTTCGAGGATGAACTGCTTGGCATATTCACCGGTCTGGATGTTGTGCAGCGCTTCCTTCATCGCCCAACGGGATTCGTCATTGATCACCTTCGGGCCCGTGACGTATTCACCGTACTCCGCGTTGTTGGAGATCGAGTAGTTCATGTTAGCGATGCCGCCTTCGTACATCAGGTCGACGATCAGCTTGAGTTCGTGCAAGCACTCGAAGTAGGCCATCTCCGGCGCATAGCCCGCCTCGACGAGGGTTTCGAAGCCCGCCTTCACCAGCTCAACCGCACCACCACAGAGCACGGCCTGCTCACCGAACAGATCGGTTTCAGTTTCGTCCTTGAAGGTGGTTTCGATGATGCCGGTACGGCCACCACCGATGGCAGACGCATACGACAGCGCGGTTTGCTTGGCCTTGCCCGATGCGTCCTGGAAGATCGCAACCAGATCTGGAATGCCACCACCCTTCACGAATTCGGAACGTACCGTATGACCCGGCGCCTTCGGCGCGATCATGATCACGTCGAGGTCCTTACGCGGCACGATCTGGTTGTAGTGAATGGCAAAGCCATGCGCGAACGCCAACGTCGCGCCCTGCTTCAGGTTCGGCTCGATGTCGTTCTTGTAGATCGCAGATTGGAATTCATCCGGTGCGAGCACCATGATCAGATCGGCATCCTTGACCGCGTCCGGCACAGCCTTGACCGCAAGACCGGCCTTCTCGGCCTTCGCTGCCGAGGACGAACCCGGACGCAGCGCGACGGTAACGTTAACGCCAGAATCTTTCAGGTTGTTGGCGTGGGCATGACCCTGCGAGCCGTAACCGACGATGGCGACATTCATGCCGCGAATGATGGAAAGGTCAGCGTCCTTGTCGTAGTACAGATTAATGCTCATGGCGAATTCCAGTTGTCAGGCCGCGCCCCTCCCCCATGGACGGACGCAGAGAAAATAGAGAACGGCGGATTCTACAGGATTAGAGGTGCAGCGCACGCTCGCCGCGGGCGATCCCGGAAACCCCGGTGCGCACCACTTCAAGGACCCCCACAGGGCCCAACGCAGCCAGAAAGGAGTCTAGCTTGGCGCTGTCACCAGTCAGTTCTGCCGTGTAGCTGCCGGCAGAAACATCCAGCACCCGCCCGCGGAAGATGTCGACCAAGCGCTTGATTTCCTCGCGCTCTTCGACCGCCTCGGCGCGGAGCTTCACCAACATCAGCTCACGTTCGATGTGCGGTCCTTCGCTGAGGTCGATCAGCTTCACCACATCAACAAGCTTATTCAGCTGTTTAGTAATTTGCTCAATAACCGCATCGGACCCCGTGGTCACAATCGTCATGCGCGACAAACTCGGATCTTCCGTCGGCGCCACAGTCAATGACTGAATGTTGTAGCCACGCGCAGAGAAGAGCCCAGCGACACGCGACAACGCGCCGGCTTCGTTTTCCATTAACAACGAGATGATGTGCCGCATGCTTACACCAGAATCATTTCATTAAGGCCCGCACCCGCCGGCACCATCGGATACACGTTTTCTTCGCGATCCACCACAAAGTCGAGGAAGACAAAGCGATCCTTCATCGCAATTGCTTCTTCCAGCGCACCACGCACGTCTGCCGGCTTATCGATGCGCATACCAACATGGCCATAAGCTTCTGCGAGCTTCACAAAATCTGGGTTCACTTCCATCACCGACTGCGAGTAGCGATTCTCATAAAAGAACTCTTGCCACTGCCGCACCATCCCCATAAAACCATTGTTGAGGTTAATAACCTTGAGCGGCAGTCGATACTGCTGACAGGTTGCTAGCTCTTGAATATTCATCTGGATGCTGGATTCACCAGTGACGCAGCAGACCAAGTCATCTGGATGCGCGAACTGCACACCCATCGCTGCCGGCATGCCGAAACCCATCGTGCCTAGACCGCCGGAGTTGATCCAGCGCCGCGGCTTATCAAAACGATAGTACTGCGCCGCCCACATCTGATGCTGCCCCACATCGGTGGTCACAAATGCATCGCCGCCAGTGACATCCCACAGGGCTTCAATTACGAACTGCGGCTTGATGACCGCACTGTCACGGTCATAGCGCAGACAATCCATGCCGCGCCATTCTTCAATCTGCTTCCACCACTCTGACAAGGCTTCCGCATCGGGCTGGGCTTTGCCTTCATCCAGCACTTCCACCATGTCACGCAGCACACGCTTCACATCACCAACAATCGGCAGGTCAACGCGCACGTTTTTCGAAATCGAGGACGGATCAACATCAACATGCAAAATGCGCGCATTCGGGCAGAACTTCTGCACATTACCCGTCACGCGGTCATCAAAACGGGCCCCGATCGCAATCAGCACATCACAATGATGCATACCCATATTGGCTTCATAGGTGCCATGCATACCGAGCATGCCGACGAACTGCTTGTCGCTGGCGGGATAACCGCCCAAACCCATCGAGGTATTAGTCACTGGATAGCCTAGGCGATGCGCTAGGTTGATGAGGTCTTCCGCGGCATTACCGAGCACTACGCCACCGCCGGTGTAGACCATGGGACGCTTTGCCGACAGCATCATTTCTACTGCACGGCGGATCTGTCCAGAGTGACCCTTGCTGGTCGGGTTATAAGAGCGAATCGACACCGTTTCCGGGAAAACATAGTCGGTCTTGTTGGCAGTAACATCCTTTGGAATGTCGACCACAACCGGACCGGGACGTCCGGTGCTGGCGATGTAAAACGCTTTAGCCAACGTATCAGCAAGGTCCTTAACATCCGTAACCAAGAAGTTATGTTTCACACAAGGACGCGTGATGCCAATGGTATCAACCTCTTGGAAAGCATCATTGCCGACCAGATGCGTCGGCACCTGACCAGTCAGCACCACCATCGGAATGGAATCCATATAAGCGGTTGCAATGCCGGTGACCGCATTGGTTGCACCTGGACCGGAAGTCACGATCGCAACCCCGACTTCGCCATTGGAGCGCGCATAACCATCCGCCGCATGAATCGCGGCTTGCTCATGACGAACCAAGATGTGTTCAACGTCGCTCTGTTTATATAAAGCATCATAGATGTGCAGCACGGCACCGCCCGGATACCCGAACAAGTGACGCACACCCTGATCCTTCAAAAACTGGACGACGATTTCAGCGCCGGTCATCTCCACGTGCAAGTCTCTTTTTGTTTTGTGATTAAAAGCAGGCCTTCCTAAATCTTCCGCCCCATTAAGACCGCTTCACAGTGAAGAAATCCCCGAGCGCTGCGGCGAACAACTTCACGCGCGCTTTGACCAAAATTCAGGAAGTCCTTATATTGCCGGCATGTTTTGGCCGACACAAGGCCTACGCTTGATGCTGTTCACCCCACCCGGATCGGGAATTCCACAATGCGCACCAGTCAATTTCTCCTCGCCACCCTAAAGGAGACCCCGGCCGAGGCCGAAATCGTCAGCCATCGCCTCATGCTGCGTGCCGGCATGATCCGCAAGCTGGCCTCCGGCCTGTACACCTGGCTGCCACTGGGAAATCGGGTGCTGCGCAAGGTCGAACGCATCGTACGCGAAGAAATGGACCGCGCCGGCGCGCTGGAACTGAGCATGCCCGTGGTTCAGCCCGCCGAGCTCTGGCAGGAATCCGGCCGTTGGGAGCAATACGGACCTGAGCTACTGCGCATGCAGGATCGCCACACCCGCGATTTCGTACTCGGCCCGACCCATGAAGAGGTCATCACCGACATCGCACGACGCGAATTGCGCAGCTATCGCCAACTGCCCATCAACCTCTATCAGATCCAAACCAAGTTCCGCGACGAAATCCGTCCGCGTTTTGGGGTCATGCGCGCACGCGAATTCATCATGAAAGATGCCTACTCGTTTCACATCGACCAGGCCTCACTCGAAGACACCTACCTGCGCATGTACGACGCCTATTCGCGCATCTTCACCCGCCTTGGCCTGAAGTTTCGCGCAGTCAACGCCGACACCGGCTCGATCGGCGGTAGCGCCTCACATGAATTCCACGTCCTCGCAGACTCCGGCGAAGATGCCATCGCCTTCTCTAATAGCAGCGACTACGCGGCTAACGTTGAGCTGGCGCCTGCGCTGCCACCGGGCGAACGCGCTGCAGCCACGCAAGCGCTTGAAGTCGTCGACACGCCTGAGCAAAAAACGATTGAAGCGGTGTGTGAGTTCCTGAAACTGCCGGCAACACAAACCGTAAAGACCTTGTTGTTCGAAGGCGACCAACACAATGTCGTTGCCTTGGTCTTGCGCGGTGATCATCGCCTAAACGAAATCAAGGCCAGCAAGATTGCCGGACTCGCCTCGCCGCTGCGCATGGCTGAAGCGGATGCCATTCGCGCTGCGACTGGTGCATCTCCCGGCTCACTCGGCCCGGTCGGCATGGAAAAGCTCGGCATCACCGTCATTGCCGATCATGCCGCAATTGCATTGCATGACTTTGTCTGTGGCGCCAACGAAGACGGCAAGCACTACACCGGCGTGAACTGGGGCCGCGATCTACCTGAGCCGCAAGCGGCGGATCTGCGCGACGTGGTCGAAGGCGACCCGAGTCCCGATGGCAATGGCACGCTGCAAATTGCGCGCGGCATCGAAGTCGGTCATATCTTCCAGCTGGGTGAGAAATACAGTGCCGCACTCAACGCGCAGGTACAAAACGAAGCCGGTGAAAACCAGATCATGACCATGGGCTGTTACGGCATTGGCGTCACCCGCGTGGTCGCCGCCGCAATTGAGCAAAACCATGACGACAACGGGATTTGCTGGCCTGCCGCGATTGCACCGTTCAGTGTTGCAATCGTGCCGATGGGCTATAAGCGTTCCGAGCGCGTGCAAGCCGAAGCACAAAAACTCTACGACGAGCTCGAAGCCGCTGGCTTTGATGTCTTACTCGATGATCGCGACGAACGCGCCGGCGTCTTGTTTGCCGACATGGATTTGATCGGCATTCCGCATCGCCTCGTCATCGGCGAACGCGGACTCGATCAAGGCATCGTGGAATACAAAGGCCGTCTCGACGCCGAAGCGCAAAACATTGCCCGCGACCAAGTGATCGCAATGCTGCGCAAGGCCATGGCCGACGGCTAACGCGCGTTCAACACTTCCCGATTGGTCTGCTCGCGGAACATCGAATGCGCCATACGCACATTCGGCATGTGCAAACAGTTGTCCAAGACCTTGCGCCCATGTACGTGCAATAGCTCCGGCTTCACATTCACGTGCGGCATGTTGGTCTGTGCGTACTTCAAGCTCTCCCACTCCACCATGACCAGATATTCGGCTGGTAGGGTGTAACCCTCCCAAACCTCTGCCGTACGCTTGAGCTTACTGCCCGAGCTGTCTTTGAGATCTTCCAGCATCGAATCAACCGTAGCGTGTCCGCTGCCGAGGGTCGAAAGACCAATGCGTTTGAGAATTTGGAAGCCGATCATGCCCGGCGATTCCATCAACAAATTCATCGTCTCAATCTCGCCTTGCTCAAACTCGGCTTCTTTACCCGGGCGAATCCGATGCGTCGCCATCACCGTAACCGTCTCGCCGCTATCAATTGCATAGCCATCAGCGGCGCCCGCTGCGCTCTTGCTGAGCCATTGATTATTTGAAATCAACTTCGGCAGCTGGCTGTGGAGGATGCGGAAAACCGGTTCTTCCGGTCCCTCCAAGAGCACATCGGCACAACGCGCGCAGGTGTCCACCACGACATCTTCAAAGGTTTCATGAAAGAGCTCATGCGCCTCAATTGAATCCCAATAGGTGAATTGATCAATCCAAATGTGGGACAAGTCCGAACCCATGTCGGTGCTGGCATCCCAACGCATCCCCATCGGACAGGCGCCCATTTGCTTCATCAAATCAAAGCCTTTAAAGCCCGGCGTCAACGCCGTAGTCAGACACATCTTGGAACTGGCTTTGCGCATCATCGCCATGAGATCTGGCGCGTTCTTTACCAGCACACGGTTGATCGCGACATACAACGGCGAAGCCGGTTCAGCATCATACAGCTGCTTAATCAGATTTTTATCCATGGAAAGTGCTCCTATTCGTTGTGGTTTGCTTAGCGCAAATCAAATTCCAGCATGGGCGTGGCCTGACAACGATTCACCACCACCTGACCCGGCATCACCAACACCGCCTTCACAACTCCGTCCGCCGGCGCGGTCATGCGCAAGTCATCCAACTCGGCTTGCGCGCGCAACACCGCGGCTTCAGCCGCGCGATACTGCGCATCGACCTTGGCAAACATCGTCCGTGCTAGCTGAAGATCCGTTACGGACAACACCGTCCGTTCAAACAACTCTTCGGCGCGATCGAGCTCACGCTGCGCCTCGGCCTGTTCTTCACGCAAGGCATCACTCTCGGCTTGTTTTTGCGCCAGTAGCGCATTCTCTGCACGCGTGTCGAGCTGGATCATCAGCGTTCCGGCGCTGACTTGTTGCCCAGCACTCACTGCAACCTCGGCGACGCGGCCACTGCCCGGCACAGACAGCATGATCGATTGCGCACTGACCATTCCCGACCAGAGCAAACCCAGCAGCATTCCCCAAGATTGTGTGTTCATGCGCATTCCTGTCAGCCTCCCGCTGGCGTGGTTAAGGGCTCGCCCAAAAGCAATTCCAGCTTAGCCTGGGCAATCAATGCATCGCGTTGGTATTGGAGATGGCGCAAACGCGCGTCGCTGGCCTGCACCATGGCATCACCCAAATCCGTGCGCATTTCCAACTCATACTCAGCACGACTACGATCCAGATACAGTTCGCGGAAATCGCTGTATTGCTGATTCGCACGCAATTGACCACGCAAACGTTGCAGCTCCAACCAGAGCGCGAGCACCTGCTCACGCACCTCCAGTCGCACCGTTTCCAATTCCGCTTGTGCACGCAGTTGTTGCGCGCGCGCCTTGGCCACATTGGCATCCTCTGCACCCCCATCGTGCAGCGGCAGATTAAAAATCAACGCTGCCTGCCAGGGTTCGCGTGAACCAATCTTGCGCGAATAGGTTGCGACTTGGCCCTCAGCCTCCAACGTTGGACCACCCGAATTACGCGCTGCAGCAAGCGCCTGTTGCGCAGCCACATACTGCGCCTGTGCTGCTTGAATCTCCGGACTCTGCTGTAGAGCTCGTTCAACCCACGTGCTTACGTCTTCCGGAATCGGCGCCGCTTCAAACTCGGGCGGCAGCACCTCAGACGGCAATACCTGCGGTCGGCCCAAAACATTCGCCAAGCGCTGACGCGTCAAACGTCTTGCCTGATCCGAGGCATTGCGCACTAACAGCGCCTGCTCGTAGGTCGCTTCCGCATCGAGCAAATCAACATCGGAGATTTCTTGCAGCGCATGCCGCTCACGCACCTTATCAAACGCTACAAAGGCAATCGCCATCGCTTCGTTATCACGAGAAAAACGCTGATCCGCAATCAAAACCCCATAAAAGCGATCGACCGCACGGATACGCTGCTGTGCGAGTGCGATGCGATAACGTAGTTGTTCTGCTTGTACGGCAGCATCGGCCGACTGCGCACGCGCATCGCTATAGCCAAAGTCATACAAACGCTTGCGCGCAATCAAAGCGAGGCGATGATCATCGGAAGACTGATCAGTTGCCGAAGGCACAGGATCCAACCAGCCCGCACGCGCCTCGAAACGCAACTGGGTTGCATCGCGCACGCGCTCTTCATCCACCGCCGCCAGCGCCGCATCAACTTCAGCTTGCACGAGCAATACCTCAGGACGCTGCGCATCGATTTGTTGCAAAGCGAATTCGAGCGTAAGCGGCTCCGGCCACACCTCAGTCGCTGGCGCCTGCGCGCTAACGGCTGTGCTCAAACCACAGACGAATGCAAAAATGACGTTGCGCGCTGATGAGAGCAGCGACATGCGCTCAGTCATTGGGATCACTGCGACGTTGCCGCATCACGCTGAGCGCGCTTGAACTTGGTGAACGAACTTTCTTTGTGATGCCCTTCGGCCACATAGCGCCCGAGCAACATGAACTCTTCAATTCCCGAGGTCGCACCGGTGTAACGCGCGACACGCTCGCCCGTGGTATCGAAGAATACAAACACCGGCGTTGCCCGCACGCGGTTATGCTTAAAGGCAAAATCCTTCTCCGCCACGGTGTTGCCTTGGAAGTCGGTGATGTCGAGATCACCATCAACGTTGATCGTCAGAATACGAAAACGCTCGCGATACCAATCTTGCACTTCAGCACGATTCAACACCTCGTTTTTCATGCGCGTGCAGAACGGGCAATCATCCGATTCAAACATCAACAGCACGCCCAACTGACCTTCGTCCTTGGCGGTTTCAGCCTCTTCTTTGAGATCGCCAAATCCGCTATGAAAAAAGTATGTAGATGGGTCACGCAATTCGGCGTGGGCAACAGAAAAAGTGAACAGCACAGCGAGCGCCAACACGGCACGCTGAAGAGAAAACACTGTTCGCCATTGAAACCGCTGGATCATGTTGTGCACGCTTTCCCCTCTTTCTCATAGTTTTTAATAAAGCGCTCAAGGTCCGCAGCAGTGATCTCGCCCTCCTCCCGGGCGACAGCGCAGCCTTCGGGATGGATCACATAGGTCGTAGGCAATCCGCGCACCGTAAATCCTTGCACGCGCTTGCCCGGGGCAACATGCACTACCGGAAACTCCAGCCAGAGATCATTCAGGAAAGCACGAACCTCGGCAAGGTCCTCTTCATGAAAATTCACTGCGATCACTGCGGCCTTGCCCATCTTTTGATGTTTGATATGAAAGTCGAGCAGGTCCGGCATTTCCTTGCGGCAAGGCGGACACCAGGTCGCCCAGAAATTCACAATGACCCATTGGCCACGGTAATCAGATAAGGAAATCGTTTTTATGCCATCCTCCGCCCGTACATCGGGCAAGGTAAAATCCAGCTTTGGCAAGCCTGAGTCGGCTTGGACTTGCGGTAGCGCAAGTACCAAGAGCGCGACCAGTAGCCCTCGCCCAACCCATTGCCACGGGCCACCGCCCTGCAGTACCGGCCGTTGAGCCGAATGATTGAGAACGTTCATGTCGACTGAAATGCGCACTGAAAAAGACTCCTTGGGTGAATTCCCGGTCGCGAAAGATGCATGGTATGGCATCCAGACCGCACGCGCCGTGGATAACTTCCCCATCAGCGGACGCCGCCCCGATCCGGATTTCGTGCACGCACATGTCCGCATCAAACGCGCTGCCGCCGAAGCTAATCGCCAACCCAACTGGCTGGGGGATGATCTGGCCGATGCCATCGTGGCTGCCTGTGACCGCATTCTGGCGGGCGAATTCCTCGACCAGTTCGTCGTCGATCGCTTCCAGGCAGGTGCGGGTACTAGCCATAACATGAATTCCAATGAGGTCATTGCCAACCTCGCCAATGTGGCACTCGGTGGCGAGCGCGGCGCCTATGCACCGGTTCACCCCAATGACCATGTCAACATGGGGCAAAGCACCAACGACACCATTCCGACGGCAATCCGCCTTGCCGCCCTAGCCAAGCTACCTCGCATCCTTGACGCCACGGAACGTATGGCCCAAGCCTTTGCTGATATTGCTGCCGAACATCAAGACACGGTCAAGAGCGGGCGTACCCATTTGCAAGACGCAGTACCGACGACGCTTGGACGCGAATTCAATGCCTATGCATGGACNCTGCGTCGCCAAGCGGATCGCATCACCAACTGTCGTGATGCCCTGTGTGAAATCGGCCTCGGCGGCAGTGCCGCNGGCACCGGCCTCAACACCTCACCCGATTACGCCAATCGCGCCGCGGATGAACTGGCCAAACTCACTGGCGAAGACATCCGTGCTGCAGAAGACCTTGCCGCGCAGATGCAGTCCATGGCCGATGTGCAGCAGCTTGCCGGCGCGATTCATCATCTCGCCATTGAACTCACGCGCATTAGCAATGACCTGCGCCTACTCGCCTCCGGACCTCGCACCGGCATTGGTGAAATCCAACTCCCAGCAGTCCAGCCGGGCTCCAGCATCATGCCGGGCAAGGTCAACCCGGTGATGTTCGAAATGCTCAATCAGGTTTGCTATCAGGTCATTGGGCAGCA
>JGI10211J34971_10000181_pt1 | contig 49321 bp, 35 predicted proteins | sample Etolagsediment_FD_34971 | JGI IMG/M metagenome (IMG submission 34971) | reverse complement strand
CATGTTGCTAAAGTACTTCCCTTGATCGAATCGAATAACCATATTCCGATTGTCTGTGGTGGCTCGGGTATGTATCTTGACGCCATACTGAGAAGATATGAACTGGTGCGTGTGCCTGAGAATAAAATGTTACGTCAACTACTTTCTGATTATCCTCAGGAAAAACTCGTGAGAAAGCTAAAGAGTTACGGGTCACTACACAATACAACTGATGTTACTAGCAACGAGCGTCTAATCAGGGCAATAGAGATAGCTGAATACCAGTTATTACATCAAGGAAATAATTTTGAGATGCCCCTCATTTCTTCTGTAAATTTTGGAATCCGATTTGAACGGGATGAAATAAAACGAAGAATCACACAGAGGCTCCAAGAAAGACTTGAAAACGGAATGATTCAAGAAGTTGAATCTTTGTTGGGAGGGGGACTAACACCAGATCAACTCAAATTTTACGGACTTGAATACCGCTTTGTTACCCAATTCCTTGAACAGGAATTGTCCTATGATTCCATGATTAATTTGCTGAATACGGCCATTCATCAGTTTGCCAAGCGGCAAATGACGTGGTTCAGAAGAATGGAAAAAACAGGAATCAGAATTCATTGGATTGATGGGGAGCTCGAAATGGAATCCAAATTATCGGCAATGATTAGCATGTTGCCAAAATAACCCTAAACGTATGCGCAAGCTATTGGTGTTATGGATTTTGATTGTTGGTGGGTGGACGGCCTGTGCGCAACGCCCACTACTTTTTAATGGTTCCATGCACCAGAATCCTCAGGTTCAGTTTATCAGATATAACACCGACAATGGATTGAGTCATAATACAGTAACTGACATTCTGCAAGACCTATCGGGATTTGTTTGGATTGCTACCACCGATGGGTTAAACAGATTCGACGGGCGGACATTTGAGGTGTTTAAACATAACCCTGATAACTTCACTTCCATTTCCGCAAGTCATATTTCGGCTTTGGCTCTGGCAAGGAATGGTTCGCTGTTCGTGGGAACTTTGTCAGGTCTAAACCTGTATCTTCCTGAAAACAATGGATTTAAGCGTGTTGAGATTAAATCAGACTCACTCGACTTCACACATTCTTATGTGCGGGCGTTGCTTTTTGAGAATGATTCAGTGCTGTGGGTTGATTTCCAGTCGGGCAATTTAATAAGTTTCAATATTTTCTCCAGGCAGATAATCACTTCTCATCAGCATACAAGCAGTGTACAGCCATATTACTTGTATCACGATCTGTATTTCGATAGCAACGACAGGTTATGGATTGGTGTAAGAAGTGTTGATGTGATGTATCTGGATGATAAAAGACAGAAAATTAGTTATATACGAGCCAATGTGCTCGATTTTACAAAAAAACGTGCCGCTGATGTAGCCTGCTATTTCGAAGACAGTAACAACAATTTTTGGGTCACCGGTCTTGATGGTGTTTACTTATTTGATAGGGCAAGCGAGACCTTTGAAAAGTTTATTGGTATAACTACCTACGATATTTGGGAGGATCGTTCTGGTAATTTGTGGTTTGCTACAGGAAGTGGGTTACTGCGTTATGAACCCGATTCAGAAACGATGGTTCAGTTTTTGAATGAAAAAGACAATCCTAACTCCCTTGTTGATAATCATGTGTTGAAAATATTTGAAGATAGAGCTGGGAATTTATGGTTTGCTACCGATGGGGGGGTGAATGTGTATAATCCGCCGGCTTTTCCTTTTGGAACTTACACCCACATTCCAGGAATTGAAAACAGTCCGGAAGGCTATGTTGTGACTGCTGTGGCTGAGAATAAAGACAACAATCTATGGATCGGATACGAGGAAGATGGTTTGGACTTTTTTAGACCTGAAAGCCAGTCTTTTCATCATGTTTCGGTTGATTATAGCCTGGGTTCGGGCTTGGCAGATAATCATATTTCGACCTTATACATCGACGATCAACACAGGCTGTGGATTGGTTTGTGGAAAGGAATTGGGTTTAACTTGTTTGAGCCGGATTTGGAACGTTTTTCGCTGTTCACTTATTACCCTGGAAGCCTGGAAAAGGACTGGTATGCTGACTTTTGTGAAGACTCGTCCGGTGTTTTTTATGTTGGATTCTGGGGAGCAGATGGATTAGTAACCTTTGATCGCGAAGAGCGGGCATTCGATGGTAGTCTACAGCATCGTTTTGAACGAATAACTTGTTCCAGGTTAATAACCAGGTTGTTGACGGATAGCCAAAATTCCATTTGGATCGGAACTACCGATTGCGGACTGCATCGCTATTTTCCTGATGGAGATAGCGCACGTTCTTATTTTGCCGACGAAAATCCTGTCAACGGACTCTTATCCAATGCCATTAGTGATATCCACGAGGATAAGTACGGGAAAATTTGGCTGTTAACTAACACTTTGCAGAGATTTGATCCGGAAAATGGTCTGTTTGTAGATTACGGTGAACAGCTTGGGGTTTTCACCAACAAGCCAATCTCCCTCTTGTCTGATTCCATCGGAAATTTGTGGATTGGCACTGAAGGCAATGGACTACTCAAATTTAATCCCGATGATTTTTCCGCTAGTCAGTTTTTTAAACAAGATGGTTTGCAAGGCAATACTTTTACCAAAGCAAGATACGGGCTAAGTGACGGCCGCTTGTTTTTTGGTGGAGTGAATGGGTTTAATCTTTTTAATCCAATGGACATCAAAGAACCCACTTTTCTCCCTGAGCCTATGTTTGGCCGCTTGTTTGTTTACGATCACATCTATAGCCACGATTTAAACTACCTGGATAAGGTGGTTTTAGATCCTGAAAGCAAAGTTTTTACGGTAGAACTAAATAGCACCGATCTGGTTAACAGTGAACGCTATTTGTACCAGTGTAAACTTCTAGGACTCGATCAAAATTGGGTTGATATAGATAATACACAAAGGAAGGTCCGTTATGCAGGGTTGTCACCGGGGAAGTATCAGCTTGTCTATCGTCTTGGTGATCGATACGGAAACTGGACAACACAGCTGGCAACTATTGAGTTTGTGCTGGAGAAGCCTTATTACCAGACAATATGGTTTTTATTATTACTGATTTTTGTTTTGATGTCACTCTTGTATTTTTACGTTATGCGTCGCGAATATGAGCTTAAACTAAAAAACCGGGCCGTTGAGTTGCAACAAAAAATCTTTCGACTCCAGATGAATCCGCATTTTGTTGGAAACGCATTGTTGGCCATTCAAAACTATATTTACCTGCATAACCCGCTTGAAGCTGGAAATTATTTGTCTGATTTTGCCAAGTTATTCAGGTTGATATTAAACAACAGCAAGCACGAGTTTATCACCTTGTCGAAGGAGCTGGAAACCTTGGATTTATATCTTAAACTTCAGTCGCTAAGATTTCCAGATAAGTTTGTTTATCGGTTTGAAATTGACGACCAAATTGATCCCGAAAGCTATATGATTCCCCCGATGTTGGCGCAACCTATGATTGAGAATGCACTTGAACATGGATTGTTTAAGAAGCAAGGGCGTGGTACGCTGATAATACGTTTTTTATACCGTAAAGACCATTTTCTTTTTGAGGTGGATGACGATGGTATCGGCCTTACTGCCGCGTTGAAAATCAGTTCAGGCAATACGGTACATAAAAGCTCAGCCCTGACAATCACAAAGGAAAGAATTGCTATGCTTGGTAAAAAGTATGGTTTTATTGTTATCTTTGATCTTCAGGAAAAGTACAGCCAAAAGGGAATAGTAAGTGGCACGGTGGTCAGATTCACTTTGCCTTTTCGGCAGGCTTTTAAAAAGTAACTAAAATCTCCCATATGTTACGCACCCTAATTGTAGATGATGAGTTTAACGCCCGACAGGTGATTAAAAATGTTTTAGAGCTTTATTGCCCTCAGGTTGAGCTTGTTGGTGAAGCTGAGAATGTAGCCGAAGGGGTGCAGCAGATACGGAAACTAAACCCTGACCTTGTTCTGCTTGATATTCATATGCCTGACGGAACTGGTTTTGATGTGCTGTCGAAATCGAAAGGAAATAAATATGGTGTAATTTTTATTACTGCCCACGAGCAGTATGCCATGCAGGCCATAAAGAAAAGCGCACTCGACTACATCGTCAAGCCAATCAATGCAAACGAGCTGATTCAAGCTGTTGAAAAGGCCAACCTCGAAAAAACTGTTGCTGACAATGACTCGGTTAAATACAGCACATTTATACAAAATTTAAAACAAGACCCTGACGAGCAACGGATTGTGCTGAATACGCTTACCTCCATTTATACGGTAAAAATTAAAGAAATTGTGAGGTGTATGGCTGATAAAAACTACACAGAGGTTTTTTTACATAACGGAAAGCGGCTTGTGTTGTCAAAAACACTAAAAGATTTTGAGGAGTTATTGATATCTCACGGATTTTTCAGAACCCACCAATCACATCTGATTAATATTCGTTTTATAGAAGCTTACGAAAAAGGTCTGGGTGGGTTTGTGATCATGAGCGATAATTCTCGTGTGCCCGTTTCCTCCCGCCGCAAAGATGCTTTCCTCCGACTTATCGAACAGCTGTAGTTTTATCCAAAGTTGGCCGCTCATTTGTGGTTTACAAATAATAAATTAGTGTCAACGAATAATCACTAACCTGTTACGCTTGTTCATTTAGATATGAGCATGGAAAATACTACCTTACTTTTATACAAGATTTGTTTAACCCGTTTGTTTTAATAGGCAAACACAACACTTAAAATTATGAATGTAAAAAGTTTACTTAAAGTTTTAGGCATCTTGTTCCTGAGCATGACGTTTGTTTTCGGGAACTGCAACAAGAATGATGATCCAACGCCTACGCCAACCCCTTACAGTCCGGGATTTTCGGCGACTTATTTCTCTGTTGACATGGGAGGTGTTCAGTATCTGGATTTTTACGTCACCTGTACAACTGACGACTGGGAAATGATTAAAGTTGTTATAACTTATCCTGGTGGAGCCGGATCAGATACCTATACCGGTGGTGGAGCTATCCAGCTACGTGGTGAGCCATTTACTTTTCCGGAGTATTTTCTTAAATTAGGGGGTACCTGGTCGTTTACCATAACTGGTAACATTAAGTCGGGTACGCATGTTGGCGAAAGCTTTGTTGCGACTACAACCCTGAATGTTTCAGGAAAATAGCAGAATATTAATTTATGAAGAAAAGCCTAATTGGGTTTTTCTTCATAATTTTTTGTAGGCCTGGTAAAATATCGGGTAAAGGTCGTGTGTTTCACACGGCCTTTTTCTTTAGTCGTTGGCTTTTTCGCCAAGCAGGGGGACAAACCGAAAAGCACCAAACGACTCAGCTTCTAGTCTGCCGTCGGGTAGTTTAGTGTACCGCATCATGGTTTGCACTTCGCCACTTCCCAATGGAACCACAATGATTCCCCCGGTTTTTAATTGACTAATCAGGTTGGTGTGGAGGTCGGGTGCAGCGGCGGTGATTAGGATTTTATCGAATGGGCCAAAAGTAGCTAGCCCAAGGTTGCCATCGCCGTAAAAAATTTTTACCTTGTATCCATTCTCCTGAAGAAACCTTTTGGTTTTGTCGAAGAGCCGTTTTTGTCGCTCTATTGTAAACACCTTTGCTCCAAGATGCTCCAGGACGCATGCCTGATATCCTGAGCCTGTGCCAATTTCCAGTATTTTTTCACCTTTAGCTACCTGTAGTAGCTCTGACTGAAAGGCTACCGTGTAGGGTTGCGAAATTGTTTGCCCCGACCCAATAGGAAAAGGTTTGTCTTCGTAGGCGAATTCAAGAAAAGATGAGTCCAGAAAGAAATGACGTGGGATGGTGTTGATGGCTTCCAGAACCCGTTCATCCGTAATGCCTTTTTTTCTGATGGACTCCACCAGTTTTTTCCTCATGCCCTTGTGTCTGTACAAATCTTCCATTTCGTGCTGTAATCCTTATTCCTATTCAATTTTGTGCGAAAATAAGTATAATGACAGTAAGAAAAAACTACCTTTGCCAAAATTTTTTTGTTATGATAAAGATCGGTGTTTTAGGCGTAGGCCATTTGGGTAAAATCCACTTAAACTGCATACTTAAGGTAAGCGACTTCGAACTCGTAGGATTTTATGATCCTGACCAGGAAAGAGTAAAAGTAATTGAGGCTGAATTTGGGATTAAGGGTTATTCAAATCCATCGGAATTAATTGACAACGTGGATGTAGTGGATATTGTTACCCCCACTGTTTCGCATTTTGCGTGTGCGGCTGAAGCTTTGCGCAAATCGAAGCATGTCTTTATTGAAAAGCCCATTGTAACCACCCCGGAAGAGGCACAAAAACTAATTGAATTGGCTACTGAAGCCAATGTCAAGGTGCAGGTAGGGCATGTCGAACGTTTTAATCCCGCATTTCTGGCTGCTCAGCCTCACATCAATTCACCGATGTTTATCGAAACTCATCGATTGGCTTTGTTTAACCCGAGAGGAACCGACGTGCCTGTGGTGCTGGATTTGATGATTCATGACATCGATATTGTGTTAAGTGCCGTGAAATCGAAAGTAAAGAAAGTTCATGCAAGCGGAGTAAACGTGGTAAGCGACACGCCCGACATAGCAAATGCCCGTCTCGAATTTGAAAATGGTGCAGTTGCTAATCTAACAGCAAGTCGTTTGTCGCTTAAAAACATGCGCAAAACCCGAATTTTTCAACGAGATGCGTACATCACTGTAGATTTTCTCGACAAGGTCACCGAAATAGTGCGCATGGACGAAATAGAAGACTATCCTGAAGATCCGATGGCAATGGTGATCGATCTGGGCGACGGGAAGAAGAAAAAAAGAATTTATTTTGAAAAACCTGAAGTGGGTAACATAAATGCCATTGTTGAAGAACTTACCAGCTTTAAAAATTCAATTGTTTATAATACTGAACCGCCAGTAACCATACACGATGGATATCATGCCCTAAAGGTAGCCCACATGATTATGGAAAAAATAAACGGACAACACTAAGGTAAATAGTGGTTTTTTACAATATTTCGCAAACGTTTGCGTTTGTGCACTAAAAGGTACAGGTTTGAAGTTGTTTTTACGTCATCGTTTACTTGCTGTTGTTTTGATTCTTATCAGTCTGCTCTTATGGCAGTCGTGCTATAAATTCAGTGGAAATCAGACCATTCCGGCTTATCTATCAATCGATTCGATCGCTGTAGATACCTATTATCCCGAAGAGGGAACTAACTCATCTCAAATAACAGATGTTTGGGTTTATGTTGACGACGGCTTGCTGGGCGTTTTTGAATTACCCGCCTTATTCCCTGTTTTAGCTGAGGGTAAGCACAAACTGGAAATCAGACCGGGCATCAAGCTGAATGGAATATCCAGCACCCGGGTTCCCTATCCGTTTTATCAACCAATTATTTATGATGAAATGGAGTTTGTTCCGGAAAACACCATCAAGCTGGGAACAATTACTACAACCTATTATGCTGATTTAAGCTTCAAATGGATGGAAGACTTTGAACAACCAGACCTTTCATTTGATAAACTATCGAGCTCTGACACCATTATTGAGCGCACAATGCCCGAGAATAATCCCATCGCCTTTTTGTCGGAGAACTCGAGGTACAGCGGTATTATTCATCTCACCACCGATCGTCCAAAATACAGCGAAATGTCGTTTGGGAGCTTTGCGATGCCTTCAGCGCAAGGAGCTGTGGTTGTGCTCGAAATGGATTTCAAAACCGATGTGGCCGTTCAGGTTGGATTACTTATGCGAATTTATAATGAGTTTACCGAAATTCCTCTTGTGTTTCTTAATGAGAACAGTGAATGGACTAAAATTTACATAAATCTTGGGCCAAACATTTCCCTGAATCCGAATGCTACCGATTATAAGATAATATTTGGTGCTGGCTTGCCCGCGGATATGTCAACAGGAGAGGTGCTTTTCGACAACATTAAAATTGTGTCCAGGTGATAAAGAAAATGAATAGAAGACTTCAGGTGACCAAATACGTCCTACTCGACTGGCTGTCGGCAGGATTGGCTTGGAGTTTATTCTATGTAATTAGAAAATATTCTGAGGATAATACCATTTTCGATCATCTTGATACAGTTTTCGACGACACGAAATTTTGGATCGGTATCGTATTTATTCCTGTTTTTTGGTTGGTACTTTACTTAATGATTGGCTCCTATCGTCGTATCTACAGAAAAGCCAGGCTAAAAGAATTGGGAGAAACACTGATTATTACCCTGATTGGCGTAACCATTATCTTTTTTGTCCTTATTCTCGATGATTTTATTGTTACCTACAAATCATATTATCAGTCGTTTGCTATTTTGTTTTTCCTTCAGTTTGGCATTACTTATTTCTTCAGACTGGTTTTAACCACCGTTACGGTTAAAAAAATTCATAGTGGGAAATTGGGTTTTAACACCTTAATTATAGGGAGCAATGGCAATGCGATGAAAGTGTACAACGACATCACCAATCAGGAAATATCTTCGGGTAATCATTTCATTGGTTTTGTGAATGTTCATGATCGCGATGATTTTAAAATAGGGAAATTTCTTCCGCATTTGGGGGCATATAAAGACCTAAACGCTGTTATCACCGATTACAAAGTTGAGGAGGTGATTATTGCTATTGAAAGGTCAGAGATTAACACTATCGAGCGCATTATTACGGAGCTAGAAACCACAAATGTTATCATAAAGGTAATACCGATTATGCAGGACATCATTTTTGGTTCAGTGAAAACACGCGGTATCTTTCATACTCCACTTATCGAAATTTCACCCGATTTGATGCCAGCCTGGCAGCAATCGCTAAAACGAATAATTGATGTTTTGGCTTCCTTAATAGCCATGATCCTGCTGATTCCACTATATATTTTTACTGCAGTTGGCGTGAAGCTTTCCTCAAGAGGCCCAATCATGTTTTCGCAGGAGCGTATTGGTAAACACGGCAAGCCATTCATGATGCACAAGTTCCGGTCGATGTATTCCGATGCCGAAAAGCATGGGCCTCAGTTGTCGTCTGATTTAGATCCCCGGATCACGCCTTTCGGACGTTTTATCCGCAAGGTACGGCTCGATGAAATACCCCAATTTTATACTGTGCTTAAAGGGGACATGTCACTTGTGGGTCCTCGTCCGGAGCGCCAGTTTTATATCGATCAGATTGTGAAAAAAGCACCGCATTACCGACTTCTTATGAAAATAAAACCAGGCATCACCTCATGGGGTCAGGTGAAATTCGGTTATGCTTCAACCGTGGATGAAATGGTTACAAGATTGCAGTACGATATTTTGTATCTGGAAAATATGTCTATCGCCATGGACTTTAAAATACTCATTTACACTGTAATGATTGTTTTACAAGGACGCGGAAAGTAGTTCCTGATTCGATTTTTTCATGTTGAGTATAACCATCGCTCCACCATTCTTTGCGTTCATTACCCTAACCTGCCCTCCTTGTACATCAGTGATAAGCTTTAGTGTAGCCATTGAAAGACCAGAGCCCTCATGGTGCATGATGTCGCCCGCTGAAAAAAGTTCAAAAACTTGATCCAGAGCTTGTTTTGTGAAACCAGGTCCATTGTCAGTAAAATGGATATCCACCTCATCATGGCCTTCAATAATTTTAATGTCAAGTGTTGCTTCTATTCCGGCAAATCTTTCAGTGTTCTCCACAATCATAGCAATGCCTATGGTAGTTAGTTCGCTGTCAACCATGACTAAAAGTTGTTTCTCGGACTTTTCGTAGTTAATATTTACTGTGGTGTGCGGATTGTCTCTTTTAAACTTAACTAAGGCAGCGGTAATCAGATGATCTATAGATACAGGGAGGATGTCAGGATCATACTTATCTGTTTTAAGCCGTGTGATAAGTAGTGCGATTTCGCTGAATTTTACTAACCTGGTAGAAACTTCAGTTAAATAATTGAGGTATTCTTTCTGGCTGGAGTCAATGTTGGTTTGTTCGAGTAATTGCGTGAGTCCGATGATGCCATTGAGCGGGGTTCTCATCTCATGGCTTATTAAAGAGAGAAAGTTTGATTTTGCTAAATCTAATTTCTCCAATTGCTTGTTGGCATTCTCAAGTTGTAGAGTTCTCTCTCTGACCAGGTCTTCCAAATGGTCGTTCATTTTAATCAGCTCTTTTCTTTGTCTTTGCAGTAACAAATGTGTTTGTACTCTGGCCAGCAGCTCCGACGAGTTGAAAGGTTTAGTGATATATTCCTGTCCGCCTACTTCAAATCCCTTTATAATGCTGTCCATTTCGGCTTTAGCCGTTAGAAATATCACGGGTATATCTTTGGTGTGCTTCTGCTTCTTTAATTTTTCACATACTTCATAACCATCCATTCCTGGCATCATGATATCCAAAAGAATAAGGTCGAAGGCCTGTTTGTCACAAAGCTTTAATGCTTCTTTACCACTTTGAGCATAAGCCACATCATATGCTTTCTGCGAAAGAATATTTCCCAGAATTTGAATATTTTTCGAAATATCATCAACGATTAGAATTTTTTCACTTTTCATAAGAAATAGGGTTATCAGTGTTTGTGACAAATATAGGCTTTAATTCCGTTAACAAAAGTTCTATCCTGTCGATATCAAACCGAGCGCAAGCCATGGCCAATTCATCTGCAAACTCGGTAAGTAGGGGCAGGTTGTGGCTGCCCGAATAGGCTTTGAGTTTCTCTGCAAATAGAACCATATCGTTGAGTAAGTGGCTGTCATATAGTTTATTCCAGTTGTCTTGCAGGTTTTTTTTCAGGGCTTTTTGCGACAGAGGATTTAACTTGTGGGAAAGGGGGATGTTAATTTCCGGGTTGCTGGCAGAACTTATTACGGGTTGGTGATGAGGAGTTCTATTTTCCGATGGGCTAGGGGAAATGGTGTGTGTGTTTTCATTTGCAATCGCTACTTCAGAGAGCGTAATTGAAAATGTAGTTCCAATCCCTTGTTTGCTTTGGAGTGCTATTTTCCCTCCCATTGTTTCGATCAATTGTTTAGCGATGTTTAAACCCAACCCAGTGCCTCCGGATGCCCTGTTCCCAATGTGTCTACTTTGTTTAAATGCTTCAAATACAGCAATTTGCTCTTCAGGGGCGATGCCAATTCCACTGTCTTCCACATCGATTAGAAGTTCCGTTATATTCAAACTGGTTGCTCTTAGCTTAAAGGAGATAGAGATATGACCTTTATCGGTAAACTTTATTGCGTTGTCAACCAGGTTGGTTAACACCTGCCGTACTCTGTTTTTGTCAAGCAACAGTGCTTTTGGCGGGCTTTCAGGTAGGTTAATTATCAGTTGTAACCCTTTTTGTTGAATCCGTACATGAAAGACCTCCTCCAAATGTTGGGCGATGGAAGCGATGGTGACTGGTTCAAAATGGAGTTCTATTTCTTTGGCCTGAATTTTCGACAAGTCAAGTATATCGTTTAAAAGGGTTAAAAGGCTTATTCCACTCGACTTAATAGCCTTTATGTAGTGAAGTAATTGTTTGTCATTGGTGCGTGACTCTAGTACCTCTGAAAAACCAATAATAGAGTTCATTGGAGTTCTGATTTCGTGGCTTACATTGGCAAGAAACATGCTTTTAACTTCGTTGGCTCTGATAGCATCGTTTTTTGACTTTTCAATCAATTTGTTTTTTTCAATTAACTCGTTGTTGATGACCTTTAAGTCGTCCTGTGATTTTATAAACGCTCGTTCGATTGCTTTTCTATCCGAAATATCTTCCACTACCCCTTCGTAATACAGGGTTTCTTTTTTGTTGTTGCTAACTATCCAGGCACTTTCATTTACTTCTATGTCAGTGCCATCATATCTCTTCCAGACATCTTCCCTCCCAGTGATTACTCTTTTTTCTTCAATATCTCTGATAAAGAGATTCCGGTGTGCAAGTTCATCGTTTAAGTTTATAGATTGGAGTTCAGTATCGTCAGGAAACCGAAGCATTCTTTTGAGTGCATTATTAGCATATTTAATCTTCCCATCGATGGTGGTTTGATACATTCCGATGGCTGCATTTTCAACAATGCTTCTATATTGCTCGCGGCTCTGTGAAAGCTTTAGGTTAAGATTGGATAGTATCTCTTTTTGTTCAGAAATTTTCTTGTTCTTATAGGCTAACAGCGCGTAACCTTTACGATTTTCGCGTGTACGTACCATAAGGAAAGTGACAATTATTAATGACACCAAGGCAACGAAAGCACCTATTATCAAGATCATGTTTTTTGTTTCCTGTTTTGCAAGCAATTCATTACTTACGCGTAGATTTTTCTTGAGTTCGTGATTGTACGCTTTTTTAACCTGTTCGGTTTCATGACTAATCATCAGTTGGTTGATGAGTAAATTTCCTTCTTCAGAAAACACCTCATCATTTAAACGGATATACTCGTTCAAGTTGTCTATAGCCTCATTAAGTTTACCTGTTTTTGTGTTTACTATCGACATCAGTCTGAGGGCTTCCATGCCGATTTCCTTCAAGTTCAACTCCATTGCTAAAACAAAGCTTTTATTAACACTTGAATCTGCTTTTGACCAATTACCTTTTTCAATAAGTGCTTGTCCAGTATATAATAAAACCTCAGAGAGGAGTCTGCTATCATTCTTTACATCAGTTATTTCGACAGCTTTGTTTAAATACAATAGGGCTGTATCGGGTTGATTTATCTTTAGGGAAATTTGTGCAAGGGAGATTAATGAAATCCACATTAATTTTGTGCCCAAGAAGACCTCATTATCATCAAGCAATTTTTTAAATCCTACTTCGGCAGCCTGATATTGTTTCATGTTCAATTGCAAGAGAGCCTGTTCTAATTCAATTCTTTTGATTTTTTCAGTGTTATTGCTTTTCTCAAAATAGCTTAGTGCCAGATCAAGATGCTGTTTGGCTGCTTCATTTTTATTCCATTTACGTAGCAAACGACCTAAATCGATTTCCAGGTTGGCCATTCCCTCATCGTCATTCATTTCCTGATATTTGTCGAAGGTTTGTTGTAGCAGGCCAATTGCTTTTATAAAGTCGCCAAGTTCGATGTAGACCAGAGCCAGTTGGTGCAAGGCCTTGGTTTGATCTAATTTATTTCTGTTTGTAGTGAACAATTCCACAGCTTTTTGAAAGAACTTGGTGGCTTGTAGAAAATTATTTTGAGCTACCAATAAATTACCCATACGAAAATTCCACTCAGGTGTTTCCAATATTGAATCAGCAAGCGTGATCGATGCCCACGATTCATCGCCGGGAGTTCGTGATATGGAGTCAGTTTGGTTTAGCTTTAATGGGCTGTTGAGTTTTGAATTGTCGTTTGCATTGGTTTTTGCCGGCTTACTCAGACTAAGAAAAACTAAAAATATCACCGCCAGGATTGTTTTTGTCGCAAATTTTGAACAACTATTGGTGAATTGAGTTATCATGATTGAAAGCACTAAGCAATTTTTCCGGCGAGGTGGCCATTTTAAGTCGACATCGGATTAAAAAATCCAAAGCAAGATACAAATTATTTTGTATCTGATTAACAAAAGTGCAATACTTTTTTCTTTAAAACAGCGAAGTCAGGCTTCCACAAATGCTAAGCCTGACTTCGAGAGTTGAAATATGCTTAATTACAACCACTTAACAAGTGGGAAGTCCATGCGGTATTTTAATAGTTTATGTTTCGGGAAAATGCGGAAAGTGTAATCATAAATGCCGGAATGATCGAGGGTCATTTCTATCCCAAAAACAACTTTTCCGGGTTCGGATGATATCATCTCCAGTTCTTGTTTTATACGAATTGTTCTAACTTCCTCATCTGCCTTGTTTCCCATTATTACCTCAGCGCCAAGATCGGAAGCGTCAAGTCCGGGAATATTTAACTTTATTTCGGCGGTAAATTTCTTCCCAAACTCAAGTGGTGTACGGCTGGTGTTGGGGATGAGCAGACTTTCCAGAGAAATTTGATTCCATGCAGCGCTTACTTTTTCTTTCCATTCGGCAAGTTCTCTTGCCGGTGAAAAGTTGTTTCCAAAGATTTCGTTTCTTCTGGCGAAAAGTTCAGTATAGTATTTGCTGTAGTAATCTTCGAGCATGCGCTGCATGGTAAAATGAGGAGCAATCTGAGCAATGGTGTTTTTTATAATTGACACCCATTTTGGTGAAAACCCCTGATCATTCCTGTCGTAATATATATTGGCAATTTCGTTTTCAAAAGTCTGATAAATGATTTCAGCATCCAGCTCGTCCTGATATTGTTGGTTTGCAAAAGTTTTAGCTTCTTCAATAGCCCAACCAGCGTCAGGTTTGTACCCTTCGGCCCACCAGCCATCCAACACAGAGAAATTCATTACCCCATTCATTACAGCTTTTTCGCCACTTGTGCCCGAGGCTTCGAGTGGTCGGGTAGGGGTATTTAGCCAAATATCAACAGACGAGGTAAGCAGCTTGCCCAATGTCATGTCATAGTTTTCAAGGAAAAGAATTTTTCCCATGAATTCTTTTTTCTTCGAGATTTCAATTATCCTTTTTATAAGATCTTGTCCGGCTTTATCGTTAGGGTGAGCTTTGCCAGCGAAAATAAAAACAATGGGTTTTTCCGGGTTGTTCACCAGATTGTTAAGTCGTTCCAGGTTCATAAACAAAAGGTGAGCTCTTTTGTAGGTAGCAAACCGTCGGGCAAAGCCAATAACCAATGTGTTCTCATCCATATCGCGAAGCGAATGCAGTATTACCTGAGGCGTTTCCTGTCGTCTGGTAAGGTCTTTCTTGAGTTTTTCGCGAAGTACTTCAATTAGTTTGCGCTTGAGATGAAGCTTCTTGTCCCAGATAACCGAATCGGCGACATCATAGATTTTATTCCAAAAAGAAGCGTCTGGCTGGTGTTCTTCAAACGCTTTCCCGAAATGATGCCGATAGAGTTTTTGCCATTCTGAATCCGTCCAGGTATAATAATGCACTCCATTTGTTACATAACCAATGTGCAATTCTTCGGCAAAATAGCCTGGATACATTGGCTGAAACATTTCTCTGGAAACGCGCCCGTGAATGCGGCTAACACCATTTACTTCCTGCGACAGGCGTGTAGCCAGTACGCTCATGCTGAATTTTTCGTTTTGATTGTCGGGGAAAACCCGACCCAGTCCCATGAAATCATGCCAGCTGATGCGCAGTCTTTCAGGGTAATGCGATATATAAGTTCTGATTAGGTGTTCCTCAAAAGTATCATGTCCGGCAGGTACAGGTGTATGCGTAGTAAATAAAGTAGAGGAGCGAACCAGTTCGACGGCTGTATTGAAATTGACTTTAGGGTTTTCCATCAGACTACGTATGCGTTCAAGTCCGATAAAGGCTGAATGGCCCTCGTTGCTATGATAAATTTTTGGGTTTAGTCCCAAACTTTCAATCATTCTTACTCCTCCAATACCCAGCACAAGTTCTTGTTTTATACGGTTTTCGTTGTCGCCGCCATACAGCTGGTAGGTAATTGAGCGGTCCTCCAAGGAGTTTTCTTCGGTATCTGTATCAAGTAAAAACAAAGAAATCCTTCCAACTTTAACCTGCCATACTTTGGCGTTAACGGTTCGTCCCGGAAAAGCAAGTTGCACCATAACCCATTCGCCGTTGCTATAACGAACCGGGTCGAGGGGGAGTTGCGTAAATTTTTGCGCGTTGTATTCAGCCTGCTGATCACCAAAAACCGACATGGATTGCTTGAAATACCCGTAACGATAAAGTAAGCCCACGGCGATCATGTTTTTATTCGAGTCGCTGGCCTGTTTCAGGTAATCACCAGCCAGAATTCCCAAACCTCCTGAATAAATTTTCAAGCTGGTGTGTAGTCCATACTCCATACTAAAATAGGCCACCATGTCTTCGGGTTTGTTCTTTTCTTCATTCATATAGGAGCGAAACCGTTCATGCACCTTACTCAAAATCAGCAGAAACGCTTCATCTTCAGCGAGTCTGTCAATTTCTTCGCGCGAAAGCGACTCGATCAGGTGAACAGGATTGTACTCGAATTTGCTCCATTTATGTTCATCGATACTAGCAAAAAGTTGAGCAGCGTCATCGTTCCACGACCACCACAGGTTGTAGGCCAGTTCTTTAAGTGGCTTGAGTTGCTCAGGTAATTTGTTTTGAACCAGAATCTTCTTCCAGACGGGTCTGTCGGAATAGGCTTGAACCTCAACCAACAAAGTATCCACAGCCGGTGGTGTTGGGAGGTGTTTTTTTCGGGCTTCCGATACCTCTAATGCTGTATTCCATGCGGTGAGGTAATTGTTAACCATAAGTTTCCAGCTGGCTTTCTCGAAAATCAGCTGAATTTCGGTCGCTTTCTCCTCCTTGTTTGTCGAATGACTGAAATCCAGGATAGCCTGAGCGATTTGCTCGATGGCTTCGGCAGCACTGCCCTCCTGGCGTGTAATAACAGTAACAGAATCATTGACTAGTTGGAAATTTCTAAGCGTCCAATCGCCAAATCCGGCGAAAGTTGTGGAAAGGGTCGGAATGCCAAAAGCAATACTTTCGAGCGGGGTGTAACCCCACGGTTCGTAATAAGAAGGGAAAAGTGTGAAATCGAAAGCAGTAAGAAATTCATAATAATCCAGGTCAATAACTCCATCGCTTTTGTTCAGATACACTGGAGTAAAAATCAAGTCTATACTGCTGGAGTGATCATTCGACAGGTTCTGACGTTTTATTTCGTTTAATATAGGATCGTGTTCCGGATAGGCTAGTTTATGAGTCAGGTACTTGAAGTTGCCATGAACCCGGCTATCCTGATCAGGTTCGGCAGGTCCGTTGTGATTTCCCGGAACAGCAATAAACGCCACTATTTTTTTCGTTATCTTCTTATCGCTATTCAGTGATCCAAGGGCTTTGATAAACAGGTCGATACCTTTGTTAGTGTATTCATATCTTCCGCTTGTTAGCAATAAAATAGTTTCGTCGTCATAAATTTTTCCGGTACGGCTTGAGGCAATTTTCAGTGCTTTCTTCCTGGCGGTGCTGTGGTTTTGCAAAAGCACATCCGCTTTTGGCACAAAGCTATCATCGAAACCATTGGTTGTGATAACCTCTGGAGTACGTTTGAAAAACTGAAGACACTCGCGTGCTGTAATATCACTCACAGTGGTAAGAATGTCGGCTTCTCTTGCAGAAATAGATTCGAGCGAATGTTTAGCTGTGACATTGAAATCAAGCGCAGATTTTTCGGGCGAGAAGAACTCCAGATCTCTGTAAAGAGCCAAGCCGTTACTGGCTATCGAGCGACCCAGAACTGTAGCATGTGTTGTGAATACAGTGCTAATTCTTGGATTCTTGTTTTTCAGGTAAAGAACACCACCTCCGGTCATCCATTCATGAAAATGAGCTACCACACTATTTTTATTTTGCAATTGGTGGCTTGCGAAGCTATTTATCACTTGTCCGGCTGCATACCCAAACATCAATGCCTCAATGTAATCCCATTCGCCTCTGATTGAGTCAAGCTGGTATTGTTCCCAAAACTTAGCGAGAATGCCGTCTTTTTCAGGAAATAAAGGGGTGAAATCGATCAGTATGGCAATGGGGTTCCCGGGCACATTCCATCGACCTGTTTTCACTTTTAAACCTTCTTTCCATGCCACTGCTTTCCAGTCAGCGAATAGTTCTGGTATTTCAAGAAAATCAGGGTTTGCCGTAGTTTGTTTCCAAACGTCCGGGCCTATAACTATGTAATTGTCTCCCAGCTCTTTGTTTGTTCTATAGGCTTTGCTCGAGATAACAGTATATATGCCTCCGATTTTGTTACAAATTTCCCAGCTTGTTTCAAATACAAAGTCAGGTTTGGTTATGGTTTTATTGTTAGATATCATGCTAAAGTTATTTATTTACCCATTTTTTTGGCGATGCAAACATAACAATTCAAATGCTTGGATTACGACATTCACCTTTTTGTAGAAATAAGATTGGTGTTGTATAAGCCCAATGCCCAGAAAAAGAATTATTTAGTTTGAATCAAGACGACTAATTTAAAATCGATTTGAGTTTCTTTTCGATGATTTGCTGATACTTTTTTACTTCTGTTTTATTGAATTTTTGCAAATCAGACTGTAGATCATTGAATTGCTTTTTCGCTTTTGCACTTAAATTGGGTATCACTTTCTCTACCAATTCTTTTTCAGCGTCTTTCAGCGCAACGGCAAGTGTTTCAGTATCAATTTCTTTTAAGAACTTTTTTAGTGCAGCATTTGACATTTGGCCCATGTCGTTGAGGCTGATTCCTTTACTTTTATCTGAAATCGCCTTAACTTTTTTGGATGCTTCATCAATTTTGCCCTGAATCACCTTAGAGGCTTTTTGTTTGAACTGTGCAGCGACCTGTTTAAGTTCCTGTACGTCATTTTGGTTATCCGAATAGCATTTCTCAACTTCAAGTGCAAAATCACTTAGCACATTCATGTAATTGATAAAGGCCTCATAAGGAGTTCCGTAAGGATTGAAATATTTGTGAACGTCCCCATCGGAGAACCATTTCGTACACATATAATAGAAGTGGTCGGAAGTTTGAAGGTATTCCCATGTTTTTAGTAAGTCCGGGTTGGAGCAGTTATTTATTGTCTTCTCCAGGTTGTATAGTTTACCAAAGGCTTCGTCCTGTAGGTCGTTACCCAGCCAAGCTGTGATATCGCGTTCTTCGTCGGCCCATGAGATAGGGTATGGTACATGAATAGGCCCAACTGGTTGAAGCAATTTCCCTAACTCGCGTGGAGTATGAAAAGCGAATTTTCCTGATTTAAGAATTTCACCAGGCAAGGCTTTCATGAAATCAAATATCCCGGTTTGCTCCCATTGGTGCTCACCAAAGGTTTCGTAGTCCATAAACAGGTTTACTACTTCTTCCTTTTCGTTGATTTGATTTAGCCAAGTGCTGAATTTGTCAGCGGTTAGAGGAAATCCTGACCAACTGCGGTTCGAGAACCGGAAAGCGATGTCGTCGCTGAGTCGGTAGTTTTTTAGTAAGAGCTTTAGTTCAGGGCGTGGGGCACTGTTGTATAAAAAGTTGGGACTCTTCCAGCCTAGCACATGTTTAGCTCCTTCGGTAAGCATGAGCTTGTAGCCCATATCGGCCACCAGTTCACCAATTTTATCACTATAGATCAACTCTGTATTTCTGAATGTAGTTGGTTTCGTGCCGAAGAGTTGCTCCACTTTCTGGCTGTGTTTCTCAGCTTGCCGGCGGAATTCGTCTGGATTGCGCAAAGAGGCGAGGGAGTGGGCATACGTTTCGGCCAAAAATTCAACCTGCCCTGTGTCGGCGAGTTTTTTGAAGCTTTTAATTACTTCAGGACTGTAGGCTTCAAACTGTTCCAGTGCCATACCAGAGATAGAAAAACTAACCTTAAAAGCTGATCCATATTCTTTAATCAGTTTCAGCAGTAAAGCATTCATGGGCAGATAGCTCTTCTCGGCCACCCGTTTCATTATAAACTCGTTCTCGTGGTCATCAAAATAGTTGTGTTTTGAACCAATATCGAAAAACCGATAAGTCCGTAAACGATAGGGCTGATGAACCTGAAAGTAAAAGCAAATTGATCTCATGATGAATATTTTAGTCTTATTTTTTTATTGATTTGTTAGGGGAATCGATTGGTATACCTTGTTAACTTCATACGCCGCATTTTCCCATTTAAGGTTCTCCACCTCTACTTTTCCATATTTTTTAAACATTTCAGATAAAGCGTTATAGTGACACAAACCATAAATAGCATCGGCCATGCCTTCAACATCCCAATAATCGATTTTAAGTGCGTGGCGCAGAATTTCAGCCACACCAGATTGTTTAGATATTACTACCGGAACATTTGAGCGCATAGCTTCCAAAGGAACGATACCAAAAGGTTCAGATACCGACGGCATAACAAAAACATCGCTTAAGGCAAACATTCTGTCTATTTCACCGCCTTTAAGGAAGCCTGTAAAATGAAACCTGTCGGCAATTCTGAGCTGAGCAACACGTTCGATCATACGGTTGAGCATATCGCCAGAGCCGGCCATAACAAACCGGACGTTCCTGTCTTTTTGAAGAATCCGGTGGGCAGCTTCGATGAAGTACTCAGGGCCTTTTTGAAAAGTAATCCGTCCTAAAAAGGTTACAATTTTTTCGTTCAGATTTCTTTTTACTTCAGTGAGTTCAGCAAACAGGGTAGGGTCGACAGCATTGTGCACCGTGACAACTTTTCCGGGGTCGATACCGTATTTTTCAATAACGATTTTCCGTGTGAGGTTGCTTACTGTAATTACACGATCGGCGGCCATCATTCCTTCCTTTTCGATAGCGTAAACCTGTGTGTTGATATTTTTACCGGAACGGTCGAATTCAGTGGCGTGCATATGCACCACCAATGGTTTTCCTGATGACTCTTTGGCCGCTACCCCCGCTGGGTAAGCCAACCAGTCGTGGGCATGAATAATATCAAACTCCTCTTTAAGAGCAAGAGCCGAACCAATCAGTGCGTAGCGTGCTACCTCTTCCATAAGGTTAGCGCCATATTTACCCGAGAACTTATATTCTTTAGAAAAGACATGGCTGGTGTATTTCTCTCCAGACTTTTTTCTTTTCGACATCTCTCTGGCGAAATCTTCCGGGCCAACATATGGAATAATGTTCGAGCCTATCTCAAGGTATTTAATCCGTTTCCAATACTCTTTGTAGTTTTCATCGGTATGGTCGAACGGAATATCGCTGGCATTTACTAGTCGTACAGCCTCCTGATTTTCATCGCCATAAGCTTTCGGGACTACAAAGATGATCTCGACGTTATGTTTAGCCAATCCTTTTGTCAGTCCAAAACACGCCGTTCCCAATCCTCCCGTAATATGTGGTGGGAACTCCCATCCAAACATCAATACTCTCATTATTATCGCAGTTTTATCATTTGGTTCATTTTTAACGAAGACATTAGTCTATAAGCTTTTCTGTTGGTCAAGTAAATACTTCACGCGTAATAGTTCTGAAACACTCCAAGCCTGTGAAATGGCACCGGCAGCTTTGTGCGGTGGGTTGCCATCGTATACTTCAGAAATTGTACCGATTCCAGCTTCGGTCATCACGTCGTTGAATCCGTTATATAATTCTTCTATGTGTTCAACACCTGTTTTGGTGTATACTTTTAGGTAGGCTTCGGCATATGCCCCTAATAACCATGTCCATGCCGTTCCCTGGTGGTAAGCCAAGTCGCGATCACTTTGATTTCCGGCGTATTCTCCTTTGTAATCTTCATTCTTTGGACTTAGGGAGCGAAGTCCTCTGATTGTTAGCAAGTCGCCCTTAACCCGGTTAACAATAGATTTTGACATGGATTTTGTAACCATGGTGTAAGGCATCGAAACGGCAAAAATCATATTTGGTCGTATATCCCAGTTTTTGGTTTCGTAGGTTGCATAATCGGCCAAATATCCCAAATCTTCTGACCAAAAAGTTTCAACGAACGACTTCTTTATCCTTTCGGGATAGTCTTTCCACTCATTGATAAAATCTTGATCATCTGCCGATTCGGCCAATTCCAGGCTAAACACTAATGCGTTATACCAGAGTGCATTCACTTCAACAGCAAAGCCTGTTCGAGCAGTAACTGGTTTTCCGGCCACAATGGCATCCATCCAGGTAAGCGCAATGCCGGGTTCACCGGCCCAAACCAAACCGTTGTCGTGGATTTTTATTCCGAAGTGTGTTCCATATTTAAAATGGGCTAAAATGTCCTTCATTACCTTGCCGTAGTCTTTCCAAATAACTGATTTCTTCTGTTGGCGCATACTTAGTTGCTGAAGCGCCCAAAAGAACCAGAAAGAACTGTCGACAGAGTGATAAGAAATATCTTTGCCTTGACCCATGTTGGGGAAAAGTCCATCCCAAAGTTCGCCAATCAAAGTGTTGACAACATCTTTGAACAACTTGTAATCTTTTTTAGGAAGAGTAAGGCCAGGAAGGGCAATAAACGTATCACGACCCCACCGACCGAACCAAGGATATCCGGCTACGACCTCATTTTTTTTGTTATTCTTGATAATAAACTCATCTCCTGCATTCGAGAGACAGTTCTCGAAACTATCGCGTGGCGTACGTTTTTTTACTTCCTCAGTCCATTGTTTGCGCAAAGAATCCGGATTTTTTTCTTCCAATGCTACAGAAATAACCAGTGATTCTCCTTTTTTAAGTTGGATATCGAAATACCCGGGAACATACAAGTCTTCGGTACTTTCGTAACCTCTTTCCTTCTCCCGGATGTATTCAATATTATAATACCAATCAGGAACATGTGTATAAGAAGCTGGTTTTGAAAATTGCATATGCAGTTTGGAATAACCCTTATACATTTGCCAGCTCACGCCATTTTTTATTTCCTTGTATTTGGTGTCAACCCACGTGTTAGCTTTGGCTAAACGGTGAACACTTCGATAAGCTAAAAAGGGTTTGAGCCTGAAGGTTACCGGATTGGCCGTTTCATTAAGTGTGTATTTGATAAGAATGCGGTCATCATTAAGTGCGAAAATATACTCTTTGGTAAACATGATATTTCCCATACGGTAAACCAGAGTGGGATTAGGGTCGGAGTTGAATTCCCTGAGATATTTGTGACCTTTTGGCTCATAAACTCCACCCGGATACATCCTCATGCCTGTATGAAACTCGAAATTGTTATCAATGATGGTCTCATCGATGGTTGACAGCAACACATGGTTGTCATCATCAATTAACGGTTGTGGCGTTACGAGTAATCCGTGATATTTGCGCGTGTTTGTTGTAATAATGGTAGTGCTGGCATAACTTCCTGCACGGTTTGTACGCAATAACTCACGATCGAGCGAGAATTTTAAGTTGATCAATTGCGTTTTGTCAAAATGTATATAGCTCATCTCTAATAGGTTACAAATTTTATCAATACTACTTGGTCGATTCTGCAAAAATATAGCAATTTAGTTATAAATCTTCAATTTTAGAATGGTTAACAATAATTAAATATATTCAAATTTTTAAAGAACAGGACTGAGGCTTGTCTGGTTGGGCCTAAAGCTCTGTAAAATAATATGTTAATGTAATCTTGGCTCATAATTGATATGAATTTCAAAAGATGTTAAAACGTTTGCGCTTATTTTGAATGCTTTTTAATTGGTGTTTGAACCGCTTAGAATTAAGCAGCTTATTATTACGAAGAGCAAGCTTTGTCCCCATTTTTCCACTCAAAATATGGACTTTGTTTTTTTGTCTTCTCGGGATTATGTTTTGTGCGATTAGGATTATAGTTTATTTTTGCGCTATTCGGATATTAGAAAATTATTGTTATGAATAAAAACCGATTACTTCTTGCTATAAGATGTTTATTTATCTTCCATGTTTTAGAGGTAACTGCTCAGGAAAAACGGCCAATTTCACACGCAGATTATGATCAGTGGAAGCAAATTGAAAACTATTCGATTAGCAATGATGGTATGCGAGTCGTATATGAAATTAATCCACAAGAAGGCGATGGTTGGTTGTTTTTTAAAACATTGAACAACATGTCATTAGATTCGCTGCCACGTGGAAACAAAGCGGAGTTTTCGTCGGCTTCCAATTTTGCCGTTTATACCATTAAGACACCATTTGATACCTTGAGAAAAGCAAAGCTGGATAAAGCTAAAAAGGATAAACTTCCCAAAGATTCATTGGGAATTACTGCATTTGATAAAGGTGATTATTTCAAGTTTGCCGATCTGAAATCCTTCAAGCTTCCTTCTGATGAGTCTGATTGGGTTGCTGTGCTGACTGAAATGGAGATTGCGAAACCAATTCAAGATAGTGCTTCCACAGATAGTGTGACAACACAAAAAAAACCCAGATCAAAAAGCAAAAAGGCAGATAAATTGGGGAGCTTGACGATTTTGAATCCTGTGCGTGGTGATTCGGTTGTTTTTCAAAGGGTGAAACACTATCAGATTAGTGACAACGGTGAAGTGTGTGTTTTTGTTCAACAATTTGATGATGCCATTGATTCAGTGCAGGTATCAGCCTTTTTTACTGATGTTAACAAGACAAGGGTTCTGTATTCAGCTAAAGGCAGCATTGCTCACCTTGCAACCGATAGAACTGGGCAACAGATGGCATTTACCTATTCAGCAGATACAACAAAAACCAAATCGTATAGTCTGTTTTATGCCAATTTACAGAAGGAGAAGTTGATAGAGGCCACCGGTGAGTCTTTTGCCAGGCTGGATTCGGGCTGGACTGTCAGCGAATACAGGAATCCCTGGTTTAACAAGGCTGGAAGTGAGTTGTATTTTGGCACTTCTCCTAAACCGATTGCACCACCAAAAGACACCCTGACCGAGGACGAAAAAGTGAGCCTTGATATCTGGAATTGGAAAGATGACAGGCTACAGTCGCAACAGCTCAAGGCTTTAGACGGAGACAAGAAAAGATCTTACATCGCGGTATATCATCCCAAAAGTGATCAGGTCATTCAATTGGCTACAACCTCAATCCCGGTGATAAATATTGATAATCAGGCCACCGGAACATTGTCTTTGGCCTTTGACTATCAACCCTATCGGTGGTTTTCGTCTTGGGACAACGGCAATTACCGCGATGTGTATCTCATCGATCGTCAAACGGGTGTACGGAGAAAAATAATTTCGAAAGCATCTTCAGTGGTTGCATTAGATCCCGCGCAGGGTTCTGTGGTATGGTTTAATCAGCAAGATAGCTCCTGGAATGCTTATCTTATCGATGAAAACCAGCAGGTTAATCTTACAGGGAAACTAGAGGTGGCTTTTTTTGATGAAAAAAATGATGTGCCCAATGAAGCTAGTCCTTATGGTATGGCTGGCTGGGTTGAAGATGGCAGATGTGTGGTTTATGATGCTTACGACTTGTGGTTGCTTGATCCTAAAGGAAAAAAGGCCGCATACTGCTTAACAAGAGGTGAAGGCAGAGACACCAAAACACGCTATCGCTATATCACGTTGGATAAGGAACAGCAAACTTTGCCCAGTCAGCTTTTACTGTCCGTGTTCAACACACGAACCAAGGATGCAGGCTTTGCAAGTGTTGGTCTGTTTGAAAATGGGGCACCAAAAACAATGGTGTTGGAATCTTATCGTTTTTCAACTCCAGTGAAATCTAAACACAAGAATCAACTGATCTGGCGAAAGGAACGATTCGATGTTTACCCTGATCTTTACACCAGTACGATAGATTTTGACCGTATAGAACAACTTACTTTTATCGATGCTGAACAGCGCGCTTTTGCCTGGGGCAGTGTTGATTTGGTTGACTGGATCACTTTCAACGGAGATTCTGCACAGGGTCTGCTTTATTATCCTGCTGATTTTGACTCGACAAAAACCTACCCAATGCTTGTCTATTTTTACGAGAAGTATACCGATGAGCTTAACCGGTATTATATGCCTAAGCCAATCCGATCTGTAATCAATTTTAGCTATTACACCAGTAATGGGTATTTTATTTTTATTCCTGATATTGCTTACAACGACGGTTTTCCGGGGCAAAGTGCCTATGATTATGTAGTAAGTGGAACTCAGGCGATGGTAAACAAACACTCCTGCATAAACAGACATAAGCTTGGGATTCAAGGTCAAAGTTGGGGAGGTTATCAAACCGCCTGGCTTATCACGCGGACAAATATGTATACTGCGGCCATGGCCGGAGCGCCTGTGAGTAATATGACCAGTGCTTACGGAGGTATCAGATGGGAATCAGGTGTGAGTCGTGCTTTTCAGTATGAGCAGGGGCAGAGCAGGATAGGAGGAAATCTCTGGCAAAAGAGAGATCTCTACATCGAAAATTCTCCCTTGTTTTTTGCTGATCGGGTAGAAACGCCATTGTTGATTATGCACAACGATGCCGACGGAGCTGTGCCCTGGTATCAGGGAATTGAATTTTTTAGTGCACTACGTCGTCTTCATAAGCCAGTTTGGATGCTGGTTTATAATAATGCTCCTCATAACCTGAAACGACGCGCCGATTGCAAGGATCTAACGGTCAGGATGCAACAGTATTTTGATTTCTATTTAAAGGATGCACCTGAACCGGAATGGATGAAAACAGGTGTCCCGGCATTAGAAAAAGGTATAAACACTGGATTAGAGTTAGTTGAATGAAAAATGAAGTCATGAATAACAGAAAATTTGACAAGAGTTATATTGAGATGGCCTTTGTGTGGGCACGAAACTCCTACTGTACCCGCATGCAGGTGGGCGCCTTAATCGTAAAGGACAACATGATCATCTCTGATGGATATAATGGGACGCCGTCGGGTTTCGAGAATGTTTGTGAAGATGAGCATAACATAACGAAGCCCTATGTGCTTCATGCCGAAGCCAATGCCATTACCAAAGTGGCCAAATCGCATAACAGCAGTGATGGGGCAACCTTGTATATTACTGATTCTCCATGTATTGAATGTGCAAAGCTGATTATTCAATCTGGCATCAAAAGAGTGGTTTACAGTCGGAAATACAGAATTACCGACGGATTAGACTTGCTAAAAAGAGCTGGAGTTGAACTCGAACAACTTGAAATCTAAATTGGTGGGTGGTTTCTAGAAGTTAATCTGAGCCAAGAACTGAAGCCTGTTGGCATCTCCGGTACTGTTGTTTTGGGTAAACAGATCCCCCCATATGTATTCAATGCCGAAGGTAAGGTGGTCACTTGGTTGATAAAACAAATTACCAAGAGCGTAGTTGCTTTGCTTAAAGGCCTGATCGGGAAGCATGATGGTTTTTTCCAATCCAACATAGCTGTAAATGAGATTGGAGCTCCACGTGTCGTTCCAAAAATGGGTGTAGGCAATAAATCCCCCATAACTGTTGAGTAGTTCCAATTGTTCGGCATTTTTTTCCAGAATTCCGTTATACCCATTTCCGGAAAGATCGCTGATGAAATTGGCCACACCACTACCGGCCACTACAAAGAGATTTATGTGATCTCTTTTGGTTGTGTTAATAATCAGTGATAATGCACCTCCGGCACTTACCTTGCCTCTTGTGTCATCGTCGTTATCAAAGTACTGATTCATTGCTGTCATGGCTGATAAAGTTACAACTCCCCAATCCCCTGATTTGTTGATGTCTCCTACTATTGTTGGCGTGGTGTTAAAGGGTCGGTCTACCGAATCGTTTAGGGTGAGGTCGGTGCCACGCATTTCAAGTGCAATACCGTAACTCCATTTACTGTTTATGGTATTGGTGTAACTAATCATTGGGTTTCTTAAGGTTGGGGCGCTATTTGGGCCTTCAAAGTCTACGGTATTGGGCGTAACATCCGGATTTCCGAAAGTGGTGTTGGTTTGCCCCAAGAGCAAATTGCGGTACTGAATATAAGCCTCCCGTAGTCGGAAAAGAGCGTAATCGCCTGTGCTGCCACTATAAAAATCACCCGATATTTTCCCGGTAATAAGTCCGATTGATGAATTATAACCCACATCAAAATTGAGTCGCGACTGGCGCGCAGTCATGTGGAAGCGCGTGATGTTTTCGTACGGTCCAGGATTAACAGGGATTTCAGATGTGGTAAAGTCATCGTAATGGGATAACCCATTAAAATCCACAATGGCGTTGAGGTTAATAAACCCGCCAAAACTAAAGTCTACCTTTGGTGAGGTTTTTTTTTCCTGGGCCATTAAAGTGACTGCCGTGATGAGAAGCGCTGACAATAGCAAATGTTTTTTCATATTAAATAGGTTTATCGTTATTCAAAACTAAGGAAATTATTGATTGAAATCAAAAAAAAATTGTGTTCATTTAAAGAAATTGCCTTCAGGGTGATCTGTAAATAATTGAAATGTTGTTTATTATGTAAGCGTAAGTCAAAAGCAAATGATTGAAGTTCAATTAGCCTATGTTTTTTCTTGAATTTTCACAATGCGAATGCGCTTAATTGTTTATAAATTAATATCTTTACGCCTCCAATTGAAACCACATAAGGAAAAGGGATGAAAGGATTAATTCGGACAATAATAGTAATTGCAACGGTAACGTTATCAGTTAGTTTCGTGTCGTGTTCAAAAAAATCTTCAGGATTTAAGTATCCGGCTCATCGGCCGGCAGGGGCAACATCATATGATCCGGGCGCAACAAAGCACCAGCCTATCCGCAAAAAATATGTCATAAACCAACGACGCGACAATATCCTTGGACATAAACGTCCGCTTTAGACTCAGATACTCTTGGTTAAAAAATCAGTGATCTTATTACCCTGATTTCCTAGCCTCCGCTTATCAGGTGGAGAATCATCACATCATCACCTTCTTTTATTTGTGCTTCAGCGTATTGAGGACGTTTTACAAGGTTGCCATTGATTTTTACCACCATCATTTTAAAGGTGTAGTTTTTCATTTTCAAAAGCTGGTCAATGTTCAGCGAGTCGGTGTCGAAGGTTTCTTCTCTGTTATTTAATGTAATGGATATAGCCATAGGTGATATTTTATGCTGAACCCAGCAGAATTTCTAAAACGGTGTTGGCTTGCATGTTTGCAACGATTCCTACGCGTGGCGCAAGGGGTGGAAGGTCCTCAGTAATTTCTTTTTCTTCATCGCCACAGATGTATAGGTTTTCGTGATTGCGGCATTTGATTGAGTTATTGTCGCCCCATCCTGCCATGCCAACCCCAAGAACCAGTGGTTTGTTTGGGAGTCCTTCTGCCATTGTTTCAATAATGAGTAGTTTCATTTCTGAAGTATCGAAAGCCTCAACTACAACATCACAGTTTTTATAGATTTTCGCGATTGAGGTTTCATCTAGTCTGATGTGGTGGGCTTCAACTTGCGCGTTGGGATTAATCAGTTTTATGTTGACTTTAAGACTCTCCACTTTTTTTTGTCCAATCTGATGGTGAAAATAGTATTGACGGTTCAGATTCGATTCTTCAACTACATCAAAATCTGCAATAATCAGTTTGCCGATGCCTGTTCTAGCCAAAGCTACTGCGCAATTTGAGCCCAGTCCACCACAACCTGCAATACCAATTGTTTTTGTTTGCAAAACTTTTTTGATTTCTTCGAAATTCATCTGCGTTGATTTAAAACAAAAGTAATTCATTTTGAAAAAACCTGAAAAGAAAACCGCGATATGAATTAAGACTGATTATAAATTTCGATATGCTTTTTTTTGCATAACTGATTATTAGGCTTTTTGACCTGAAAATATTTTTTTATATTGTAATTTTGCTGACCTATGTAATTGATAGAATCAAATATCGAAGTTATGAATATAGAAGAAATTAAAAGTCAACACAGGTTAATTGCCGAGTTCAAGTATGACATCACACCGATTGATAAGGGGTATTCCGATAAATCGCTGTATGTGAACGTAACGGATGGCAGCGTAAAGATTAAGGATATTCCAGCCGTAATGAAAGAAAAATTCATTGGGGGTAAAGGTTACGGGTTACGCTATTTGTGGGATGCTACAAAACCGGATACCAAGTGGAATGATCCAGAAAATGAAATCGTCATTTCGGGTGGGCCAATTTGTGGAATTACTCAATACTCCGGAACGGGAAAATCGCTTGTGGTAAGCATTTCTCCCCAAACCAACTCGGTAATGGATAGCAATGTAGGCGGTTATTTCGGGCCTTTTTTAAAAATTTCAGGTTTCGATGCCATTGAAATTCAGGGAAAATCGGACAAGGAAGTCATAGTTTTTATTGATGGGGTTAATGGTAAGGTAGAAATTCTGGAAGCTCCTGCCGAAGCAATCGATAGCCACGTGTTAGCCGAGCAATTAACAGAGATGTATGCCGATGATGAACGTGATCGTAAAAATGTGGCTGTGGTTTCAGCCGGGAAGGCAGCCGATAATTCCTTGATCGGGATGCTTAACTTCAGTTTTTTCGATTCTAAACGTAAGCTCGTGAGGCTGAAACAAGCCGGTAGGGGCGGTATTGGAACCGTGTTCAGAGATAAAAAAATAAAAGCATTGGTTTGTAAAGTGCCCGGCGTTAAGGGAAATTTTAACAATGTCGTCGACCTCAAAGCCATTATGGAACGCGGGAAAACCTTTAATAAAGAGATGCGTGAACTCGATGATGAACAATGCGAAATGAGGACAAAAGGTACCGCACACCTCATGGAAATCATGAATGATTATGATTTACTCCCTACGCACAACTATAAATTCGGTAGCCATCCCGACATTAAAAAGATTGATTCCGAGGAGTGGAAAAGAAGGTTTACCCAAGGTGTGCCTGATGGTTGCTGGATTGGTTGTAACATGTCGTGTGCCAAAGGCGTTGATAATTATGAATTACGTACAGGTCCTTACGCTGGTCAAAAGGTAATTGTGGATGGACCTGAATATGAAAATGCCGGCGGATTGGGATCGAACTGTGGTATCTTTAATCCTGATTATATAATTGAAGCCAATTTCTATTGCGATACCTATGGTATTTGTACCATTTCGTGGGGTACACTGATGGCTTTTGTTATGGAATGCTATGAGAACGGAATACTAAATGAAGAAAGAACCGGAGGCCTTAAATTGAATTTTGGAAATGCCGATTCAGCTATGGAGGTCATGCATCAGCTGGCCAGAGGTGAAGGATTTGGTTTAATCGCCGGAATGGGTGTTCGTAAGATGAAGGAACTATTTATTAAAAATGGGTGGGGCGATCCTGATTTTCTTCAGGACATCGCAATGGAAAACAAAGGGTTGGAGTACTCGGAGTATATCTCCAAAGAGTCTCTGGCTCAGCAAGGTGGTTTTGCCATGACTAACAAAGGCCCTCAGCATGACGAGGCTTGGCTAATCTTTATGGATATGGTTAACAATCAGATTCCTACTTTTGAAGACAAAGCCGAAGCCTTGCATTATTTCCCAATGTTTCGTACTTGGTTCGGCTTGATGGGTCTGTGTAAACTACCATGGAATGATGTGGAGCCTGTAAATAATGCTGAAACAGATGAGCCAGCCAAAGTGCCTGAACACGTTGATAATTACGTTACTATATACAATGCAGTAACCGGACAAAATATCGATAAGCATGAGATAATACGTCAATCTGAACGCGTGTATAACTTCCAAAGGATATTTAACCTGCGCAGGGGTTATGGAGTCAGAAAATTCGATGCGCAACCTTATCGCGCAGCTGGCCCTGTAACAATCGAGGAATATGAATCAAGAGCCGAGCGTTATGACAAACAACTGAAAGAACTTTTAGGTCTTGATCCAACAACCATGTCTACCGTCGAAAAGCGTGATGCTTTGCGCAAATTCCGCGAAGCCCAATACGAAAAATTGCTGGATGCGGTGTATTTTCGTCGTGGCTGGACTAAGAACGGGGTGCCAAAAATATCCCATCTGAAACAACTGGGCATGGATTTGCCTGAACTTGTTGAATTGATTACCCCTTATCAGGAAAACTAAATAGAAAAACATGTTTACAGTAAATGAATATTTCGATGGCAAAGTAAAGTCTTTGGGCTTTAGTAACAAAGATGGAGTGGTAACTATTGGTATTATGGCCAAGGGGGAATATGAGTTTGGTACGTCATCGGTGGAGTATATGACAGTTACCTCAGGAATGATGAATGTTCTTCTTCCGGGCGAAACTGAGTGGAAAAGTGTCTCTGAATTTGAAACTTTTGTTGTTCCAAAGGACTCAAAATTCAAAGTTCAGGTGGATGATCAAACTTCTTACAGGTGCGAATACCGCTAATTATTGATTAATGCTATTGTATCAAACATATCCGGCCATGAAGGTCGGATATGTTTTTCCTTTTTTCTATTTTTGCAGGGGATATGAATAGCAATTCCTATCGAAATTAATTTCAACGACACATGAAACCACCGAGAAGTTCAAAAAACGATGTTTTTCTACGATATAAATTGTGGCTGGCTGCGGTGTCAGGCGAAGGGATTGTAGAGGAAAGCACCTATTTATTGCTAAAAGCAGTCAGGGAAAAAGGATCGCTAAAAGCAGCTGCCGAGCATTTAAATGTCAGTTATCGTAAGGCATGGGGCGACATCAAGAATTCTGAGGAGTTGCTTGGTTATGAATTAACAGAAAAACATCGCGGAGGGCAAGGTGGAGGAAAATCTGAACTCACGAGCAAAGCCTTTAACTTACTTGAAGCCTATGATGCGCTTCACCGTAAAATGGATGCGGCCATTGAAGATGCCTATCAGGATTTTAAAGAAAAGATAAAGTGAGTAAAGGTTTTTAAAATCCTCTCATTTAGACTTTTAGTTTAGAGTAAATTAAAAACGCCATCTGGAGTTATACCCAAATACCTGTACCATGTTTCGCCCATGAGTATGCTCATGCCCCAGGCCACAAACAACATGGTCAAGCCAAATTTAAACGTGTCGGTGATGCTGTATTGGTCGGTTTCATAGAGCAAGGCCGCAGGTTTACTGTTGAATGGAAGCACATAAACATGTTCGATCAAAAAAGCCACAGGTAGCGCCAGACTCACCGGGTTGAACCCAAAACGAGAGGCAATTCCCAAGGCAATGGGTACGAAGATCATGGTGCGCATGGTTTTGGATTGAAAAATCAACGCGCTGAAAATCATGGCAAAGGTCAGCACAAGATACAATACCCAAAACGGCGTTTGCTCGCCAAGTCCCATTGCATCAAAAGCAGCATTTACCGAAAGGGCAGGCAAGTCAGTGACTTTAAATCCCGCTCCCAATGTATAAGCACCGGCGGAAAAAAGCATCAGATGCCAGGGTATGTCCACGTCGTTCCATTTCATGATGCCGATGCGGGGCAATAATGCGATGATAGCACCAATAAATGCGACAGCGGTAGGACTTATTCCGTGATATTTATCTGTACTCCAAAAGGTGAGAATGGCTAGAAAAAGTACTGCGGATTTGTACTCTTGAAAATTCATATTGCCCATCTTTTTCAATTCTTCGCGCAGGCGATCCATACCTCCCTCAATCTGTGGAATGCGGTCTTCGTTTTTTATGGGAAAGAAAATTTTAACAGCGAATAGATATCCTAAAAACATCAAAGCAATGGCCACAAAAAAGTTGGCCCTCATCCAGTCGCTAAAGAAAATTTCGTAGCCGGTAGCTCCCGTAATCAGTGAGGCAGCGAGAAGGTTTGCGCCCGATCCTGTTAAAAAACCACTTGCTCCGACATTGATGTAAAAAAGGTTCTGTAATACGATATTTCGGCCAAAATTATTTTTCTGATCTCCGCCGCGTGCCCCATAAATGGCTGCTATCACCATGAAAATGGGTAAAAGAATGGCCGCTTTGGCCGTAGTGGCCGAGATAAACGCACTCAGAACCACATTGATGAGGAGAAAGCTCAGGAAAACTGAGGATGCCCGTTTGCCAAAATGAATAATAAACCAAAGAGCAAACCGCTTGGCCAATCCTGTTTTTACCAACATGCTCGCCAGTACAAACGACATGATGTTCAGCCACATCACCTTATGACCTAATTGGGCATAGGCCTCGGTTTCGCTGAGTACACCCGTGAGCACCAACATTATGATGATGATAAGCGAGGTGAGGTAATTGGGAATGGCTTCTGTCATCCACAAAACGATTCCAAGCAAAAAGATCGCCATCATGGCAATGTTGGCTTGTGAAAAAGCATCAGCGCCCCTCGTCTCAAATACTTTCCGGGAAAAATCGCTCAACTCCGATGGGTCGATATTCAGCAGGTAGGAAGGATGAGCGAGGTAGAAAATCAACAAAAAAACCAAAATGGCCAAAGGACCACCCACCATAGCCAATCCCTCTTCAAATTTGGATTTACTTCTTTTGGGTAGTTTCTCAACCTTGTAATTGTTCATGTCCAAAGGATCAAAGGGTGCGGTCTTTTGTGGCATGATGAAAGTTTTTGAATTAATACAGGGTATTTAAATTTATTCGATGACAAAGGTAAGGTAGAAATAAATAGTGCTACCAGTTTTTAAAAGGTTTTTTCATGAGCATGGAATTGAAATAACGGACGTCACCTGTTACTTCTTCACCGAGCCAATTGGGCTTTTTAAAAGCAGTTTCTTCACTTGGTAATTCAATTTCGGCTATAGTAAGTCCTGCATTATCGCCGTAAAATTCATCTACCTCAAAAGTTAACCCACTTGCTTCAGCTACCAGATATCGGGTTTTGTCGATGACGCCAGGTTCGCAGAGTTGCAGCAATTCCAGTACCTCTTCTACGGAGATTTCTTTTTCCCATTCATATCGGCTGGCACCTGAGGCGCTTCCGATTCCTTTGATGGTGATAAAGCCTTTGTCGCCTTTAACGCGCACTCGCACGGTTCGTTCTGGTGCTGATGACAAATAGCCTTGGGTGATACGGGTTGATTTGGTGGCCAGTGCTTTGTATTCACCTTTCACCAGGAATTTTCTTTCTATTTCTTGTGCCATGTTGATTATGTTTTAGTTGGCCAGTTTTTTATTGTTCATGCCGATTACACGTTTGATAGCTTGAAGATAGTTGATGTTTTCAACGTTTTCGAGCTTTAGATCGGTGATGGTTTTTTTAATGTCTTCCACTTCAGTGGATTCAGAGTTCACACTTTCCACCAATGCACCATTGATCCAAACGTTGGCATATTCGCAAATGGTGTCGTTTACCATGTAGCCATACCTTTCTTTTTCGACTCTTACGGCTTGCAGATCCCTGTGGTTATTGATGATTTCAAGGAATTCTTCCAGCGTGTAAACCTCTTTTGTGAGTTCGGGCATTTCCACCATAAATGCGGGAAAAACCTCCTTTACGAGGATTTCAGCTTTCATGGGAAATTCGCCTTTCATCAAAGGATTCCATTGTTCCAAGCCGTCTACCGACTGAATAAAGGTTTTGATGTCCATTTTCCCATCACGAATTTTGGTGTTGTTGATGTCGTTGGTTTTGGAAACTATGTATATTTCTTCCGAATAACGTTCCCAAACCTTTTCTGGTACAGGCACTGAGAGTCTTGACATCAGGAAAGCCGCTTCATCAAATTCTTTTCCGAAGGTTCTGAATTCAAACCTTGGTTTTGAAATGGCTCCTATTTCTAGTTGTTCTTTTGACATGTTGTAGTTTTTTTATTTATGTATACTTTAATTATAAAAGCTGTTGTGAATAGTTAATCATTTGATTCCCAATAATTCTTTGACAGTGAAGCCAAACCCATGATTCGTTTTAACGCCAGTGGGTAATTGACGTTTTCGGTGTCGCTGCGTATTCCCAGCATTTTTTTTGCAGCCAATACTTGTTTGGGGTCTTCGCTTTCGATACACAGCGTGTTGATCAAGGCTCCGTTCACCAGAACCTCTGCAATTTCCGTGATACAATTGTTGAGCATATAACCATGTCTGACCTTTTTAACGAAGGCCACACTCAAATCGGGATCAATGGAAATGATTTCCTTCAGGAATTGATCCAGGGTATATTGGTCGCGTTCCATTACCGGACAAACAATACCCAATGCTGGAAAAACCACTGTTTTGATCACATCGCTTTTCAGCGGAAATTCACCGACCAAAAAGGGATTCCATTGCTCCAAACCTTCCGTTTCTTGCTCCAATACCTTAATGTCCATGATGCCATCGCGGATTTTTATGTTGTTTTTTGTGTTGCCCGCGGTGAGTAAGTAAATGGAGTTCATTTTCCGGGTTTGAAGGCGCGGAGTTAACTTATCCAAGGTCTCGGTCAATTTTTCGAGGTTGATTCCGAAAATGCGAAATTCAAATCTGGGGTTTGATTCTTGTGCCATTATTTATAGTTATTTATCAGATAAATAGATAGTTGTGCTGAAGCGTCATTCACCATATAAAGGGTTTGCGTTTTGTGATCCACCACAAGGCCTTCAAACTTAGAGTCGGGTAGAATGAATTTTATTTGTGGTGTTCCGCTGTAATTGCAAGCGAAGAGGGCTTTACTCAAGTCGCTAACGATCCACATGCGTGCTGATTCGGACTCAATAAAAATTCCTGAATAGTCTTCTGCAAAAGTAAATTCGGTTTCCGTCATAACGCCTTCTTCCGGAGTCCACAGAATGAGTTCTCCCGGATTGTCTTCATTCAAAATGTAATATAGTCTGTTGTTGGTGTTGAAAGCAATGCCTTCCAGTCCACTGTTTTCTGAACCCATGGGAATGTTAATGTGGTAGTCGCCAAGTATCTCTCCTGAATCGTAATCAATAATTACCACATTTCTCTCCCTTTCTTCAGTAATTGCAATGGTTTGATTGAAAGGGTTGTAGGTAATGCCTTCCAAATCATTTCCCTGATAATCCCATGTTCTGATTATCTTTCCATCGAGACCCAACTCGTAAACCTGGTTGGAGTTGTCACTCACGGTGAGCAATGTTTGGTTGTTGGGGCCGAAGGCCAAACCCGATGGCTCCGTTACTTCAAGAGGGTAATTTGCCACAAGGGTAAGGCTACCTTCAGAAATCGGTGGATCAACGGGTGTGTTGGTTTCCGGCTGCTTGCAACCCGACACAACCAACAGCGAGATGAAAGTTATCAGGGGAATGATGCTATGGAGGGCTATTTTCTTCACTTAATGTTGATTATAAATAGGCTATTTTGATGGATTATTGCTGGCTCCAGGGGTTGGAACACGATCAGTACCTAAAGTGAAAACCATCCAGGTGGCTCCGCCATCCACATCCAAACCGGCTGAGTTGTCAGTGGGAGGATTGGGAACAGTTAGCCCATCCCCATAAGTAATTTCCTGAATAAAACTGGTTCCATCTTTTGAAATTCCAATCGATTCGCCCGAGCCGCTCAGTTTAAAATTGGTGTGCAAGCCATTCTCCAGTCCATCGCAAATCAGGAGGATAAACCCATGAGGAGGCACGGTTGTAAGGTCGGGTTGATCGGCCGGTAACTGGTATTGAAGGGGGTCTTCCAGGTTGTCGGTTACGTACCAACCTCCCATGTCGATGGGCGTATCACCGGTGTTATAGACTTCAAACCAATCGGGAAAATCGCCTTCCACACCGGGCACAACAAAGCTGTCGTTGCTGCACATGAATTCATTAATAACCAGCGTTCCTTCTACTACACTGCCCCCGTCATTGGGTGCTCCGGGTGTTTTTGATTCAAGAATAGTCCAGGTAGAAATAGCACCTCCATCGGCGGCTAAGCCAGTGGATTTATCATCAGGTAGCTCACCTTGTGGCCCTTCAGCTCCAAAGTTTGCCGTGTGGAATACTTCTGTTTTTTCAGGATCGTAAAGCACAATGATGGAATCTTTTGAGGAACTGATGCCCATGTCAACAAGGATGTGGCTATCCAGAATTTGGGTAGGTAAGTCAGCACCTGAAGCATCGGCAGCGCCGCAAATAATTACCAAAAAGCCCTTAGGAGGTATGGTGGTGAGGGCGTTGTCGGTAGCAGGAATTTGTTGCCATGCTGTTTCGTCCGATTCTGTATCTGTGATAAACATGCCGGCTACATTCACGGCCTGAGTTCCTTTGTTGTAAAGTTCAACCCAATCGGCTGCGCCACCGGAAAGGTCGATGTAGTAGGGATCGGTAACATCTTTGGCAATTAACTCGTTGATCACAATGTCTTTGTAGTTTTGGGGTGTTGGCGGGGTAGGGCCTACGTTCGGGTTTTCATCCTTTACACAGCCTGCAAGAGCCAAAATTCCGCTTACTAAAATGAAGAGATATTTTTTCATGATTCTCATTTTTCAATATTAAAATTCCAGTTGTTTAAAAGTCAATTTCTATACGTGCCTGTACGATGCTGAAATCAATACCGCCTTTTCCAGTGGGAGCAGTTTTGTCGTTGGCATATTTTCCTTTACCATCAGCCCAGCGGTCGTTGTTTATATAGGTATAGTCGAGCATGAATTTCACGTTGTAGTTTACGTAATAGTTGATTCCCAAGGTATAACCTTCTGACGAACCACCTTGAATAAAGGGAGTAAGGTTGCCATCAACAAAGCTATTGGCATCAGTAAAATCATAACGCAGAGCGATTTCCAGTGCCCCCTTTTTGGCATTGCGAAAATCAATTTGGTTGAATTCAGCTTCGCCCATGTTATAATAATAGTCAGCGTTGTTAACAATCCAGCTCCCTGCAACATAAAAGCCTTTGATGCTGGGTTTGTCCTCGCCTGTGGGAACTTTGTCGGCATCGCGGCGGATGTAGTTGCGCATGTATTCACCGATTATTTTGAAATTTTTGTAGGCATAGGCTGCCTCGAAACCCATAAGCGTAAAATACTTTACGTCTTCGATGAAGTCCGTATCAAGGTATTTTTTTCGGTTGATGGAAGTTTCGGCGCGAGAATTATATCGGTAGGCATTTGATGGGTCGCCAAGTTCCTGGATTTTGGGTGTTCGGTACGATCCGGCGATACCCAAGTGGAGTACTTGTTTGTCCTTTTTTATGGGCGCGTAAGCAAATCTAGCAGTTATAGAATAGCCTGCACTGGTGCCTTTTGACTTATTTTCGTCCTGCATCAGGGTGTTGGCAATTTCTGATGAAAAAACACCTCCTTCAAAAAAATAGCGGTTACCAAAATTTCTGTACGCAATACCCATATGTCGTGAGGGAGCTATTTCGTTGATCATGGGTCTTTCGATAAAGGTAAGATACCGGGATGTAGTGGTAGTTTCCATTGAGAAAGGCTCTTTGAAATTACCTGCCTTCAATTGCCAGTTATTACCAATATAACGAATATACGCATCTTTTAAATCCACCTCGTTGTAAGCAAAATCCATGTCGAACTCGCCTCCCCAATGTCCCCAAAGGATAGTTTTGATGGCAAAGCGCGCTCTTCGAATGTTTACGCCATTGCCAATCTCAGAAGCGTCTCCAAAATAAGTAGCACCATCAAAATACACCCGGGTATCAAACCAGTATTTAAACCGTTGGTCTTCAGATTCAAGAACCAAAATGCCATCTCTTGATTCAGGTATCAGTTTGGCTCTTACATTGACACCTTTGCCGTAATCATTGGTGGTTTCGTCCTCATCCTGTGCAAACATGGTCACCAAAACATCGGTGCTTTTGTCCACATTAAGTTGTTGACTTTGATACCCTTTGGCCGAAACAACCAGTTCAATATCTTGGTCTTCAGGAATAGTGAGTTTGAAATAACCATTGTGGTTGGTGGTTGCCAGCAGTTGGCTTTTTCCCAATACCTGAACGGATGCATTGGCCATGGGAGTGTTGGAGCCGGCAGGGAAAACTTTACCTGTAACAGTGGTTTGAGCCAACAGACTCTCCACCGGAATCATCCATATGAGCAGGCTCATCAACAGGAATTTGGTGTAAGTTACTTTTTTCATTGGTTTAAGATTTGTAAACACTTTTTAAAGAAAATTAGTTAAAATTTCGAAAGTCAAAATAACGGCCAAATTGTGTGGATACAAAAAAGAACCACTATACACAGACCCTACAGGGTTAGGTAAACAAGCTCTACTTTCCGGCAAATATTTGATATCCAGTCGCATTGAAGGTTGGTAAATTAATTGTGTGTAAGTGTTTTAAAAGCGTTCTCTATTTCTTCCGACAGCCGTTTATTCACTTCTTCGAATGAGCCCATTCCATTTATTTTTGATACACCGTGTAAGTAGTTGTACTTGTTGATTACCGGTACAGTTTTGCTTTCATGTTCCTGCAGTCGTTTCACGATTTTCTCCGTACTTGTGTCGTAGGGCATACAGTCGTTGGTTTTACTTCGGGCGTCCAGCCTACTGATAAGTTCTAAAGTGGGCACCTCCAATTCGATGACTTTCGAAATGGAAGATCCATGTTTTTTGAGCAATCCGTCCAAAATGTAGGATTGAACCAATGTTCGTGGAAAGCCTTTGAAAATGAATCCTTTAACACCCTTTGATTGCTCTAGCTTTTTCTCGATGAGCTTCACAACAATTTCATCGGGGACTAGTTTTCCACTTTCGTAAAGTTGTGAAATTTGCCTACCGATGGTGGTTTTTTTAGCGATTTCCTGTTCCAGCATTGGCCCTGTTGCAATGTATTCTAACCCATAGGCTTTGGCTAAAGCACGCCCCTGTGAACCCCTGCCTGATCCGGGATATCCAAACAATACAATGTTCATCAGGCTTTTGGACAATTCGTTTTGTACGATGACTTCAATGTCGGCGCTCACTTGTTCGATGCTTTGTGATCCATCAACAGGGAAATAATTGCCCTTTTCTTTATAAAGTTCAGCACAGGAAGCGTTTTTTCGTTGTATTCGCCTAAACGATTCCTGATGACTTTCTCATTGTCATCCATGCGTCCCGATTGTTTGCCACGCTCCAGCAAACGATGAACCGAAATTTCTTCCTCCACCTCCAAACTGATCAGGCAGTTGAGTGCCGTATTGAGTTTAATCATCAACCCTTCTAAAATATAGGCTTGGATATAGGTTCTTGGAAAACCATCAAATAAAAATCCGTTGGCATTGGGATTGGATTGGATAGTTTTTTCGATGATTTGTACAATGATTTCATCAGATACCAATCCACCAGCGGCAATAATCGAGCGTGCTTCCAGCCCGAGAGCTGACCCTTCGGCTATTTCTTTTCGGAGGATATCTCCGGTTGAAATATAAAACAGTTTGTATTTTTCAATTAAAATCTCTGATTGGGTTCCTTTTCCTGCTCCTGGAGGACCAAATAGTGCGATATTTAACATAGCTAATTATTTTTTCATTTTTACCTTTGCCGAGCAATCTCGTTGATTGTAAATACATGCATTACAGTCTATTATAGTTCTCTGATAAATTCTGTCAGCCCAACATTTCCCGGAACACCCAGCTTCTTTCTTAGTCGGTATCTGTTCATTTCTACGCTTTTGGGCGATATGTTCAAAATAGATGCGATTTCTTTAGAGGAAAGGTTTAGGCGCAAAAGGGTGGCAAGCCGCTTTTCGTTTTCGGTCATGGCCGGAAAATTTTCGCTAAGCAATTGTAAGAATCGTGTATTCTGTTCATCCACATGTAGTTGAAATTTCTCTCTGTCGCGATCGATGGAGATATTCTGGCTGATCATCAGCGTAAGTTTATTGAGGTTGTGCCGACTTTCAGGGTCTTTCATTTTTCCTTTAATGGTCACAATCTCCTTTTTCAGGTCGTTTAAAAATTCATTTTTGTGAATGATGTTCATGGCCATGGTAGTCATTTCATTTTGTCTGAATTTTAGTTCCTTGTCCATATCTTCCTGAATGGCACTTCTTTCCGAAAGCTTCTTTTGTAATGATTCTATCTGAATCCGATGTCCTTCTTTAAATCGTTGAGCTTCTTTGAGCCAGATTTTTTTCTTTTTTGAAAAACGAAACCATATTATAACCAGTGTGATGATCATTAATAACATTAGTGTCCCTGTCACCCAGTAGATGTAAGGTTCAGGTGTTTCAGTTTTTGTTGGGCTTAATAGTTCAGTACTATTAGTCAACTCCAAAGTGTCAGTTATATCCGGCTTTTCTGTTACATTTGGGTGTGTTGGACTGTGGGTTAAGATTTCATTTTTGATGAGGTCTTTCATGATATTTGATCCCACATCCTGTTTAAAAACATTGTTAACGAAAAATAGCATGAAAAAGCTCAGAATGCCGGCCGCAATGGGTGTTGCTATCCAACCGAGACTGATGCTCCCCAGAATGTTTAGTTTAATTTCTCTGCCTCCCTTATACAATCCAATGCCGATGATGGATCCAATGACTACCTGTGAACTTGAAACAGGTACGAGCGGTATGGCCGGCAATCCAAGGCTAACCACCGCATTTGAAAGTGTTTGAGAGGAAAAGATGAACAATACCAATGCTTGTGATAGTACTACGACAAGGGCTGCCTCTGGAGTTAATGGCATGAGTGTGTTACCAACAGTGTCCATTACATGCCTTGAATAGGTGATGATTCCTGCAGCGATGGCCAATCCTCCGATAAAAAACAATTGTTGTTTGCCGGAAATAGCTACCCAACCCAACTGAATCTCGGGGAAGTGAATGGCATCGGTAAATACGCCCATTACATTTGCTATATTGTTAGCCCCCAGGCTGTAAGCGCCAAAAGCGCCGATTGATAGTAAGCCGATACGAACCAACGCATCTTTGTATAATAGGTGTACTTTGGCTTTTCGTGTGGCCAGTTGAAGGAGCATGAAAAGAAGCACCGCAAACATGCCTCCCAAAATCGGACCTGAAACCCAGGTAGACACAATTTTGGTGAGGACTGCGATATCGGTTGGGTTGTCCGTATAGAAGTTCCACCCAATAATTGCTCCCACTATGGCCTGACTAGTAGAAACCGGAAGGCTTAAGCGAGTCATCCAAAAAACAGTAAGTGCCGCTGCTAGTGCCACAGTGAAGGCTGCTGCCAACGAGCTTACTTTGCCTAATTCACCAAGTGTGTGGCTGGCTCCGGCACCCTGCACCACTGCTCCGATAATAACAAAAACACTGCCCAAAAGGGCTGCCGTTCGGAATCTGACCATGCGTGTACCCACTGCCGTGCCAAAAATATTGGCGGCATCGTTGGCTCCTAACGACCAACCCAGAAACAGACCACTTGATAAAAAAAGCAGGGTGATCATACGTTCAGTTTAAGGGCCATAATTGACAATACATCAGCCAGTCCTTCGGCCTTGTCGGAAATGGTTTCAATGTGCAAAGCAAAATATCGCAGGTGAATTTTTTGTGCTAAATCCAAATCATGCATCTCGTGGAACACTTTTCTCTTGATGCTTCGTGAAATTTTGTCTGTTTCTTTTTCGTAAAAGTAAACCTTCGACAACATATCCCTTACCTTGATGGGTTCCCTGAAATAGGTCCGAACAGCTGGAACAACACATAACGCGGACTCAACTGAGGTATTGGTGAGTCGAATATAGTCTTCGCGAATACTGTTTGGAAAGTAAGGGATTTCTAACTCGAATTGATATAGGTTGTCCTTGGATATGTCGATCAATTCATCCATCCGGTCAAGCATACTTTCAATATCGTTGATGCTTTGGGGAAGTAACGAATGGCGATAGAACTCATCATCGATTTGTCGTTGAAGTTTATCAGCAGTGGCTTCTAAGCGGTCGATGGTGGTAATTTTGTTGGCGAACAAATCCTTGTCGTTGTTCAGGTAGTTTAATACACCTTCTTTAAATACAAGAATTCCTTGTTCAACGGTATTAATAAAATCATCGATTTGCACCACCAATTGTTTGGCATTTTTAAACAGTAGCGACATATGACTAAGGCTTTAATTTCAAATCAAAGATACAATAATCGTTACCTCAACAAACCCTTTTCATGCACTCAATTACATAATTAGTATCATTGTAGAGGTGGTTGTGTAAGTTAAATGGCAAGAAGTCAGCATGCTAGAATGTGTCCTGTAGTTAGCTTAACGGAGTTTACATAGGGGGCTAAAAACCTTTGATAGTACTCGAGTGGAGGTTGAAATTGAATGTTTTACAGTAAAATGCTGTACTCTTGCAGACTATTTTGAATTATGATAAAAGACCAGATAAAAACACATGCAGGCCAATCGTTTGAGGTCAAACTCGATTTTCCGGCCAACGACTTCTCCGGCCGAACAGCTCATTTTGGTATGGACATGTTTTTGTTTTTGCCCCCCGCGTTGGATATTAATAAGCACAATTTTACCAAACACGATTTTTACAAGTCGTTGAAAACTTACATTCGACTTTCCACTCCTTCTTACCCAATGACGGAATTTCTGAATTCGGATGCTTTTGTCATTAAGGAATTATACACGGCCTTAGATGAGGTCGTTCAAGCCAAAACTCAGCGACAAGCAAATATTTTAATTCGTAGAATAAAGCGATATGTTTCAATGATCAACAAAGGTGTCGGCGACGAGGTGAAACGGGTTTTGTTGTTGCGAGATAAAGCACTTACAGAGAGCGAAGTGAATGCTTTTATTACGGATTGCTACCATTTGAGGGAGACCTATGGCTTTTTTCTGGCGAAAGTGATGACAGCTGACATTTCTGACAACGTCAAAAAGGCGGCACGTTGGGGTGATGAGTACCAGAGCCTCGTGCTGGAGGGACAGCTACACACCTTGGTCAACGGATTGTCAGGCAAGTTTGGCCAGCCTTCTGTTATCGTAAATCGCTTGCATCAATTGGTCTTATCAGAAATCAGCTACCGAAAAAGGGCGCAATATCCGTCCGTGGCCAAAATTGGTGCTAACAACGAACATTTATTGCATCGAAGAGGAAGGTTAAAACGGTATATCGAAAGCAATCTTTTTCTGAATACCGATACCAGAAGAGAGGGGGTGCTTTACGAGCAAGTTTTTTTCAGTTTGGCTGCCGGATTGGCCATGGTTTTTGCAACGACCATAGCCTTTGCTTCCCAGTATGCATTTGGAAATCTCACCATGCCTTTCTTTGTTGTTTTAGTTATCAGTTATATGTTTAAAGACCGAATCAAGGAGCTCTCACGATTGTATTTTGACCGAAAAAGAAAGAAGATGTTTTTCGATTTTCGGACGGCCATATCTCTTCAAAAGCATATTCAAATTGGCTATATGCGCGAAAGTTTTAGGTTTGAAAAACTAAATTATCTGCCAAAGGAAATTAAAGAGTCACGAGAGCGTATGCGCGTAACCGAAATTTCGGAAGAATGGATTGGCGATAAAGTGTTGCATTACAAAACACAGATTAATATTTCCGCGAAAAAAACCCGAAAGCTGGAGGACTTCGATGGGCTAACCCAAATATTCAGGCTAAACATTTCGCCATTTACCACCAAAATGGATGATCACGAAAAGGAAATTTTTATTAAGTCGAAAAAGCAGCTTAAACGACAGATGATCCATAGGGTATATCATCTGAACCTGATATTTCGGTTTACCTGTGGTAGTGAAGTTCAATACAAATATTATAAACTGATAACCAATAAATTGGGTATTAGAAGAATAGACCGCGCCAGTCTGGGGGAGTTGGTTTAGTGGTTTATTTCGTTAAAAAAAAACCGCACGAATTTCTTCGCACGGCTTTTAAAAAATACGCTATTTCAGGTTTAGATCGATGGCCCGGCAGCAACGAGGGCTTTACCTTCTTCGTTGTCAGTGTATTGTGTAAAATTCTTGATGAACAATTCAGCCAGTTGGGTAGCTTTCTTATCCCAATCCGATGAATCGGCATAGGTATCACGCGGATCAAGTATTTTTGGATCTACACCGGGCAATGACGTGGGGACTTCCAAATTGAAAATTGGAATAACTTTGGTTTGAGCTTTCTCGATGGACCCATCCAAAATGGCATCAATAATTCCTCTGGTGTCTTTAATGGAAATACGTTTTCCAGTCCCATTCCATCCGGTGTTTACCAAATACGCTTCAGCCTGATTGGCTTCCATGCGTTTCACCAACTCCTGGCCATATTTGGTTGGATGCAGTGTTAAAAAGGCTGCTCCAAAACAGGCTGAGAAGGTGGGTACGGGAGTGGTTACTCCGACTTCAGTTCCGGCCAGTTTTGCAGTAAATCCTGACAGGAAGTGATATTTGGTTTGTTCAGGGGTAAGTTTTGAAACAGGAGGCATTACACCAAAAGCATCGGCAGTGAGGAAAATTACTTTTTTTGCCGGACCTGCCTTTGAAACTGGTTTTACAATATTTTCGATGTGATAGATGGGGTAGGATACACGTGTGTTTTGGGTAACACTTCCATCAGTAAAGTCAATCTTGCCGTTCTCATCTACAGATACATTTTCCAGCAGGGCGTCTCTTCTGATGGCGTTAAAGATGTCGGGTTCACTGTCTTTGTCCAGATTAATGGTTTTAGCGTAACATCCCCCTTCGAAATTGAAGATGCCTTCATCATCCCAACCATGTTCATCATCACCAATTAAAGCACGTTTCGGATCGGTTGACAAGGTTGTTTTTCCTGTTCCCGATAAGCCAAAGAATATGGCTGTATCTCCATCTTTACCCACGTTGGCTGAGCAGTGCATCGCGGCCATTCCTTTCAGAGGCAGATAATAGTTCATGATAGAGAAAATACCTTTTTTCATCTCACCACCATACCAGGAACCACCAACAACAGCGCATCCTGCTGACAGATTAAAAGCAACAAAATTTTCAGAATTGAATGGCACACCATCCGTCCGGCTCATGGTTTTCCAATCAGGGTTTGTTGTTTTAGCGGCATTAAGCATGATGAAATCCGGCTTAAAAGTGGCCAATTCTTCTTCTGATGGTCTGACGAACATGTTTTTTACAAAATGTGCTTGCCAGGCTACTTCCATTATAAAGCGAACTGCAATACGTGAGTCGGCATTGGCTCCTGCATACCCATCCACAACATATAGCTTCTTGCCGGTAAGTTGTTTAGTGCTAAGGTTGTACAAATGATCCCAGGTTTTGGCGTCAATTGGTTTGTTGTCGGAAGACTTGGCTTGTTCTGCCCACCAAACAGTGTCTTTGGTTTTTTCGTCCAGGACAATGTATTTGTCTTTTGGTGACCGACCGGTGAATTTTCCGGTCATTACATTAACTGCACCTAGTTCGGAGAGGTAGCCTTTTTCAAATCCTTCAAGTCCGGGCTTTGTTTCATCTTCAAAAAGTCTTTCGTACGAAGGGTTATAAATGAGCTCTTCTACTTCAGTGATGCCATAACCAGCCAATGAGGCTTTGATTTTTTCTAAATCTATTGCCATAATAAATCTGTTAAGGGATTATAATTAATTTGAGTTCGATACATTTTTGCGAATGATCGGTTAAATACTGTGGAATGCCTATTGCAAACGTATGCATAAATGCAAATATGATAATATTAGCGGGCAAAAATAAAGCCAATGATACAATTTTCAAAGTAACATTGGCTTTAATTTAGAATAAATTACTATTTATTTTTCTTTTTGAAGCTTTTTTTATTCATAATCACTGCTTGAGCGGCTGCTAATCGTGCAATTGGCACGCGATAAGGTGAGCAGCTCACGTAGTGCAGTCCGGCGCGGTGGCAGAATTCGATTGAGCTTGGTTCTCCGCCATGCTCACCACAAATACCCAATTTGATTTTCTTGCGGGTTTTGCGGCCTTTTTTTACTGCCATTTCAACCAGTTGCCCAACACCTTCCTGATCTAAAACCTGAAAAGGATCTTCTTTCAACAGTCCTTTTTCAATGTAAATCGGGAGGAATTTTCCGGCATCATCCCTTGAATAGCCAAAGGTCATTTGGGTGAGATCGTTTGTTCCGAAAGAGAAAAATTCAGCAGATTCGGCAATTTTGTCTGCAGTAAGTGCAGCTCTGGGAATTTCGATCATGGTGCCAACCAAAAAGTCTATTTTTTCTCCTCTTTCATCGAAAACCTTTTGAATTGTTTCTCTCACAATCTTTTCCTGAAGTTTCAATTCAGCCAAAGTTCCGGTGAGCGGTATCATAATTTCCGGATAAGCTTTGATCTTACGTTTTTTCAGATCGAGCGCAGCTTCGATGATGGCGCGGCTTTGCATTTCTGTGATTTCAGGATAAGTATTTCCTAAGCGACAGCCACGATGTCCAAGCATCGGGTTCACTTCGTTCAGGTCTTCAATTTTGTCTTTAATCACTTTCAGGCTTACTCCCATAACTTCTGCCATCTCTTTCTGTCCTTTTTCGTCGTGAGGAACAAACTCATGCAAAGGTGGGTCGAGCAATCGCACGGTAACTGGCAGATCGTGCATGGCTTCAAAGATGCCTTCAAAATCTTTGCGTTGGATTGGTAGCAGTTTGTTTAGCGCTTCACGTCTGCCAGCTTCATCTGCTGCTAAAATCATTTCGCGCATGGCAATGATTTTGTCATCGCCAAAGAACATATGTTCTGTACGGCACAAACCAATTCCCTGAGCACCAAAATCGCGGGCTACCTGGGCGTCATTGGGGGTGTCGGCGTTGGTACGTACATAAAGTTTTGCTTTTTTGTCGGCCAATTTCATGAGTTTGCCAAAGTCGCCACTTAATTCAGGATCAACAGTTTTAATCATACCATCGTAAACTTCTCCTGTAGTACCGTTTAACGAAATAAAATCACCTTCTTTATAGGCTTTTCCATTCATTGAAAGTGTACGTGCTTTGTAGTCTACTTTTATGCTTCCTGCTCCTGACACACAACATTTTCCCATTCCTCTGGCCACAACGGCGGCGTGTGAGGTCATACCACCCCGGGCGGTAAGGATACCTTCAGCAGAATTCATACCGGCAAGATCTTCAGGTGAGGTTTCGATGCGCACAAGAATTACTTTTTTGCCCTCAGCAGCCCATTTTTCAGCTTCTTCGGCATGGAAAACAATCTGTCCGGTAGCAGCACCAGGTGAAGCTGGTAATCCTTTCGACATGACTTTTGCTTCGGTTACAGCTACTTTGTCGAATACGGGATGTAAAAGTTCGTCTAACTTCTCAGGGTTAACACGCATAATAGCTTCCTCTTTGGTAATGAGTTTCTCTTTCAGCATGTCCATGGCAATTTTTACCATAGCCGCCCCTGTACGTTTTCCATTACGGGTTTGCAGTAACCACAACCGACCATCTTCGATTGTAAATTCAAGGTCTTGCATGTCGCGGTAATGTTTTTCGAGTTGCTTTTGTGTCTCAAAAAGTTCTTTATACATTTCAGGCATCGATTCTTCGAGAGACGGAAATTTTGCAGCCCGTTCTTCTTCCGAAACCTGTGCAAGTTTTGCCCAGCGCATCGAACCTTCTTTTGTTATTTGTTGTGGAGTCCGAATACCAGCTACAACATCTTCGCCCTGAGCGTTGATGAGATACTCGCCGTTAAAGATGTTTTCTCCTGTTCCTGCATCTCTCGTAAAGGCAACACCAGTGGCTGAGTTTAATCCCATGTTTCCAAAAACCATCGCCTGAACATTAACGGCAGTTCCCCATTCATCCGGAATGCGTTCCATTTTGCGGTAATAGATTGCACGTGGATTCATCCAGCTATCAAAAACGGCCATTACGGAACCCCAAAGTTGTTCCCAAGGATCGACTGGGAAATCGTGGCCTGTTTGCTTTTTTACGGCGGCTTTGAATCTTTTTACAAGTTCTTTCAGGTCATCAACAGTGAGGTCTGTATCTAACTCTACTTGTTTTTCTTCTTTCAAATGTTCAATGATTTCCTCAAACGGATCAGCATCTTCTTTCGACTCAGGTTTCATGCCAAGTACAACGTCCCCAAACATCTGAACAAATCTGCGGTAAGAATCCCATGCAAAACGTTCGTTTCCTGATTTTTTTGCAATCCCTTCTACGGCATCGTCATTCAAACCCAGGTTGAGGACGGTATCCATCATGCCGGGCATAGAAGCACGAGCACCGGATCTAACAGATAATAAGAGGGGATTGTTTTTGTCACCAAAAGTGGTGCCCATGATTTTTTCAAGTTCAGCAACTGCTAATTCCACTTCAGATTTGATGGCTTTTACTGCGGCATCTCT
>JGI10211J34971_10000178_pt1 | contig 49427 bp, 37 predicted proteins | sample Etolagsediment_FD_34971 | JGI IMG/M metagenome (IMG submission 34971) | reverse complement strand
GCAAGTATAGCACCTCTTCTTTTAAAAGAAAGCAAGAAATGGAAAAATTTATTGTTTTTTCAGGACCTTCAAAGAAATAAACGAAATTCTTTAACTGCTCCATTCTCTCCCTCTACACGCCTTTCTCCTTGACAAACATGCCTAAGCTCTACTAAAAATAGGTTAGGAGAAAGGAAATTCTTTGATTAAGAATAGTTACCATATGAATATGAAGTTTCTTCGGGGAGAAACCATGATAAAGCGTTACACCATGATCGGTCTTGCTGGCGCAGTGCTTTCAGCGCAGGTGTTCACAGGGACAGCGTTTGCTGGACAGACAGCATTGTCACAGGAAGAACTTATAAATGAAATCAACATGTTGAAAAATATTGTTCTGGATCTCAACGAACGTCTTGCCGGAGCAGAAGAGATGCTCCAGATGTCTCTTGAGATGAAAGAACAGCAGGATGCTCAAGTTGCGGATGTTGTAGAGGTTGTTGATGAACTAGACGAACGACTTGGTGACGCCGAAAAACATACTGCACTTGACAAAATTACCATGGGTGTAGAACTTCAGACCCAGCTCAACTCCATCCATATGGACGTGGCAACCATGCCTGCAGCCAGTCAAATAATGATTGGTCAGATGGCTGTTGCAGGGTCACAGTTCTCCGCAGCTGAAATGGCCCAGATTCAGCAGATGATGAAACAGCAGGGGACTGAAAAACAATCTATCGATAATGACGCTCTTTTCACCAGTCGCATTCGTCTGGATCTTAAAGCAAAACCAGCCAACTCCCTTTCCTTTGTTGGACGCCTCTCAGCAGCCAAAGTTTTCGGCGATTCTACGGGAGTCAAATGGTATAATGGTGGCCCCAATGCAGTCACAATGGATGGCAACGTCCACAGTAATGGCAGTGACTCAGCCCTCCGTGTAGAGCGTGCCTTCTTTACTTATTTTGGAGATATGGGTGACGTTCCCTATCACTTCTCTCTAGGCAGACGTCCCGCACTCGGTGGCGCCCCTGCTGAATTTTCAACATCCAGTATGGTTGGTGGCTCCCCCATGGCCCATGGCATCAACTGGCAGTTTGATGGTGCCTCCCTTGGTTTCGGCCTTGCTGATATAACAGGAATTCCCGGAGCGAATTTCAAACTATGCTGGGGGGTCGGCTTTGAGTCCGGAGTCGGTTCAGGAAACTCCTACTCCATGTCCTACAACTCTGACATCGATGACATGCAGTTTGGAGGATGGATTGCCAATCTGTACCAAGATGAAAACACCACGATAACAAACATGTATGCCCATGCGGCAAACGTAACCGATGGATTCTCCGGTCTCGTTGTTACCCCCTTCACTTTGAATGGCCAGGATCTTAATGGTGACGGACAATACGACCAATTTCAAATGAACGCCAATGATGGCGCCTATATCAGCCGTACAGAACCGACTGCTAATATCGGCTCCATTGACATCGTCACTCTGCTCGCACAATCAAAATTTGATCAGGTTGATTTTTTTGTTGATTTGGCCATGAGCCATGCCAGACCTTCAGGAATTTCAGCAAACCCAACCATGCAACTCCTTGGCACTGACGCTCTGCTTAACTCAAACGGAGAACAAAATGACCGTACTGGTTACTCTATCTGGGCCGGTGTCAAAACTGAGCTTCCATGGCAGGCAAGCATTGGATTTGAGTACAACTGGGGTTCTGAATACTGGATCGGCTTCACTGGCGGTGAAGACAATCCTGCCGGCTCCAAACTGGCGACTCGTGGATCCGTTTATGAGGTCTTCTATAACCATCCAATGGTGGAGAACAAGCTCACTCTTTCCATCGGAGCCCAGTACTATGACTACGACTACTCAGGAAGTGGTAATCCCATGGGTGCACCTGTTAAAATTGGAGAGCTGAGTGCACTTGATGCCTTTCTCCCTGTTACTGAAAGTATGTGGAACTATTACATGAACCTTGTGTATCGCTGGTAAGCCACTATAAAAAAGAAAACATGGTCATTGAAGTAACCGGAGCGGCATAAGAGCCGTAACGAAATAGATATAAATGTCTATGTTATTTCGTAACGGCTTCTAAGTTCTTCCTACTTGAGACTTTTATCACCATACAAAGGGGGCAGGGCGAAATTTTCGACCTGCCCCTTTTTTTGCTAATCACCTTAGAAAAACGTTCTCAACATAATTCATAGCTGGAGATATGCATGCTCTCTGCCAAAAAAGCTGTTTTCGTTATCATTCCCTTCCTCGGCCTTTCCTTCGCACCTGCAAACATCGTCAAAGGGGCAGAGCTCAGTCAATGCGCTCTTTGTCATACAGATCCTGAGTTAATAGACGAATTAACAGAAGAAGCCATCATGTATGGCGAGGAAGATCCTGAAATTTCCTCCAGACAGATAGGTAATGGATACGGTGTAAAACAGGCACCATTTGATCTTTATGAAAAAATTCTGGTAAGCGAATCATTTCTCTCCTCCACTCATGGACAAATCCCCTGTCAACTCTGCCACCTTGGAAATCCTGACAGCAGTGATCCGACAACCGCCCACGCCGGAATGCTGAGAGATCCAAGTCTCAGCAGTACGGAAACATGTGGGCAGTGTCATGAAGACATCGTCTCAAAGGCTATCAACTCACTCCACATGAACGCCACCTCACTGTACGCATCTCTTGAAAAAAGATGCAGCAGGGAACAAATGGATAGTCTGAAGGAATTCACTCTTCAAAAGCAGTGCCTTAGTTGCCACCAGGGAAGCTGTGGATCATGTCATGTCAGTAGGCCTGCCGTTTCTGGAGGTGGCCTGCGACAGGGGCATATTTTCAAGAAAAAACCTGACTTTGTTGACCAGTGCCTTCCCTGCCATACCTCCCCTACCGGTAATGATTTCATAGGCAAAAACGGGAAAGGCGATGTGCACTATCGCAAACACCAAATGACCTGCTCCGGTTGCCATTCCGGCCCTGAGTTACATGCCTCCGCCGGGGAAGCACAAAACAGATATCATTTCGAACAGCGTCCCCAGTGTATCGACTGCCACACAGATATCTCCACTGGCCCGATTCCCGAGCATGTCACTCATAAGAATGTTTCATGCTATGTATGTCATGCAGCACCTTATCAAAATTGCACGTCCTGTCACATCGGCTCAGATGAGGACGGTGTTTCCTATTCACAATCCTCTCCCCCAAAGCAGAATTTCAAGATTGGACTGAATCCAGACAAAAACGGTGCGCGTTATGTTCTCATGCGCGAAGTAGGCATTCATCGAGACACCTTTAAAGATGATATTGGAAAGATGAAGCGATTCTCAGCCCTTCCCACTTACAAAATGGCAACACCCCACACAATCCAGCGCCGGACCTGGCAGACTGCAGATTGTAATCACTGCCATGGAAACAAAGACCTTTTCCTGACGCAGGATACTGTGCCCTTTGACGCCATTGTAGCCAACAACCATATCCTGCTAAAGTCCACCGATATCCCAGAAAAAGTTCAGACAAAACGTTCGTTTATCCTTTCCCCAACCCATCCCGACCCAGCCATGCGGGTTTCCGCGGACTGGTTAAAAAAACATTATAAGGATAAAAATCTTGTCATTCTAGATACCCGGACCAAAGCACAATACGAAAAAGGACACATTCCAGGAGCCTATCACCTCTGTTTCTGTCTCTTCAGAACAGGAGCCGAAGCTACTCCACCATACATGATGCTATCCCCTCAAGATCTCGCCAAAACTTTAGGCGGTCCGCGTCTTGGACTTTCCCCAGATACCCGCGTGGTTCTCTACGATGATGGGCACAGTGGTCGTGGTATAGTTTTTCTGGCATTACAGATGATTGGCCATCAGAAAATATCCTTTCTCGATGGCAATATCTCTTCATGGGAACAGAGTGGTTTTACCCTTGCTAAGGGAAAAGCACCTCAGGCAAAGGTGAACGATTATCCTGTTAAGGCGACAAACCCTCTTGTGGACAACCATGGTATTATCGAACTCATGGGTTCCGGACAGGCTATAGTGGTTGATGTCCGCAATGCTGCCCAGCACAATGGTCATATGAAACGATCTGATATCACGAAGAAAGGAGGTTCCATCCCGGACTCTCTGAGCTTTCCATTACAGACTGTCGTTGATGGTGAAGGAATGATTCATTCTGATGAGCGTTTATCCTGGTTGCTCTCCACCGCCGGCATAAACCAGTCTCGAGAAAAAAAGATCATTGTAACCTGCAATACGAATATGCTGGCTGCAGAGTTCTATATGATACTGACCTACCTCGGATACGACAACGTCAGAATCCACGATGGTTCATGGGCTGAATGGTCTGCAGAATTTCAATAAAATTAGAGTATTAGTTTTTCTACCCCACCTGAAACAGGCCCCACAGGCGACAGGCAAGAACATCCAGCGGGTAGTCTGAACTCAAGGAAAACTTTCCAAGTTCTCTCCTTCCCCAAATAAAAAAAGGCCCCCTCCCTGATCCAGGAAGGGGGCCTTTTTTACAACAGAATACCAGCTAATTTTCTCTATTCACAAGTCTTAGGCTTTTCAGCATCAAGTGCGTACTGCCGAAAAAACTGATGGAGATGCTCCAGCTGTGCGATGGAGTAATTATAGGTATCAAATTCAGGCATAGCCTTTTTTAACTTCTTAAAGTCATTGGTAAAAAAACGATCCCATGCCTTTTTGGTGCGATCAGCAGGAGACAGTATAGGGGCATTATTCTTCTTGTGACAGGCCAGGCATTTTCGGAAGATATAACGTCCCTTACCGGCATTACCCGCATCCATATCGAACTTTTCCTGGTTCGTGGCACTGGTCTTGTTGGCAGTTTTCTTCATCGCCGGGGAGGATTGTGTTGTTGTTCTCTGGGGCATGGCAGCGACAGCAGCACTTCCTGAATTATTTTTCACTGCAGTATCAACAAGATAACGATGAATATTCTCCAGCTGTCTGTCATTAATTCCAACAGCAGAGAAATCATGATCCATCTCCCTTAACTTCTTGTAATCGTCAGCAAAAAAGACTTCCCATGCCTCAGCACTCCGTTCCTGAGGCTGTAAAGATGTCAGTCCTTTTTCCTTATGACATGAGCGACAGGTCTGAATAGCATACTTCCCCCAAAGGGCATTCCCGCCCATAGAATCAAAGGCAGCCTGAGAATCCTGTACTGCAACAAACAACAAGCCAGCAACCATGGCTGACGCAAACATTTTCATAAATCACTCCTCAGAAAAACGTTTTTTTATTCACAATGCCCTGCAAAAGGTCATTTTTTCTACAGTAAGAAAGATACATGACTGCAGACAAATTACCAAGTAAATTTACTCCCTTTCTCTGCTATTCCTTATATTTTCCACCTGAACGCCTTTCAATAAAGCCCCAATAGGGGTAATCCACCTCATATTCTGCAATCAGCCCAGGACTATGCTCTCTGCTGGCAACAAGCCAGAGTTTATTTCTTCGTCTCTGCTCGGTCACAGAACTGAGTGGGTCCCAATCCGGATACAGCACCATGGCGTTATCAGCACTGTACTCTATATCACCTGACCCCTTGAAAACCCCAAGATGCGGCGTTTCCTTATAGCTCTTCCCATCCCCCCTTGAAAGTTCTGAAATAACAAGAAAAGAGACGTTCAATTCATCACGAATGGATTCCATTTGTCTCAGCCAGGCATCAATACCTGTTCTTCGTTCTGAAAAATCCTTAAATGGTAACTTATGCAGGCTATCTATTACGACAATTGTGTAATCGCTATGGGTCTCATGGTGGATAAAATCAATATGACGCCGCATAATTTCCGGAGTTACCTGCCTGTCATTGATAACCCTGAAAAACTGCAGCATCTCTTGAAGGCGTTCGCAGGCCCCGCTATATCGTGCCGCCTCGTCAGGGCTGAAAGATCCTTTCCGTATTGCCTCCGAAGAGAGTTGACTCAAGCGGCAGAGCGTACGATGATACAGTTTCTGACGACCATTTTCGAAGTCATAATACAATACCGGAATGTTGCGCAATGCCATATCAGTGGCTATCTGGATCAAAAAAGTGGACTTCCCTGACTTTGGCGCTCCACCTACGACATTAATACCGTGAACGCCATCAAGGGCGTCGTCAAAGAGTGGAAATCCTGTTCTAAGAGCCATGTAGGAGGATCCCCCCTCCATGGAAAGCTGTTCCTGGAAATGCGCATATTCTCGCGATGGAGTCGTGAAAGGAGAAAAGGCCCTGGCACCCTGAATCAACGCAGAAACAGCAGCACGAAACTGCTTGCCCTTATCTTTTGCCAGCTGGCATAAAGTGTAGTCTTTTGCCAATCCAACGGGCCACCTGAATGGTCGCACCTTATACCCTATACGAGCGGCGAGTTTCCGCATACTTGCTTCAGCCTCGGCACTGTTACTGGTAACTAGAAAAAGGGTTTTGATAAAAGCAAACCTCTGCGGATCGATACTCTCAAGTACCTGGGAGTCGGGCACAGCTACAGCAGGGTACCCTAGTTGCTTTAAGGCGAGAAGTGTCTCTTCCCCTTCACAGAGGAAAAGACTGCCATTTTCACAACGATTTATTTCCTCCACATTAAAAATCTGATAGTTCTCACTAAAGAACTGTTCATTACCATGCCAGAAATAATCATCCTGACGGTCAGGAAAGACACAACGGGCAGCGTAGCAGTTTCCATCCTCTTGGAAATAGGGAAAAACAATATAGCGTCCATTGAAGCCAACATGCAATTGCGACAGAGCATCCTGTCCTATCCCTTTCTCACTAAAGCGATCCAGCAGTGGTTCTGTGAAATTCCCCTCATAGGATTGTATCTCAAGATTTTTATTTGCGGAGGGATAGTCAGCGGTGCTTAGAATTGGTTCCCGGTCAGGGTCATAACCAGGAACCTCAGCAAGATCAATACCCGACAACTTAGCAAACCAAAGAGGAAAGCCACCGGAGACACAGTTGTTCAGACAACGAAAATAACCACGAAAGAAACCGCTTTTTTTGAGGAAGACAACTAATCGATCATGTGGGTCAAATCCCCTTTCGTGACAAAAGGGACAATCGGCTGTCAGATGTTTTTTTTCGCCCCTGGCATTTACAAGATTACGCTGGTAGAATTCCGCAACACTATCATTCAGCTCAGTTACCATTAATAAGATCCGTCATTTTCTTAGCTTCAAGTTCAGTGTCAAAACTGATGTGAACAGAACGGCCAGGCTCAGCAGAGTACAGGTTACGCACGGCAACAACGGTTCCGGAAAGACTCACCTGTTTTTCGTGTCCTTCACTGTCACTAAAAAAAATCTTCACTTGACGCCCAAGAAGCGTTCGAGCCTGTTTCCGCTGGGTTATCCTCGAAAGAAACGACAATCCTCCTGTGGAAATATCACTCCCTTCCCCGCGGATAGTGGTATCAGTAAGTTTTCCACTGTCATCCAGCAGGATGATATGGATTGAACTCGCCAGTGGAATTCTCTCTTCTTGACGCCGTTCAGCACCCGTACTAATGAAAAAATCATTCACCTTATCAAATCTAAGGCAGTAATCCTGGATTTTCGCTTCAATGGCTGGATGCTCTTCCCGCCACTCATCAACAGACTTCATGGAGAGAGTAGACAACTCTACGCTCCCCATACTTGCGGCATTCAGGGTCCAAACTGAATCATCAAAAAAGGAGGCCCCACCAAAGACATTTCCAGGACCAACCGTCTTCACCAGCGTTTCATTCTCTTTTTCGTTAAAATAGAGTTTCACCCGTCCCTTATTCACAAAGAAAAGACGCCACTGGGGATCCCCCTGTTTAACAATAACGGTCTCTGTAGGGTAGGTTTCATGTTCAAGAGAATGATACAAAACATTAAATTCCTCTGTCGTCAGCAGGTCATACAAATCCGACCAGATAAGGATATGCCCCTGATCAATTGAATTACTTTTGGCATCTTCTATAATTTCTGCGGCCCTGATAATCTCAGCCAACGCCATAGCATCTATATCAATCAGACGGAGACGTAATGCTTCTGCCTCATTAAATTTTCTCAATTGGGCCGTTTTTTCAATCAGTGCACTAAGTATTTTTTTCGCAGATTCCGCCTTATCCTTACCCAGTAAGGCGTACACTTCACGTTCTTCCGGGTAATCTGTAATTGGCTCGTATTCTTTCTCAACAGGAGGCGGTACGCTCTTGAGCACTGGTTCCACTGCGGCAGTTCTAGCCTCCTGAGGCTTCTCCCTCCTGGCATCCAGGCCACTCCTTTGTGAGTTCTCCTTCTCCTCAATAAGGGCAACTGCCAGTTTTGCAGCACGAACACTCTCCTGACCAAACTGGTTGCGACCGCCATCAATGATACTCTGCAACGGTACCAAGGCCATCGAGGAGTCGGTGGCCCCAAGAGTTTTACTGATTTCCAGGGCCAATGTTTTCTTATCTGCCCCTCCGTAGAAACTGCATTCGCTCAACAAACCTGCAAGAGGCTCGACAAGGGATTCATCGGCCAGAGGTCTTAAGTTTCTCACCACCTGAATTTTTGTCTGCACCGCGGACCCAGAAAGAGCCGCCACAAGATATTTTGCAGTGGAAGACTTGCCTTTCCGAAGAATACACTGCAGCACCTCCTGCTGAACCCGTAGATCATCATGGGAGACATAACTCAAAATTTCTTCAACATCTTCTTCCGAACCAGTTACTGCAAGTAAACGAATTATATTTCGTTTCCCATACCATGGCATGGGATCAGGAAGTCGTTCGAGTAGTACGGGAACAAGATCAGCTCCAAGTTCGCTGAGAATTTTCAGGAGGCGTATCCGGTCTGCCCGTTTATCGGAAGCAATCAGCGTATCAAGAAGAAAACGTGCAGCCACAGGCCCCTGCATGATTATCTTCCTGCAGATCATCTCATCAACCGGTCTCACAAAACAGCGCTCCAGATATCCCCGGAGAAGAAGCACATCTACATTTTTGTCCTGAATGCGAGCAACCAGCTTACGTATCTCATCATTTTTGTCAAATGCACCCGAGCGAATATAATAAAAGACATCCAGGATATCCTCGGCCAGACTGTTGTTATCTGAATACCAGGCATGATTCATCATGGCCTGCATGGCAAGCACATTCTTTTCCAGACTCCTGTCAGCCACTTCATTTTCCCGTATCCATGCAAGACAAACAGGGGTCAATTTTTCCAACCAGTCCCAACGATTCAGACAGGACAGTTTATAAGCCACAGCACCAAGAGCCAGAGCTAACTGTGGACGCAACTCGTGATCCTTTTTGGCCAGCCCCTTTACCACGTTCTGAATAATAGCTGCGGCCACACTTTCCTTATCGTTGGCCAACAGCTTTTCAATGGTTGCAGGAAGGTTTTGACACACCTCACTGTTTTTCAGGCTTGCCAGGTTCCCCTTTGCAAGAGCTGTAATACCGGATTGGAGCCGTGCCCCCTTTCGTCCCCGTTCGGTTTGCTGCAGGATAACTTTGGTTGTTCCCAGGGCAATAACCTGTTTTCCACGTGACGTTGCCGCCAATTTCTCATACGCCTTTGAAATGACCTGTAACTGGGCCATGAACTTGTCACTCTTCTTCCCATTATCCTGCTTCTGTTGCCCCTGTATCCACTCAATTACCTTTGTCAGAGTCTCGGTGTCTGTCACCCTGAGCAATGATTTGTAGAAAATCTCCCCAAAGGGGGACGAAAAGTCCTGACAGAGCAGCATAAGAATAACACATTGATCAAGGTAAGGAGCAAGCAGGGTGGCGGCAGCATCACTCACCTTATTATACTGCTCCTTCGATAGAAGTGAGCTTATAGTGGCAAGCATTTTAGAGAATGCTGGTGCCACGACAACAATATGATCTTTATGGAGGATTTGCACCAGGGAATACGTAGTGGCNGCTACAATATGAGCACCACTCTCAANAACTTGAAAAATCTCCTCCAGTGTACGTTGAAGNGCACTCTCTTTTTTGCGACCAACCAGGTACAAGATATGCTCCGATCGAACCACACCACCNGACAGCTCCTTCAAAATCTGATCAACTTTCCGTTTCTTTCTCTTCTCCTCTTCACTTTCACCGGGCGCCCAATATGCTTCCGGGAAGATTGCTGCAAGCTTAAGGGAATCAATAAAAGCCCTGCTGCCGCCAATTCTGTTTATCTGTTCCGGAGTGGCGCTGAAGACAGAAAGAATCTTTTTAAAAGTAGGTCTGTCGAAACCTTTGGAGAGTACCATTTCATCCAGTTCCATCTTCTGCAACTGGCTACTGAATGTCAGTAACTGGAGGCGCTCTCGTGTCGGATTATCAACGGGCTCTCCATTGAGCAGATATCTGCCATTGAGGAAGGAAAATCGTAACAACTGGTTCTTGCGGAGATAGTGTTTTGTTCCCTGGTAGGCCTTCTCAATGGAATTTCGCACCTGAGAAGACTCTTCCGGGTAAAGACGGAGTGCGGTGGACGCTGCATTAATCAATTTTAATGTTTCAAGACTTTCCTGTTGCCTGTCGCCCTGCGCCATATAAAACACCAATATTAAAGAGATAATTTACAACTATCCAGCCGAAAATGCGTTTTACAGAATTCCCCGACTTGCCTGGATCTGAATGACGACGCTGAACATATCGTTCACGCAAACAAACAAAAATAAACACAGAAACAAATAGTTAGGGAATGAGAATTATTTTCTAGCTACTCCTTACTACGACTTTTCCTACAACCATTGAGCTGCAACGCATTCCCTATCCTATTTAGCTACACGCTATCGGGGCAAAAGTCAAGAAAGACACCTGTTATTCTGCTGGCTTAACAGGATAAAATGGTACAATTTCTCACTTTAATTCCCAAGTAGCTTGTATCGACACAACATCCCAATGAATTCATAAAGGGGCAAGCCGACAACATTTGAATAGGAGCCATGAATTTCCCGAACCATAAATGCTCCCTTTCCTTGAATACCATAACTTCCCGCCTTATCCATTGGTTCCCCCGTACGAACATACGCCCGAATCATCTCTTCGGTCACCTCCCAAAAAGACACACCTGTACTCACCAGACTTATATCACAAACACTCTTAGCTTGATTCTGCAGGCAAACAGCCGTACGCACAATATGCTCCCGACCGGAAAGACGCAACAGCATATCTACTGCATCGTCCTCATTGACAGGCTTTTCGAGCACCATATCATCGAGACAGACAACGGTATCGGCGGCAACAATCCAAAAGTCAGGATATCTTTCAGCCACATACCCGGCCTTCTCTCTAGCCAGGCGTTCAATATAGGTCACAGACGTTTCTGCAGGATACTTACGTTCTTCAATATCTGCCGATACGGCACGCGAGAAAACTCCCAATTCCTCCAGATATGCACGTCTTCTGGGGGACCCGGAGGCCAGGATAATTTCTTCAGCACAAGTAAAAAGTCGAGACATAACAAGTGTCCAGAGGATTGCATTCCAATAAATATTCAGCGAAAAAGTGAAGGATTTCAGTTCCCACACGCCATGACAAAAAAGATTTGTTTGAAAAATATCTTTCCATCGTACACTCTTTTTAGTATTCTTGTCTAAGAGATATTCCCTCACGATCGAAACCGTTTTTTCATTTCAGCCACATCACAAACACTATGCCTGACAACAGCAAGTTCATAACTAGAGACTTTGCAGCTGGGGAAACACTTTTTGCGCAGGATGATGTTGGTGATTGTATTTTCTTCATCATCAATGGCCTTGTGGAAGTGTGTAAAAATACCGACGGAGAAAAGGAAGTCGTTGCCCTCATGTCAAGTGGTGACATCCTCGGTGAAATGGCGGTACTGACAGATGCTCCTCGCTGTGCAAGCGGAATTGCCATAGAACCTACCCGGGTCATCATGGTTAAGGACCGCACCCTGCGTCTTGCACTGCTCAACAATGATCTGCCTATCCTGAAACCTCTTACCAGTCAACTCATCCTTCGTTTCAAAGAAGCGGAACAGCAGGCAACATATTATCGTAAGAAATTCAAGAAACTTCAAAAAGAAGTCTCCGTCCTCAAGGAACAGCTCCTCCAACACGAAATCCCTGAAGATAATTAAGGAGTTGCTGTTTATTCCAAGAATTTCAAAAGTAGTTATTTTGACGATACACTCCTCCTTCCCCGAAGCTCCTCTGAGTCCTTTGAGTATCTATGAAAATTCTTTCGGTATCGGACAAGGTTGAAACGCAACTGCTTACCAGAGGGAACACCCTCCTTCCAACTCCTCCTGATATAATCCTGGCCTGTGGAGATCTGCCACCAGAATACCTAACCGAATTGAGAGAATTCTACAGTGTTCCCCTCTATTATATTGAAGGGAATCATGACATTCGGTACGATGATTCACCACCACTCGGCTGTACAAATATCCATGCACAGATTATTACTGAACAGGGGATACGGATAATGGGCCTCAGTGGTTCCCGCTGGTATAATGGCGGTAAAAACCAGTACACTGAACCGGAAATGAGAAAAACAATTCGCAGCCTCTGGTTTCAACTATTGCAAGTGAACAGAATGGACATCATCATCACACATGCACCACCACGATTCATCAACGATAAGGAAGACCCCTGCCATAAAGGTTTCAGGAGTTTCATATCTCTGATCAAAAAACATAAGCCGGTCTGGTTTGTCCACGGCCACATACATTCATTTTTCAAAACTCCTGCCGACCGCCTCACCCAGGTCTGCGAAACAAAGGTACTCAACTGCTATGGATTTTTTTTCTTTGAAACAGAACTGGTGGAAAAACAGGCAAAAAGCTAGTCGTACTCCTGAAGACAGTATTTTTCCTACCCGGGAAACAGACTTCGATCAGATTCGAAAGAATGAAAAAGCGTACGAAACTGTTAAACGTGGTACAGCCACTGTCCCACTCGACAAAATCAAGGGATCGGTGGGCCGGTATAGCGATTTTGACAAGCAATTTCGTCTCAAAGGGGCCGGCTCAGAAGAACGATTAACATCCCTAATCCAGGCCATGCAGGAAGGACGACCCATCCCGCCCGTTTCACTCTATCAGATCAAGGACAACTTCTACATAGTTGATGGACATCACCGGGTTACAGCCGCACGAAAGCTGGGGCAAAGCCACATCCAATCTAAAATACTGGAACTGCTGCCTTCCAATGAGAGTGTTGAAAACAGATTATATCTGGAGAAAATCGAATTTAGAGACAGGGTGGGTATTCCAAAAGTTATTGATTTTACTGAACCGGGTCAGAGCGAATATCTGCTCGAGCAGGTAACCATGCATCAAAGTTTCCTTGCTGAGGAAAACCGCGAGGCAGTAAGCCTTGAAGAGGCCGGAGCAGACTGGTACCGCTCAATCTATCTGCCACTTCGGACGCTCATTAAGAACAGCGGCCTGCTTCGCTCCTTTCCAGACAGAACCATGGATGATCTTTACCTCTATATTTCCACCCATCAATGGCAAAAACGATCGGAAAGAGAATATGGTATAGGGGTGGACGAACTCATTCCACGTGACATGGAAGCTTTTCGCAGAAAAATGGCGAGAAGCAGACCGGGCGAATATCCGGAGATGAAAAGGGACATCACAATTTTCATCCTCGTTAACGTTGACGGAACTCAGGAACAACAACTCCTCGACAAACTCTTTGCTCTTCCAGAGGTTGTTGAATTACACTCGGTTCACGGCTCAATTGACCTGGTCATCAAGGCCACCCTGAGTCGGGATATCCTTGCCTCCGATGCCGAGGTTATCTCTCAGTTCACCCATTCTTCCCTGCGTCGCATGAAAGGAGTGGTCTCCACCCAAACGCTTATACCCGGACTTTCATTGATCAAACCACAGTATTGAAAAACAGGTTCGCAACGCAAGGCAAGGGGAGGAGAGAAGAAAACTGCTATGCTGAAAAAATCCTTTTCAGACACCCCCGTGCATAGCGAACTGGCAAAAACCGTACAGGACTGAGTTCTTCAGGAACCCTGAAACCTGAGCCAGCAAACATATCTGGAGTACATTGTGGGAATTCAAGGTCTTCTATACGGGAACCTGCAATAGCCTCTGCCTCTGCTGCAACCGCAAGAGGGACACTTTCCCTGTCGATCTCAAGCACTTCAATCATAGCCCGGTCAAGTGCCACCGCACTCTTCGATGCGCCAAGGCAGCCGAGACTGAGGGAATCTCCATACACCGGACCTCGCCGTGTCATCACCTCAATGCCATCAGCAACAACAAGAACAGGTGGAAGAATTTTCTGAAGATCAAGAATCATCTTGGCAAACATTTCATGAGACTCCCCATGACGCATATGAAGCCATGCCTTTCGTGCACCGAGTACAATACCAAAAAGATTTTTAACAGCAATGGTAACCCTCATTTGGTCATGGGCCTTAACGCGAGGGAGATTGACAAAGTAATCACAATCAAGCGCCTCGCCTGCCACGCAAACCTTGATTCCACAATCAAGCGTTTTGACCACCCGAGTACGAAAGTCAATGTGCTCCACCGTTCCTCCAGACAATACAGAAGCAAATCCCTGCCGTTTCAAAACCTGGGCCGCCGACCCGAAAGCAGGTGAATCACCAAGCAGAACCTTTGCCCCCCGGGAAGAAAAACAGGCAGCAACAGCTGCTGTGAAGAGTGGACTGGAACAGGCAAGTGCTGGAACTCTGGCACTGATCAGATTGGGCTTTAAAAGAACCTTTTTTGCAGAAAGGGTGGACGGAACCCCAAGAATATCGAGTTGCTCCTGTATGGCTGACTGCAGAAACGGGGCCTCATAAGAAGAACAGCTGGTTAAGCAAACAGGTACTTTTATGAATGGATCCATTATGTTATCGTCAAATAAGAAAAAGCCGGATTCATTATAACAAATCCGGCTTTTTCCAGGAGAAAGGAGAGAGAAGAGATAAAGCAAAAACAATCATGCATATCTCATGCCAGAAACAAAAAACACACAATACCTTCTAATACCAGGCAGATAGCAAAACTCACCTCTTACAGACGGCAGAAATAGAGTTAAATTTTTTTTACTTTCAAGATTTCTAATTGTATTTTCCTTTATTATCTACTAGTTACCGTTGGTATCTTTTTGAACTGATAATTACTACCAACCATTAATCAACTGGATAGCTTGACAAAATCCTGCCATTTTACAAAAATGAAGCTGTCACTGCAAGAAAATGTCCAAATAATTGAACCATCATACTGCAAAAAAAAATCGTGAGATCGGTTCTTTTGCTTTTCCTTCCCCACACTGTTAGAGTATTAACTGAATGTAACAGAATTTCCTATTCTTCCGGTATTATACTATGACATCTATCTACGTATTCCTGATTATTATTTTCCTTGGAGTGCTTGTTATCGGATTCCTGTCCTTTCGCCTCCGAAAAGAAATCAAAAAGAATACCTCTCCCTCTCCCACCAGCAGTAACACCAACGAAATTTTTCTTATCCAGGACACCTGTTTTCAATCACCTCACGAGGCAATAGCACTCTTTGACGGCAATGGCCTGCTCGTTCTTTCAAACAGCACTTTCCAAAAAACCTTCCCCAGGCCTGAAAAAACCGATCATAACATTGAAATATATGACTATTTCCCAGAATACATGCGCTCCATGCTGCAGAAAGGGCTAACCGAATGTCAATTAAACAAAAAGGACGTTGAGCAGGAGTTTTTCCTGGAAGACAGACGGTACACATTCACCTTTTGCTCTGCGAACCAGAAAAATGAGACACATGCGAAAATTTTTCTTTTCTGCAAAGAACTCCCTTCTCAGCGCCACATGCCCCGCTACACATCACCGGATGATATGATTTGGAGGACAATCCTCAAACTCACCAATCCAAGTGCACTGCATTCAGACTGGCATACCTGTTTCAATAGGGTTCTCCCCGATATGTGCAAAGCGCTGGAGGCAGACGAGCTTTTTCTCCTCGACAACAGTCTGACAGCGGGAACCCCATTATCACGACATGGCAGAAACCAGACCAATGCCTCTAAACATGACTGGATCCTCTCCGTTCCTGTCTGGATGAACATGCTCAAAAAAGGGCAAACCATCCAGAACTTCGCTGAACATTTTGACCCCGAGGAACAGACAATCCTGCAACAGGAGGGAATAAAGACCCTTCTGCTCATTCCTCTCATTGTAGAAAACGAACTGCTGGGCCTCATCGGACTTACCAGAACGAAAAAGGCCAGCCTGTTCCACCAGCAGCAGATAAACAGCCTGTTATTCATCTCCGATATCCTGACCATGGCCATCAGTAACCAGCAGGACCGCCTGGAGCGGGATCGCCTGGTTACGGTGGTGGAACAGTCCTCGGACTGTATAATTATTATCAACAAAAGTGGTTCAGTTCTTTACGCGAATCCAGCATGTGAGACGGTCACTGGGTTTTCGCCACAGGACATAACAGGGCACTCCATTAAACTTCTCCATACTCCTGCTATCCGCAGGAAGTTATGGGATGAAATCAAAAATGCGCTTGCAACGGGAAAATCCTGGAGCGGACAGTTTGACAACTACCGAAAAGACAAGACCCTCTACCAGGAAGAAATGCTTCTTTCACCTGTTCTTGATCATGAGGGCAGGGTTGCAAATCAGGTAATAGTCAAACGTGACATAACCGAAGACAAACGCCTGGAATCCATCGCAGAAGCGGCAAACCTGATGGACAATATCGGCTTTATTTTTTCCAGTATCCGCCACGAACTGGGCAACCCGATCAACGCAATAAAGGTTTCTCTTTCTGTCCTGGAATCTAATCTGGAAATGTACGACACAGAAGCCATCAGCCGTTTTATCCACCGTGGTCTGTCCGATATCGGCAGAGTCGAATATTTACTCAAAACCCTTCGGAACTTTTCGATTTTTGAACGACCTGACCTTAAAGAGACTGACATGCGGGCTCTGCTTGACAAACTCATTCAGCTTACAGAAAAAGACCTCGCAAAACAGTATGTTATGCTGGCAATACGACATCCCGAGAAGCCACTGACAGGAATGCTAGACCCACGAGCATTTCTCCAGGTCCTGCTCAACCTGACCACCAACGCCGTTGCCGGACTCGCTGAATGTGACAACAAAACAATCACCATATCCCTGATACAAAAGCACAAAAATCAGATTACTTTCATATTTGAAGATAATGGCTGCGGCATGGATGAAGAGACAGTAAGAAATTTATTCCGTCCATTTTTCACAACGAAAGCGGAGGGAACCGGTCTGGGACTGGTTATTGTCAAAAAAATGCTCTCAAAAATGAACTGTTCAATTACCGCAAGTTCTCAAAAGGGTAAAGGAACCAGAATGGAAATTATCATTCCAACGCCATGATTGTGTGCTTTTGCTGGACTTAGCACATGTTTTTATGGTAGTTCTGAGTGATACAGGATCAAAGTCAATCAAAACTTCAAGCAAATACAATTACCCTGTACACCTGAATAACAACCATTTTCAGATCAGCTGACATATGTTGGAGAACCATATGAAAAAAGTTTTAATTGTTGATGACGACGAAAGTTTTCTTCACGGTCTCATTGACGGATTTAAGGCCTATGAGGACAAGTTTTCTATCACCACTGCCGGCGATGGTATCGAAGCATTAACAGCCCTTCGGGAACAGGAGATCAGTCTGGTACTGACCGACCTCAAAATGCCCCGGATGGATGGTTTTGAGCTGGTTGCTCACCTGAGCAGTAATTACTCTGACATTCCAGTTATTGTCATGACCGCCTTTGGCACCCCGGACATGGAAGATAATCTTCGTGATATGGGAACATTTCAATATATTGAAAAGCCCATAGACTTCGGAATGCTGGTAGAAAAGATTCTTAAAGGTCTCGCCGGTCCCTCAAAGGGATACATCACCGGCGTATCCCTCTCTTCCTTTCTCCAGCTTCTTGAACTCGACAAAAAATCATGTACTCTCACCATCCATGCAGGAAGCAAAAAAGGGGTCATGTATTTCAGAGACGGAGACCTTCTCGATGCCACTGCCATGAACCTCAATGGCAGCGAAGCTGCCTACGCCATAGTCAGTTGGAAAAATGTAGAAATTGAAATCGATAATAACTGTCCGGTTACAGAAAATAAAATCACCGAATCACTTGGTTTTATCCTCCTTGAGGGGTGCAGAAGAAAAGATGAGAGCAACGCGGCAAAAACACAACGACCTGGTCGGGGTGCTGACTTAGGCAACCTCGACTCTCTCAATATGGAAGATCTTGACCTGAATCTCTCCGTAGCTCCTTCTTCTCAATCACCAAAAACCAGCCCACCGTCGCAGCCATCAGCACCAGCAAATCCTGTTCTGGCGCAATTTATCAGCATGTTGAGTTCATTTCCGGAAATCATCAGCTGCACAATCAGCTCCAGAGATGGGAACGTTCTCCATCAGGCGGGAAAACAGGGAAACAACACGGCCAACTTTACTACCTACGTTGCCGTCGCAGCTGAACAGATAGAAATAGCCATCGGTGCATCCGGCCGACAGTATGCAATATTCACCCTACAGGACGACTCAAAACTGCTGGTGCTCTGCGGTCAGGACATCATTGTTGGTCTCAAGGTTGGCAGTTCTGCCTTCCCGGAAACCATCGCAGCGGGATTACGTCCTGTGCTGAGCAGAATCAGACTTTCAGCATAGTAAACGAGAATAAGATTTTTTTTAACATTCCATAAACTTTATGGCTCAGATCATATCAGGATAGCTCACAATGGATTCATTGCTTCAGGAAATCACTGTACTCCCAGGCGTTCTCGGTTGTTTCGTCCTTAACAGTAAACAGAAAATTGCCGGCAGCAAAATGCCACCCATTTTCAAAGAAAACAGTATCCAGACCATCGGCAATCTCATTGCCCGAACCATCCAGATCGGTAACATGGCTCAACTTGAGTTCAAAGGAATTGAGATAAAATACAACGAATCTCTCCTTCTGGTTACCCCCTTAGCCCAAAATGCACTGCTGATTATTATTTGTGAACCGGGCGCAAATAAATCGCTTATCACCATGACGACGGGAATGTTGACTCAGGATATTTCCGGGGCCCTGGCAAACCCCATGGCACACCAGGCAACCATACAGCAACAGAAATCAGCCACGACTCCACAACCCCCGAAAGTGGCGGTCGATGAAGCAGAAATTGATGCCGATCTTGCGCCCATACTTGAACAAATAAAAGATGCTCTAGCCATGGCTATCGGCCCCATTGCAGCGCCGGTCATGAAAGACAACATTGAAATCTGGGCAAAACAAGACGCCCCCTCCATCACAACCCTGCCGGCTCTTGCAGAACTCTTATGCAAAGAGATCAACGACGACGACCTGGAACGTGAATTTATGACTGAAATTAAAAATATCACAAAATAAGAAACGGCGGTAACAGAACAAAAAAAGGGAAAGCAGCAATCCTGCCACTCTCCCTTTTTCTTATCACATCCAGGTACCAAGCAAAAAAATCTCACAAATACCTGGCAATTAACAACACAAGCTATTTTCCTGCACAACGCTCCAGAAGTTTAGCGGTGCTTATCCGTAACCTATCAATGGCTTTTGCCAGATCACCGATTTCATCCTTGCTACTCACACCAATATCTTCATCAAGTTCCTTTCCGAGACTGATCTGAGTCGTCTTCCGCTGAAGTTTGGCAAGAGGTGTAACGACACCACTGCTCAGAAAGTACCAGATCACACCCATCAGCACAATGATTCCTGCTGCACCCATGATAAAGAGGCTGGTGGCTGATTTTTTTGCAGCAGTCATAGCCCTTTGCAGGGGAACATAGACGATACTGGTGGAGACGATCTCCCCCTTACGCCAATCATAACCAGTTTCTGTTCCATAAATTTCGACCTGATCCTTGGGAGCCTCCTCCGGAGTACCGTGGCAACGCAAGCATCCTTCAGTAACGGCAATTGGCCTGGCAAAATAATAGAAACGCTGACCGTTCTTGGTCATAATTCCCTCACTATTTTTAGTCGCCTTATTCTCACCAAACATCTTAATAAGCTTCAACTCATCACCATCGGCTTTATTTGGCAGATACAGAGGATCAATTGTGGCCTGCTTAAATTTGTAACCTGGAAAGCGCTTCTCAAAAATCTCCCAAACACCTCGGGTCATAACAAACCCCGACATAATCTCAGGATAAAAACGATCCTCCTCAACAAGCTCAGCAACCAATGGCCGCTGGGAATGTTTAAAATAGAGCCTTGAAGAGTCAATCATGTTGAAGACAATAGCGCCCTGCGTTTTAGCATCCTCCATGGCATTCTTAACACTAAATTTATAGCTCGAATAAGCAAGTGCCAGGCTTGCCACCAGACTGAGAACTCCAATAACTACGATAAAACGGACTCTGATACTCATGCTCCCTCCTCTTTTTTTCCTGAATCAGGAAAAGGTAATCTCACGGGTTCTAATCACATCCTTATTGGCGGTGAGTTCAGCAAGAATCTTTGCATCAAGCGCGGATTCAAGATCAATTATATTATAACCGACCCTGCCGTTAGACTCATTTTTAAAGCTTACGATATTTACTCCATGATTTCCAAGAGTATTTGTTATAAAACCGATCAGTCCCGGCACATCATTATTAATGATAATGAGACGGGTATGAACAGTTGATGACGGAATCGACTCAATATTAGGGAAGTTAACACTATGGGTAATATTCCCATAATGCAGATAAGCCGACAGTTCCCTTACAGCCATTCGAGAACAGTTTCCTTCGGACTCTGCAGTTGATGCACCAAGGTGGGGGGTGGTCAACGTTTTGGGATGCCTGATTACAGCAGGTGTTGGAAAGTCAGAAATAAAAGCCTCAAGCTGTCCTGAATCCAGAGCGGCAAGAACCGCATCTTCATCAACAATAGGGCCCCTTGCATAATTCACAAGAATTGCACCAGGTTTCATCTTGGAGATAAAATCAGCATTCACCATACCCTTTGTTTTCTCGTTAACCGGCAAGTGGAGGCTTACAATGTCTGCCTGCGCAAGAGTATCGCGCATGGCACGGGTAACCGTTACCTCGGGGAGGAGATTGTGAATATTATCAAGACTTGGAAAAGGATCAAATCCATACACCTTCATAAAACGTTGTATTCCACCATTGGCGAGTCTCACTCCAATCTGGCCAAGCCCGATAACTCCAAGCGTTTTCCCGGCAATCTCAACGCCACGAAAAGCGGCCTTACGACTCTCAACCTCACCACTGACCTGATCCGGTGGAATTTCAGCAAGTGACTTGCAAAAGGCAATTCCCTGGTAAATATTACGCAGCCAGATCCCGATCATGGGGAAAACCAGGTCAACAACGGCATTGGCATTGGCACCCGGGGTATTAAAGACACAGATCCCTTTTGCAGTGGCTTTATCCACGGTAATATTATTAACTCCGGCACCGGCCCTTGCCAGTGCAAGCAGTTCCGGATAATCATCAACATCCACCTGGGAACTGCGAACAACAATTCCATGAGGGTTGCTATCATCGGGGTCAACGGCATAGTCATCACCGAGAAGCTCCAGCCCTTCTGGAGCAATAGCATTAATAGTTTTAATTCGAAACAAGGTCATATTCTTCTCCGTGTATTGGCAAGGGATCAACTGTATCCGTTGAAATGTGGTTAAATTTATCTCAATTCTTTTACTTCATTCCGCTTTCTAACACAAATCCTTTTTATTTAAGGAGGTTCAGTATGGAAGGGGAACAACTTTCTGTAATCGGAAAAGGCTTTCTTCCCGCTCAGCGAGAAAAGCAACAGAGGAGGCGCCAGTGGTAGACGCTTCGATTTCACTGAAAAATTCTGCAGAGAATCTGTAAAAAAGTGTCTGTTTAAAAAATCTGTTTCTCTCCTTAGGTAAATACAATCCCGGAATCTCCATCGGCAACTGCTGATACAGACGATCCCTCAAAAGACGCTCCGCTCCCACATTCTTTTCGAGACAGACTGGTAGTTTACGCTGGCCACAACGCAGCCAGTCATAAATGAGTAACTCCCGTGTCAATTCCCAGTCATTTCTTTGGTTCAAAGCCTTAACCAGAAGAGAACATAAAAGATCCTGGGTTGCAGCAAGCTCAAACAACTTTTCTGTGTGGGCAATTTCGAGAAGAAGCATAAAAAAAGAAGCAACATCAATCATTTGTTTACGAAAATACCGCCACAAAGACGGAAAAAATCTATTATTACAGAATTTTTCCACACACTCGGAAAACCAGTAAAGCTCCTGGAGGGTCTCAGCATTCAGCCATTGGTTCGCCAAAACACTGTAGGGTGGTTTAGCACAGGATCGATAGGAAAAATCGGACGCTTCATTGCTAATGGAGGTATCTGGCAGAAGTTTCAGCAAGCCCATTTGAATATAATGTGGCCCCATCGCAAAAATATCAGCAAATGATTTCAGATAGCTGCTCCTGCTCTCATGGGGAAGACCAAGAATCAAATCCGCGTGCAGATGAACAGTACCCATTTCAGCAAGGCGTGATACTGTGTCGTGAGCAACTTTGGGGTCGATTTTGCGATTTATAGCCGCAAGCGTTGGTTCATGGGTGGACTGAATACCGATTTCAAACTGAAAACGCCCTGGTGGCACCGTTGCCAGATAGGCAAACATTTCTTCACTGATTCGATCCGGGGCGATTTCGAAATGAAAAAGTGTCTCCGAGTCATACTCGAGCACAAGCTTCCATATTGCCAGTGCCCTGTCTGGCCGATCGTTAAATGTTCTATCCACAAAGCGCAGTACTTTAGTGTCATACGACATGATCTGGTCGAGTTCCCGCCGTATCTGGGGAAGGTCTTTGTGAACCGTTCCATTTTCAGCAGAGGACAGGCAGTAAGAACAGGAAAAAGGACAGCCACGGGAACTCTCGTAATAAACATTACGATTTTTCAGGTGAATGGCAAAATCTTCATCCCGGTAGGGCGAAACAAATTTTTCATGCTTCTCTTTAAGGTGGAAGAAAGAACGCCCATACTGCCGCTGCAAAGCTGTTGCCTGCAAATCACGGTAAAATTCCTCCTGTACCGCCTCAATTGCTCCGCGCACAACGGTGCAGCTGCCACTTTTGACATTCGCCCCCACCACAGCTGCCTGAGGGCCTCCTACAACCAGCTGACACGAAGGCAATAACGCATGTAAATCGGTAATCAGCTCTTCAACACAATCAGAGTTCCATACTGCTGTTGAAAAGAAAATAGCATCAGGGGTGTCTTTGCTGAGGCGCAGGAGTACTTCATAACGGGGATCGCGAATAGTAAGCTGGAAAATTTCAGTGGAAATATTCGGACAGTGCGTTTCAAGTTCATTGCGAACATGAAACAGGGCCAGGCTCGAATGGGTAAAGCGACCGTTAATGGCTACAAGTTTTATATACATTATTCAGAGAATGATTCTTCTTTGGAAAAGAAAAAAATGATATGGTACATATGACGACCTTACGTATGACTTGAAGAAATACTTTACCATATCAATGTCCATGGAGAAAGATGTGATCAGAGTTTTACAAATAAGACACCCGTTCCTTATCATTTTAGAAATTATTTTTCTGTCCCTTCTTTATACCAGCAGCTGTTTCGCAAAAGCATCCAGTTACCATCTGGAAGTCAGTTTTATTCCTGAACAGCGCCTTTTACATGGCAAAGCCACGATAAGTATTTCCAGCGGGAAAGAATGGCAACTCTATACGGGGGGGCTCAGCATCGAGAAAATTATCCTCGAAGAAGACGGAAAGAAATCCTTTCCCCTTCCCCTGCCCCGGCAAGACTATATAACCATGTATGCTAGCGAGAGCGACCTGAAAATCACGGTAATCTACTCAATGCAGGTCTCTGAAGATGCGCAATTAAACCTTATAAGTCCGCATGGCATCGTACTCACCTCCAACTGGCATCCGCTTCCGCAGGAAGACATGCTTTTTTCCCTCCAGGCGACCCTACCCCTGGGATTTCAAGGAATATCGGAATCGGACATTCTCCCTGAACAGACAACAGATGGAATCATGAGCAGTTCATTTTCCCAGCCGGTACGGGCAATCCATCTCGCGGCAGGCCCATATCAGATAGAACAAGAAACCATCCGGGAAGGACTCTCTCTCTCCACCTGGTTCTTTCAGGAAGACCAGGAATTAAGCCGGGAATATCTGGATGCTGCCAAAAAATATATTCTCCGCTATGAACAGGAACTCGGCCCTTTTCCCTATAATCATTATGCAGTGGTTTCCAATCGCCTGCCAAGTGGTTTTGGCATGCCCACTTTTACCCTGCTGGGCCAGATGGTGCTGAGACTGCCTTTTATCAAAGCAACCTCACTGGGCCATGAAATTCTCCACTCATGGTTTGGCAACTCCATTGAGGTGGCAGAGGGCTCCGGCAACTGGTGTGAAGGTCTGACAACTTATCTTGCCGACTTCAGCTATGCCACCGACCGGGGAGAAGGTATTTCCCATCGCAAGGCCTCTATTGTCAACTATCAGAGTTACGTCCATCAGGAGACAGCGACACCTCTTATGGATTTTGGTTCCGCCAGTCATAATCAGCCAATGGCAAAAGCGAAGCGCGCTGTGGGCTATAACCGTTCTGCCATGCTCTTCCATCAACTTCGCGAAATTCTGGGAGCAGAGCACTTTATCCAGGGCCTGCGATTATTTGCCGAGTCCTTCAAGGGCCGTTCCGCATCCTGGCAGGACATTCAAAAACTCTTTGAACAAGAGTCAGGAAAAGACCTTACAGACTTTTTCAATCAACAACTCACGAGAAAGGATGCCCCGTCATTGGAAATTACGGATATCCACAGTAGCAGCAGGCAGGACACCTTCACCCTTCACTTCAGCATCAGCCAAAACAGTGAACAGCCTTACACTCTCAGGGTTCCCATTCAGGTTACAACGCCTGGTGGTACACAGCGTTTTATACAAGAGATCACAGAAAAGAAAACGGCTGTCAGCATTGACCTTGAAGAAGCACCTCTTTCATTCGTCATCGATCCTGAGTACGACCTGCTCAGAACACTTGAGCCCTCTGAGTTTCCGCCTGTCTGGTCCCGTTTTATGGGATCAGGCAACAAGCTGATAGTCACAGGGAACGACTCACGCCTGGCAGCATACGCTCCATTCATACAGTGGGCTGAACAACAGGGCTGGAAAGTTGTAAATCATAAATCGGTCACGAACCAACAGCTGTCAGATAATTCCATCCTCTTTCTCGGTGCAGAAAATACTGCCCATGATTCCCTCTTTGGGAAAGCACCGGTTATGGCTGCTGGTTTTCATCTGAGCGTACACAACAACCCTCTCAATGAAAAAGAAGTTTCAGTCCTTGTCCATAGCAGTAACAGTGAAGAAACAACTGCAGTCCTTCACAGGCTGAGCCATTATGGTAAATACTCCTCACTGGTTTTTCATAATGGGAGGATTCAGGACAAAAAGATCACAGCAAGTGATAACGGTATTAAGCACCTCCTGGAGACACTGCCAGAAGGTGGCTCTACAGGTGCTATCAAAAGCTTTGACCAGATTATCACAGAGCTTGCCGAAAAACGCGTCATTTACATTGGCGAAACCCATGATTCCATGGCCGACCACCTGCTCCAATTGCGAGTCATTCAGGGATTACATACAAAGGGACTCGATCTGGCCATCGCCATGGAGATGTTCCCAACAAGCAGTCAACCAGCACTCGATAAGTATCTGCTGAAACAAGCAGACACAATGGATGAGGCTGAGTTTCTTCGCCAGTCCAAATGGTTTGATGTGTGGCGCTACGACTGGCGACTTTTCAGACCGATATTTAACTTCTGCCGAAAACAGTCAATCCCGGTGTACGGGATCAATATTGACCGAAAAATTGTAAGCACCGTCTTCTCCGACGGAAACACGGATGCGCTCAGCCCTGAACAGCTGAAAACCATCGCCGCAAAGAGAGATCTCGCCATTGAAGGCTATGTGGAACGCCTGCGACAGGTGCACGGATTTCACGCGGAATCACCACATGGAAAAGATAAAGGAATTGCAGGTTTTGTCCAATCCCAGGCCATCTGGGATGAATCCATGGCTGCAAATATTGTTGAAATTCTTCACAACAGTCCCAAGAAAACCGTGGTTGTTATTGCCGGATCTCAACATACCCGCAAAGACTCTGGCATACCACCAAGAGTAGCACGGCGCATGGACGTTACCCAAAGCTCAGTCCTGAGTCTCAATGCGGATCGTTCAGCTACAGATCCAGCCATCCAGGCAGATTATTTTTTCCTGACCGAGCCCCTCTTTCTCGAACCGAAGGGGAAAATCGGTGTCATCCTTGATCCCAAAAAAGACGCAGGAGGCACAGAGTATTTGCGAATCAGTGGCCTCAGTCATGCTGGAAAAGCTAAGGAAGCAGGACTCATGGAGAATGACATCATCGTCAGCATCAATGGACAGCCTGCAAAAAATATGGAGGATATAGGAATTCTGATGATGGATTCAATGTCAGGTGAGACTGTTAAACTCATTATTCAGAGGAAAAATGAGAAAGATGAAGCAGAGGAAAAGGAGATACGTGTCGAACTTTCCGATCTGACAAAACCACCCAATCATCCATAGTCTCTGGCTAAGAACGAAAACTCCGGAAAGGAACTGAAATCACTCGTCTCTGTCCAGCTTCTCCATTAGCTCCTGCTGAAAGTCCTCATCACCCATTATTTTATTGGCAATGATCTTACAGAGAGCTCCGGTTAAGCTGTCATGATTCCCGGAGGCAACATTAACGGAGATCTCACCGTTCTCATCCGACTCCAGAATGAGAGCGGATTGATTTTCTTCAAGTTCCATTGTACCTGCTCCAAATTTTCAATTTTCTATTACGTTATAAAAAAAAAGAGACTCACCCTATTATCTAGTAAAAACATACTTTTCCTCACTGGAAAGATCCGAACGGAAGATGTACTCCTCCTGTTCAAAGTTTTTCAGTTCAGCAACACTCTGCACCCTGTTTCTCACAGCAAAGTCAACCATCATTCCACGAGCCCGTTTTGCGTGAATTGCGACGACTCGGTAGCTGTCCCCCTTGCGCTCCTTAAAATCAATCTGCAATATGGTACCGTGCAGGTTCTTCTTTTTTATCACACGGCTGTATTCAGATGATGCCAGATTAACAAGAACAGGTTCTTTATGATCAGCAAGAACACTATTGACCTCGTCTGTGATTTTCTCACCCCAGAATTCATAAAGATTCCCTCCCCGGTTCTTCTGAAGGCGACACCCCATTTCCAAACGATACGGCTGCATCAGATCCAGTGGTCTTAAAATACCATACAGACCGGAAAGAATACGAAGGTGATTCTGCATATAGTCAAGATTCTCTCTCCCATAGTCCTCCAAAGCTATCCTTGAATACACATCTCCCTGAAAAACAGTTATCGCAGGGCGAGCATTCAGGGAAGTAAAGGGCATTTCAAAGGCATTGATTCGCTGCTGCGTCTGCAATGCTAACTGCTCACTCATTTTCATTAACTTGCCAAGTTCATCGAGTGACAGTTTTCGCAGTTCCTCTATCAGCAGTTCACTCTCCTGAAGCAGTGCAGGTTGACTCCCTTCTCTGCCAGGGGAGTTGTTAAAATCCTGCGTTTTTTGACGGGGCTATGATCAGTAACATAATGGATAGTAATTCAGGTATGGTATATTATGAAGCTGGGCATCAGTAACAAATGGCTCTCAACAGATGGCGTAAGAACAACTTTACTCCTATCCTGTACCATCTCTTCAGTTCGCTTTCCAGATCGCATCAACCATCTGTAATGCGTGGCAAGTGGCAGTCACGTTGTGAACCCTTATAATATCGACACCAGAAGAGCAGGCTAGTGCAGAGACCACAGCCGTTGGCAGATCGCGGTTCTCCACATCAAGGCCGGTAATATCACCAATAAATCGCTTCCTGGAGTGGCCAAGAAGAAGTGGACAGCCAAGTTCTTTAAACTCAGCAAGGTGTTTAAGAATTGAAAGATTGTGATCAAGCGATTTCCCAAAACCGATACCGGGATCTAGAGTGATACGCCTGAGATCAACTCCATTTTCTTTTAGCCAGGCAAGCCGTTCCCCGAAAAACACTTTAATATCGTTGATCACATTCTCATAATGAGGTTTCACCTGCATATCTCCGGGTGTTCCCTGCATATGCATTATAATGATGGGAACGGATGTCTCCTGAACCAGCGCCAGCATTTTTGGGTCTTTTCTGAGTGCCGAAATGTCATTAATGATATCTGCACCGGCAGCAAGCGCCTGACGAGCTACTTCGGCCTTAGTGGTGTCAATGGAGATTGGAATGGAATATCTGCCACGGATGGAGCGGATAGCGGGAATAACACGAGTAAGCTCCTCCTCTTCTGTAACCGGTTCAGCAAAAGGGCGTGTTGATTCTCCACCCACATCAATGATATCCACACCGGAAGCAAGAAAGGCCTCTACCTGAGAACAGGCAGAGGCCACAGAATCAAACTGACCGCCATCGGAAAAAGAATCGGGTGTCACATTCAGGATACCCATTATTTTCGGCAGGATCATGTTTACTCCTTTGTTTTGTCTTCAGTGGCTGCAGCACCCTCCTCAGGCTCTTCTAAATTCTCTGTCGCAACACCTTCAGATTCTTGTTCTTCTTCACTTTCCGGAACAATTCCATCCGCTGATTCTTCGTCAACAGGAGATTCAGCAGCTTTTGAGGATTCTTTTTTACTTCCTTTTGGCTCAGATTCCTTTACGGTTCGTTCGTACTGACCGGGACGAAGCTCGTCGAGAATATCTTCGATATCCTCAAGCATAATGGTTTCCTCCTCAAGCAGTTCTTCTGCCACCCGTTTCAAGATATCCATATTTTCAGTAAGCAATGCAACTACTTTCTCATTGGCCGCTCGTATTATCTGCTGCACCTCAAAATCTATCTTTCTCGCCGTGTCTTCACTAAAATCACGATGCTGGCTGATCTCACGGCCCAGAAAAATCTGCTCTTCTTTCTTGCCATAAGCAAGGGGACCAAGTTCCTCACTCATTCCCCACTCACAGACCATCTTCCGGGCCATATTCGAAGCCCTCTCAATGTCATTTCCAGCCCCTGTTGTGATCTCATTGAAGACAAGTTTTTCTGCAACACGACCACCAAAAAGAATACAAAGGGTGTTCTCCAGAAATTTTTTGGAATGGGTATAACGTTCATCGGTTGGCAGCTGCATGGTAACTCCGAGTGCTCTGCCACGAGGTATAATAGACACCTTGTGAATAGGATCGGTATCAGGAAGCAGTCGTGCAACTATGGCATGTCCCGCCTCATGGTAAGCTGTTACCTCTTTTTCACTCTCAGTGATAATCATGGAACGGCGCTCAGCACCCATCATAATTTTATCTTTGGCACGATCGATCATTTCTTTATCAATCTTTTTGGCGCCGGAACGGGCTGCCATAAGAGCAGCTTCATTCACAAGATTTTCGAGATCTGCGCCTGAAAATCCTGGGGTTCCACGAGCCACGATCTCCATATCCACATCGGCTTTCATTTTGGTTTTTTTTGCATAGATCTCCAAAATCCTCTGACGGCCCAGGACATCGGGAACAGGTACAATAACCTGCCGGTCAAAACGTCCGGGGCGAAGAAGGGCAGGGTCAAGAACATCAGGCCTGTTCGTGGCGGCGACGATAATAACACCTTCGTTTGCTTCGAAACCATCCATTTCGACAAGGAGCTGGTTCAGTGTCTGTTCACGTTCATCATGACCGCCACCAAGACCGGCCCCACGATGACGTCCCACGGCATCAATCTCATCAATAAAGATAATACACGGAGCATTTTTCTTACCCTGAACAAAGAGGTCACGGACACGGGAGGCACCGACCCCCACAAACATCTCCACAAAATCAGACCCGGAGATGGTGAAAAAGGGCACATCCGCCTCTCCTGCAATAGCTTTTGCAAGAAGAGTCTTCCCGGTACCTGGAGAACCGGCAAGCAAAACACCCTTTGGAATACGTGCACCAAGCTTGGTAAATCTTCCTGGATCTTTCAAGAAATCAATTATCTCCTCAAGCTCTTCCTTGGCCTCATCAATGCCAGCCACATCTTCAAAAGTAACCTTGTGATCACCCCTTTCAAGAAGTTTTGCTTTAGTTTTACCAAAGGAGAGGGCGCCCCCCTTACCACCACCCATCTGCATCTGGCGCATAAAAAAGATCCAGACACCAATAAGAAGCAACATGGGAAACCATGAGATAAAGAGAGTCATAAGCCATGAATCCTTCTGAACCTCTTTGACAGAAATATCTGCACCATTCTTACGCAAAATGGAAATCATCTCATTGTCATTGACCGGATACACTGCACGAAAGGCCTTACCATCAGTCATCCTTCCTGAAACAATATCACCTGCTATCTGTACCTGGGAAATTTCGCGACTCTCTACAGCTGCAACAAACTGGCTGTATGTCAGCGACGTCATTTGTCCCTGAGGCTTATTAAACATATTAAAAAGCAGGATCATGGTCAGACCAATAACCAGCCACATGGAAAGATTTTTATAAAAAGTATTCAACGATTCCTCCGCAACTCCGGATTTTAAAAGGGGTGATGCAACCAGCGCATCAAAAATTTAAGTAGCAGTCTCTAACAGTAAGGGCGGTAAAGCACTCTGTCGAGGGCAAGTGTATCTTTTTATCAAAATAGTAACGATTATCACAAACAATCTAATCAGTATATACACCCTACAGTACAGCTTTTATCTTTCGGGTGAAATACTGTACAGGCTGTACTCCAATTTCTTTTTCACGCATGGCCTTCATTGCCATTACCACTGCAACCGCACCTGTTGCGGTTGTGGTGTAGGGGATGTGAAGTTCGAGGGCAGCACGACGAATGGTATAGGAGTCCTCAGTGGTTCGTTTTCCCATTGAAGTGTTGACCACCCAGGATACCTGATTATCCTGCATTTTATCGAGAATGTGTGGTCGTCCCTGCGAGATTTTATTCACCGGTCTACAGGCGATATCATGTGACTGAAGAAACTCTGCCGTTCCATCGGTGGCAACAATTTCAAAATCCATCTCCACAAGTGTTCTGGCAGGTCCAAGAATAGTCTCCTTATCACCATCGCGTACACTTATAAAAACGGTCCCGGAGGTTGGCAGTCTTGACCCTGCAGCCAGCTGGCCCTTGGCAAGTGCCAGCCCAAGGTCATCGTCAATTCCCATAACCTCGCCGGTTGACTTCATTTCAGGGCCGAGCAGGGTATCCACATTGTCAAAACGATCAAAGGGAAAAACAGCCTCCTTGACAGCCCAGTGGTCGATCACCACCTCTCGGGTCAAGCCAAGCTCCTTAAGCGTTTTGCCCATCATGATCTTGGTAGCCACTTTAGCAAGGGGAACACCCGTCGCCTTTGAAACAAAGGGAACCGTTCTTGACGCCCGTGGATTCACTTCAAGGATATAGAGATCATCACCCTTCACAGCATACTGCACATTCATAAGGCCAATAACACCCAACTCAAGTGCCATGGCACGACTTGCCTCTTTTATCTCTGCAATCATTTCAGCAGACAGGGTGTGTGGCGGTAACACACAGGCAGAATCACCGGAATGGATACCCGCCTCCTCGATATGCTGCATGATTCCACCAATGATAGTATCTTCACCATCACAGAGAGCATCTACATCCACTTCGATAGCATCTTTCAGGAACTTATCAATCAGCACCGGATGATCCGATCCTGCAATACCTGGAATGGCCATAAAAGAACGAATCTCTTCGTCATTATAGACAATACGCATATCTCGCCCGCCAAGGACGTAGGAGGGACGGACAACAACCGGGTATTCAATTTTGTTTGCAACGGCAAGTGCCTCATCCACTGTAAAAACCGTATCGTTATCTGGTTGACGCAGTCCCAGTTTTTGCAAAAACTGCTGAAAACGTTTCCTGTCCTCTGCCCTATCGATGGAGTCGGGAGGTGTTCCGACAATGGGTACTCCCTGCTCCTCAAGGGCTACGGCAAGATTCAAGGGCGTCTGACCACCAAACTGAACGATAACACCATCAGGTTTTTCAAGGTCAATAATGTTCAGGACATCTTCAAGGGTCAGCGGCTCAAAATAGAGTTTATCCGAAGTATCGTAGTCTGTGGAAACGGTTTCCGGATTGGAGTTTATCATAATCGACTCCACCCCAATCTCTGCGAGGGCGAAGGAAGCGTGAACACAGCAGTAATCAAATTCAATCCCCTGACCTATCCGGTTCGGACCGCCACCAAGAATAACGATCTTCTTCCTGTCCGTGGCAGCAGAAGCTTCATTTTCCTGCTCATAGGTAGAATAATAATAGGGGGTGTATGATTCAAATTCAGCAGCACAGGTATCAACCAGTTTATACACCGGTTCTACCTCGAGAGTTTTTCTGAGTTCCCGGACATCTCCGTTCGATGTACCAGTGAGGAAGGCAAGCTGGTGATCGGAGAAACCATACTCCTTGCAACTCCTCAGAAAATCAGGAGTCAGGCCCTTAAAGCCTTTCTCAAGGATATCATTTTCTTTTACAACTATCTGTTGAAAATTATAGAGAAACCAAGGGTCAATATAAGTCAGTTCAAAAAGTCTCTCTATGGAAGTACCACGCTTCAAGGCCTCATGAATATAGCTGATCCGTTTGGAATTTGGTTTTCTGAGCCCTGCTTCGAGGTCTTCCAGTTCCAGATGGGTAAGTACTTCCTTCCCATCTCCACCAAAACCAAATCGTCCGGTCTCAAGTGATCGCATTCCCTTCTGGAAGGCTTCCTTAAAGGTACGCCCTATGGCCATGGTCTCGCCCACGGACTTCATTGCTGTGCTCAGTACATCCTCAGCCTCTGGAAACTTCTCAAAGGTCCAGCGTGGAATTTTCACCACACAGTAATCAATGGTGGGTTCAAATGCAGCATAGGTCTCACGGGTTATATCATTTTTCAACTCGTCAAGTGTGTAGCCAACGGCTAGTTTTGCTGCAATTTTTGCAATGGGAAACCCTGTCGCCTTGGAAGCAAGGGCTGAACTTCTGGAAACACGGGGGTTCATCTCGATAACCATAAGCTCCCCGTCCACAGGATTAACAGCAAACTGCACATTCGAGCCACCGGTCTCAACACCAATTTCCCGAATAATGGCGATGGAGGCATCCCGCATATTCTGATACTCACGATCAGTCAAGGTCTGGGCCGGTGCCACGGTAATCGAATCACCGGTATGCACGCCCATGGCGTCAATATTTTCAATTGAACAGATAACAACCACATTATCCTTGGAATCACGCATCAGCTCAAGTTCATACTCTTTCCAGCCCAAAAGACTCCGCTCAAGCATGATTTCACTGGTCATGGAGAGATCAAGTCCCGAGGAAGCGAGTTCTTTCAGTTCCTGACGGTTATAGGCAACACCTCCACCAGTACCGCCAAGAGTAAAGCTTGGTCGTACGATGACAGGGAATCCTATGTCATCTCCCGCCTGCATAGCTTCTTCAAGGGTATGAACAATATGAGATTTGGGAACATTCAGACCTATATTCTCCATGGCCTCCTTAAACTCTTCCCTGCCTTCAGCTTTTTTGATAACAGCAATGTTGGCTGCAAGCATCTCAACGTTATATTTTTCCAGCGCTCCAAGCTCTGCAACTTTAATGGCTGTATTCAATGCCGTCTGTCCACCAAGTGTTGGTAGCAATGCATCGGGTCGTTCCTTTTCTATTACCTTTATCACCATTTCAGGAGTGATTGGCTCGATATAGGTAAAATCAGCGAGCTCCGGATCGGTCATAATGGTAGCAGGATTGGAGTTAATAAGGACAACTTCATAGCCCTCTTCCTTCAACGCCTTCACTGCCTGGGCACCTGAATAATCAAATTCACAGGCCTGACTGATAATAATCGGACCGGAGCCTATAATAAGGATCTTTTTTATATCTGTTCGTTTTGGCATGGGATACGGTATCTTTTTTTGTTTTACGTTAAATTGCTACTGAATGCCTATTGCATCATTTCGATAAATCTATCAAAGAGATACAGTGCATCGTGCGGGCCGGGCGCATGCTCCGGATGGTATTGAACAGAAAACGCCGGATATTTTCTATGGCGCATCCCCTCTACAGACCCATCATTCAGATTGATATGAGTCAGTTCCACATCATCGGGACTCAAGCTCTCCATATCCACGCAGAATCCATGATTTTGAGCAGTAATTTCAACCTTTCCGGTACTGAGATCCTTCACCGGCTGATTTCCGCCACGATGGCCGAATTTGAGTTTGAATGTGGAACCGCCGTAGGCAAGGCCTAAAATCTGATGACCGAGACAAATTCCAAATATCGGTTTTTTCCCCAGAAGAGCACGAACAGTTTCGACCACGCCCGGAACCCCTTCAGGATCACCGGGACCATTGGACAAAAATATTCCATCTGGATTCATTCCAAGCACAGTTTCTGCATTGGTTGATGCTGGAACGACCTGAACCTGACATCCTTTGTCTGTGAAAATTCGGGCCTGATTGTATTTCAGACCAAAATCAAAGGCTACAATTCGAAGAGGATCCTCAATGCCCGACTGGGCTGTGGTAAAATCGGTTCCCGGAACCACACTATTATCGGCCCAGCCATAGGGTTCCTTACAGGTCACCCTGCTTACCATATCCTGGCCAACGATTCCAGTCCATTCACGGGCCCTTGCCACCAGAGACTCCGGATCAAGATCAACGGTTGAAACAATTCCCTTCATGGCTCCCTTTGTTCGGATATGACGTACCAGTGCCCGGGTATCAAACCCTTCCACACCAAGAACACCATAATCACCTAAAAACTCAGCGAGTGTCTGTTCCGATCTGAAATTAGAGGGAAAGCCATTATATTCTTTTACGAGAAAGGCCTTCGGGTGAACCGAGTCAGACTCCATATCCGCCTTATTCACACCATAATTGCCAATAAGAGGATAGGTCATGGTGACAATCTGTCCGGTATAGGACGGATCGGTCAGGACCTCCTGATATCCACTCATTGAAGTGTTGAAAACGATTTCACCAATGGCCTCACCGGATCCGGTAAAGGAGCGCCCTTCAAACAGAGTCCCATCTTCCAGGGCAATCAATGCTTTCATATATTTCCCTTATTCTTTACTTCTTTCAGTAAACGCCCCAATCCTGCCGGAGCGTATGATAAATGAGTGATGACTGTGCAGATTGCTTCCCGACACGCACCTGGCACAACAGTGGTACTGGAACCGCGAAAACAGGAAGATACCAAAAAAAAATTACAATATTAAACTCAAGAATCCGGCTTGAGTCAACAGGAATCGGGAGAAAAAGGGTAAAACCCGATGAACAGGAATACCATTAAATCTTTTTTATGCTTTTTTATGGTTGGAATTTCCCTTCAATTTGGTATTGATAGACCCGACGAGCATTACCCTGCGAGGTTTTTTTATTCCCCTCCCCCTTTCCAGAAGGAGAAATCATGCATAAAATAGGAACTTTATTAATCGCAACACTATTGCTACTCTTTACATTAATTGGAGATAACCTGATGGCTGAAAATAAATTAGCGGACGGCATGTATGCCAAATTCGTCACCAATAAAGGTGAAATCATCTGTGCCCTTGAATACAACAAAACCCCGACCACCGTAGCCAACTTTGTCGGTCTTGCCGAAGGTACTAAAGAACTGGGTGGCGGAGCAGGAAAAGCAGGTGTTCGTTTTTATGATGGCCTTACCTTTCATCGTGTCATTGGTGATTTCATGATCCAGGGTGGTTGTCCCCTTGGAACCGGCACAGGTGGCCCTGGTTATACCTTCCCCGACGAGATTGACCCAACCCTCAAACATTCCAGCCCTGGAATACTGTCAATGGCCAATGCAGGCCCTGGAACCAATGGTAGTCAGTTTTTTATCACCCATGTTCCCACCCCGCACCTTGACGGCAAGCACACTGTCTTTGGTCATGTGGTTTCAGGCATGGATGTGGTAAACAAGATCCAGAAGGATGACAAAATCGAAACCATCGAAATCATCCGCGTAGGAGCTGACGCAGAGGCATTTAAAAGCGACCAGGCAGCCTTTGATGCACTTCTTGCCAGCCAGGAAGCGCGAGCAAAAGAAAAAGAACTTGCAGCAATGGAAGAGGCGATGGAACTTATCAACGGCAAGTATCCAGATGCCATCACAACCGCTTCGGGCCTCAAGTATGTAGTCGTTGCAGAAGGTGAAGGCAACACTCCAGCAGCTGGAGCAATGGTCAAGGTTCACTACACCGGAACATTACTCGACGGCAGCAAATTCGATTCTTCCGTTGACCGCGGCACCCCTATCGAATTTCCCGTAGGACAGGGACGAGTCATTAAAGGGTGGGACGAGGCTCTTCTCACTATGAAAAAGGGTGAGAAGCGTGTCCTAATTATTCCTGCAAATCTAGGTTATGGACCATCGGGACGCGGTCCTATTCCACCAAATGCCACCATGATTTTTGATGTGGAGTTGATTGATTTCTAAAGAGTGAACCATTTGTTTTTTTCGTGAAATAAAAGTAAAAGGCCTGACTGGATAGTGTTTCCGGCCAGGCCTTTTTTTAGTCTCCTGTAACAGGATTCACTTCGATATATAGGCGCTGCAGGTGGAAGTTGGAATCTTGAGAAAATACAAAAAATGGGAAAAAGATGAGCAAAACAGAGGGGAGAAGCAGATGATCGAGGTCAATTGCGGACGTTTTTTGCGGCAGCTACTGTGGCGTGGAGTGTTTGCGGTTGCACTGCTGGCGCTACCTTTTCCATTGTGGGCTGCGGATTGGAGCCCATTGTCTGATACAGGCCAGAATAAATGTTACGATGCACAGGGTGCTGAAATTGTCTGCCCGACGGACGGACAGCCCTTTCTGGGGCAGGATGCCCAGTACCGGGGAGCAACTTCTGCCTTTCGGGATAATGGCAACCAAACTGTCAGCGATCAGCAGAGTGGTCTGATGTGGATGAAATCCAGCGATGACAGAGCTCGNAGATGGCANGATGCNATCACCTACTGCAACGAACGTGTCTTTGCAGGTCATGATGACTGGCGCCTGCCCAGCAAATTCGAACTGGAGTCCATCGTCAACTATGGTCGATCGTTTCCAGCTGTTAATGAAATTTTCAGTTGTCCGGGATCATTTTTCTGGTCGAAGACCGTTCACATGGGCAACCCTGAGTACGCGTGGAGTGTCTACTGTGACGATGGCGCTGATCATTGGGTTCACAAAACAAACACCTATTCCGTCCGTTGTGTTCGTGACGAACGATGAAACTTGACTTCTCTCATCTATTTCCTTCATTATGACCTTCCTGCTCAAAGAAGTATAATGGTCGTCTCTGGTCAATTGAGTATCAACAGGATATAAAATATGCTATTAAAACAGCCCCAACCCGACATTCGGCGTCCCCCCAGACGTTTCATGCAGAAAAGAAGTGTACGAAGCATCATGGGGAGCACTCTGCTGATTTTAGTCTTTGTTCTCTTTGGCTCACTTGCGCATGCCATAGGCCCCTACGCTGCCGGAATCAACACGGTTATTGACCAGGGAACCAGCCTGGAGTGGCAAAAAAACAGTACCGGAATACTCCACACCTGGCAGAATGCACTTCTCTACTGTGAAAATTTATCTCTTGACTCAAAAACCGACTGGCGAGTCCCCAATATCCGCGAGTTAAAATCTCTTGCTGACTACAGCAGATACTACCCAGCAATTGATCCGGTTATCCCCTGTGAGTCATCAGTCTACTGGTCAGCCACCACCGCTGTAACACGTTCTCCAACGAGCGCATGGACGGTCTTTTTCGGCAATGGTGATGATATTTGGGCAGATAAAAACAAAACACACCACGTTCGTTGTGTTCGTTCTGAGTCCTCAGGTCAGTAGTAATGCAAAGCAACAGGAGTTACATGAGGCCCTGACAGATGTCCCTGAAAACCACAGGATCAGCTTCAATACAGTCCTTTCAGGTCAAAGGGGAGAAAACAACACTGTTCAATACTTCAAGCCAACGCGTTCTCGTACCAGATCAAGAGTGACCATAGCCTTTTCCCTTGCTCGTATTGCACCTTTTCGTAAAACAGTTCGAATCATTTCTGGATCAGCCATGTATTCTGCTTTTTTCTGACGAGCCTCAGCGTAATAGTCACTGATCAGCTCGAGAAGTTCGAGCTTTAAATACCCATAGGCCGCACCACCATTAACATACAGATTTCTTATTTCCTGGAGACGCTCGGGCGCTGCAAAGAGTTTAAATAGAGCAAAAAGATTACACTGGTCAGGATCTTTTGGATCCTCCACGGGAATTGCGTCGGTTGCGATCGCCATCACTTTTTTCTTCAGCTGCTTGCCTTCAAGAAAAATGGGGATGGTATTCCCGTATGATTTTGACATCTTCTGTCCGTCAAGCCCGGGGACAATGGCTGTGGTATCACTGATAAAAGGCTCAGGCACCACAAAGGTTTCACCGAAGGTGTTATTGAATTTCTGGGCGACATCCCTTGCGACCTCAAGGTGCTGCTTCTGGTCCTTGCCAACCGGAACCTGATCTGCCTGATAGAGTAGAATATCAGCCGCCATGAGCACTGGATAGGAAAACAGGCCATGGCTGGCATCAATTCCCTTGGCTACCTTATCTTTGTATGAATGACAGCGTTCCATCAACCCCATTGGAGTGACAGTGGATAAGATCCAGGCCAGCTCACACACCTCGGGAACATCCGACTGCACCCAGAATGTACATTTTTCAGGATCAAGGCCAAGTGCCAGAAAATCAGCGGCAGCCTCAAGCGTTCCCGCGGCGAGTTTTTCTCTATCATGAACGGATGTGAGTGCGTGAAGATCGACGATAAAGACATAGAGATCGGAATTCTCCATGTTGGAAATCATGGTTTTCATCATCCCAAAATAATTTCCTATATGTAACTGGCCCGAAGGCTGAATACCTGACAATATTTTCATAATTATATTTATGCGTTAAGTTAACATTTTTTAATTTTCGTTTCCAACCATCTGCCTTTCGACTTCCAGCTCGAGCATACTACCTCAGGTGAAAACGAAAAAAAAGGGGGAATCCGAATTTCATCGGATTCCCCCTTTTCACTCACTGTCTCCTTTCGCAGACAGGTACTCAGCTGACAAAATTATTTTTTGTCATCATCCTTTACTTCTTCGAAATCAGCATCAACAACATCATCATCCTGTTTTGCTTCTCCAGCGCCAGCTGAACCGGCTCCTTCAGGTCCTTCCTTGGAAGCTTGAGCATACATAATTTCAGCAAGCTTGTGGGACGCCTTGGTCAATTCTTCGATGGCAGCATTGATAGCATCGGTATCATCACCTTCAGCGACCTTCTTAACGTTTTCGATCTCTTTTTCCACATTGCTCTTGGTCTCGGCATCCACCTTATCACCAAGGTCTTTCAGCGACTTCTGAGAGGCATGTATGAGACCATCGGCATTATTCCTGGCTTCGACCAGTGCCTTACGTTTCTTATCTTCCTCAGCATGCTCCTCAGCATCCTGTTTCATCTTCTCGATCTCAGCCTCGGACAGACCGGAAGAGGCCGTGATACGAATGGATTGTTCTTTATTCGTACCAAGATCCTTAGCGGAAACATGGAGAATACCATTGGCATCAAGATCAAAAGACACCTCAATCTGAGGCACGCCACGAGGTGCAGGTGGAATGTCGGAAAGCTCAAAGCGACCGATAGTCTTGTTATCCTGTGCCATTTCACGTTCACCCTGGAGCACATGGATGGAAACAGCAGGCTGATTATCAGCAGCTGTTGAGAACACCTGACTCTTTTTCGTGGGAACCGTGGTATTTTTCTCGATCAGCTTAGTGGTAACACCACCAAGGGTTTCAATACCGAGTGAAAGAGGCGTAACATCGAGGAGCAGTACATCTTTCACATCACCCTGAAGAACACCGCCCTGAATAGCAGCACCGATGGCCACAACCTCATCGGGATTCACACCCTTATGAGGCTCCTTACCAAAAATCTCTTTTACTTTCTGTTGAACTTTCGGCATTCTGCTCATACCACCGACAAGTATTACCTCATCGATATCAGATGCAGAGAGACCAGCATCTTTCAAAGCTGTAACACAGGGAGCAACAGTGCGATCAACAAGGTCATCGACCAGGGACTCATACTTGGAACGACTCAATTTGATATTCAAATGCTTTGGACCCGTGGCATCTGCGGTAATAAATGGCAAATTAATATCAGTCTCTGTGGTGGTGGAAAGTTCCATTTTGGCCTTTTCACCTTCTTCCTTCAACCGCTGGAGAGCCATTTTGTCGTTACGAAGATCGATTCCCTGCTCACGTTTAAACTCATCTGCAAGCCAGTTCACGATACGCATATCAAAATCTTCACCACCGAGAAAGGTGTCACCATTTGTAGCCTTTACCTCAAATACACCATCGCCGATCTCAAGTATGGAGACATCAAAAGTACCACCACCAAGATCGAATACTGCTATTTTCTCTTCGCCCTTTTTGTCGAGTCCATAGGCAAGTGCCGCCGCTGTGGGCTCATTAATAATACGCTGCACATTAAGTCCGGCAATCTTACCGGCATCTTTTGTTGCCTGACGCTGGGCATCATTGAAGTAAGCTGGAACGGTAACAACAGCATCGGTTACCTCCTCTCCGAGATATTCTTCAGCTGTCTTTTTCATTTTGCCAAGAATCATGGCCGAAACTTCGGCAGGAGTATAGCTTTTTCCTTCAACTTCGATAGCTGCACTTCCATCCTTTCCTTTAATGATTTTAAAGGGACTTACCTCAACTGATTTCTGTACTTCACCATCGCTAAAATTACGACCAATCAGACGCTTGATGGCGAACAGGGTACGTTCCGGATTCGTCACGGCCTGACGTTTTGCCACCTGGCCAACCATACGCTCATTATTATCTGTAAATGCGACAATGGAAGGCGTAGTACGATTCCCTTCCACATTGGCGATCACGGTTGGATCACCACCTTCCATAACAGCCACACATGAATTTGTAGTTCCTAAGTCAATTCCAATTATCTTTCCCATGACATTCTCTCCTTATATCGAAACGTGAAACCGCCTCTGCTTTACTTTGGCGATATCTTCAATTTTCCGTTTTTTTCTATTTTATAAAAGCTCTTTTTAAAATCGGTACAACACTTGCTACAGTGCTCATCATCCTGATTTTGTCAAGCAACTGATTACTTCTTCTTGAAAATTTCCCTGCCATTTACTTCTTGTCCCCTGCCGAAACAACCACCTTGGCAGCCCGAAGGAGACGATCTTTATATTGATACCCTTTTTCAAACTCAGTCAGTATGTGATTTTCCGGAACCGTTTCACTAGGTTCCATTGTCAGGGCTTCGTGATTTGTAGGATCAAAAACCTCCCCTAAACTTTTGATTGGGGTTACCTCAAATTTTTCAAGGGTGGTGATAAGACTTTTCAAGGTCAATTGCACACCTTCACGAAGAGATGACAAGCCTTGCTCAGCCTCAATACCTTCCATCTTACTCTGAGCGACTGCACGTTCAAGATTGTCGACGGTGGCCAGGACTTCCTTCAGAATTGGTTCGCCGGCATACTTCAGGGCCGTAGCCTTATCCCGTATCATTCGTTTTTTATAATTATCAAATTCTGCTGCTATACGCAGCATCTGATTTTTTTGTTCTGCTGCATCAGCAAGTGCGGCCGCCAACTGTTTTTCAAGTGAATCTTCNTCAACAGCCTCTTCCACTTCGGGAATATTTTCACCGATAGACTCAATGTCATCCAGAATCTCTTCCTGCTTATTTTCTTCGCTCACCAATTCCTCCATATAGGGTATAGGTAAAGGACAGAGCCAGGCGGCCCTCCCTCACCAGCGTTCATTCAAAAAATAGTATTGCTTTACAATTGCATCAACAATAAGTAGCACTATTTTCTTGTCAAGTGGCCACACTGCCCCTTTTTGCCTTTCATCTTGGATAAAAAGACAATATAGTATTCGATATTATTTCCTATTTTTATTGTATGGAGAACAGACTCAATGGAATTTGAACCAAAATGGATTGCCTGGGAAATCACCAGGCGTTGTAACCTTAAATGCGTGCACTGCAGATCCTCCTCGGAGCTTGCAATTGAAGGGCACCCCGATTTTTCTTTTGACGAAGCCAAACGGGTCATCGATGATATTGTCTCTTATGCCTCTCCCGTCATCGTCCTCTCAGGTGGAGAACCACTGCTTCGGGAAGATGTTTTTGATATTGCCAAATATGGTGAGTCGAAGGGGTTACGAATGTGCCTGGCTACAAACGGCACACTGGTGACAGATGATATCTGTAAGAAAATAGTCGACGCCAGGATTAAAATGGTATCGTTAAGCCTGGATGGTGCAAAAGCCGAGACCCACGACAACTTTCGGAATCAGGAGGGAGCATTCGATGGAACCATGAACGCCATCAAACTCTTCAAGGAACATAACATCCCCTTTCTCATCAACTCTTCCTTTACCATTCGCAATCGTAAGGAGATACCTGAAATTTATAAACTGGTGAAGGGACTTGGGGCTACAGCATGGTATATGTTTATGATCGTGCCCACTGGCCGTGGCGAAGATATCATGGAAGAGCTTATCCCCATTGATCTCTATGACGAAATCCTGGAGTGGCATTACGAGATAGAAAAGAATGACGACGAACTCCTTACCCGGCCCACCTGTGCTCCCCATTACTATAGAATAGTACGTCAAAAGGCCAAGGAGGAGAACAGCTCCTTTAAACGCCGCAATTTGAAATTCTCTACGGGTGGTTCCAAGGGATGCCTGGCCGGGCAGCTTATCTGCCTCATCGATGTGGACCTTGATGTGCTTCCCTGCAGTTATTTTCCAAAGTCCGCCGGAAATCTTTACAAACAGTCCTTTAAAGAGGTTTGGGAAGACTCCAAGCTCTTTGCCGAGATGCGCGATTTTAAAGGATACAAGGACAACTGTGGATCCTGCGAATATGTCAATGTCTGCGGTGGCTGCAGGGCTCGTGCCTATGCCATGACCGGGGATTATCTGGCACAGGAGCCATTCTGCAATTATATCCCACGCAGTATCAGGGAAAAAGAATAAAGGGTGCCTTGCAAAATTTGTATTTTCGTTTCAAATCGAATTGTGAAAAAAATTACCGCAGGTATATGTCGTATATTCTGAAGATACAATTTTTCACGCAACGAAGAGTTGAGAGGAAAAGGCAATTTTTCAAGATAGCCTAAACACATAAATCATTAAACAAAAACCTACAAATCAAAGAAAACTTGTTCAGCAATACTCATCTTCACTCGGTTGAGCCGCTGATGAACAAGTTGGGAAAGAAACCATGAATGATACTTTTTTAAAGGCTTGCAGAGGCGAGAAAACTGACTACACCCCTATCTGGATAATGCGCCAGGCCGGACGTTACCTGCCAGAATACCAGAAGGTACGAGGCAAGGTCACCTTTCTAGAGTTATGCAAAACCCCGGAACTGTGTGTAGAAGTAACCCTGCAGCCTATCGATATTTTACATGTTGATGCTGCGATCCTTTTCTCTGACATCCTCATTCCTCTGGAAGCTATGGGAACGCCGCTGGAGTTTCACGAGGGCCGAGGGCCGGTATTCCCGGAACCGATTAAAAACCAGGCTGACCTCGACAAACTAAGAGTACCGGATCCACACGAACACACGGGCTTTGTCATGGACACCATCGGTCTTCTGCGCAAAGAACTGAATGTGCCGCTTATCGGCTTTTCCGGAGCACCCTTCACCTGTGCCACCTATATGATAGAGGGTGGGTCATCGAAAGTCTTCTGGGAAACAAAGAAAATGATGTTCACCAATCCAGAACTTTTTCACAATATAATGAGAAAGATCACCGATACAACAACCCTCTACCTGAAAGCTCAAGCCAAGGCAGGTGCCCAGGCTCTGCAGATTTTCGATTCATGGGCCGGCGTCCTGGCACCCTGCGATTTCGAGGCCTTTGCACTTCCCTATGTTCAGGAAATTATTCGTGACTTGCAGGATACCGGACTTCCCATTATCTACTTTGCCAACAACGGAGCAACCCTTCTTGAACTGTCTGAATCCTCAGGTGCCAACGTACTCGGCCTCGATTGGCGTATCAATATTGGCGATGCGATAAAGCGCCTTGGAAACGTGGCCGTTCAGGGGAACCTTGACCCATTTTCTCTCTTGCTGCCAAAGGACGAGCTGAAAAAACGTATCGGACGTATTCTTGATGATGCAAAAGATGCCAAGGGCCATATTTTTAATCTTGGCCATGGTATTCACCAGTTCACGCCGCCTGAGCAGGCTAAAGCTGCCGTGGAATTTGTCCATGAACTGAGCCAGAAATAACACTTCACTAAATCTGCAAAGTGTCAGTTCCAACAATCCAACACTGCTACTCGCTCATGAACGAGTATGCCATGCTTGATAACATCCGGGCCCATTCTATCATGGTGGCCCGGGTGGCATCTGCTCTCCTCCAGAACCTCACGGAGACCTCAGAACAAAAGCCCCACCTGCCCTCCAGAGGACTTGTACTTGCTGGGGCCCTGCTTCATGATATAGCGAAAACCCCCTGTCTGAAGAACCGCTGTGATCACGCAAGACATGGACGAGATATTTGTCTGAAACTTGGCTATCCGGAAGTTGCAGAAGTGGTCCGAGAACATGTCATTCTCACCGAATTTTCCCAAAAGCGGTACCAAAAGGGTGTCTTTTATGCGAAGGAAATAGTCTACTATGCAGACAAGCGGGTACGCCATGATGAGATAGTCTCTCTTGAGGAACGACTCGAATATATCCTGGAACAATACGGAAACAACGATCCCGATCGTCACCGGTTAATAAGAGAAAATTTCGCCCAATGCCAGCAACTTGAAAATGCTCTTTTTTCATCTTTGAAAATAACAGCTGCTGATATCCCGGCTTCAATCGCCACCATTCAGCTCACAACCTGAGACTGAACACGCACCATTAGAGCAAATCAATACCATGAACAGTATGATAAACCCTTCAGTCCTCACCGTATTTATTCCGACCTTCTTTTTTGTCTCTGCCACCCCGGGAATGTGCATGACCCTCTCAATGACCCTGGGGATGACCATTGGCCTCCGCCGCACCTTTTGGATGATGTGGGGTGAGCTGCTTGGCGTCGGTCTTGTGTCCCTGGCAGCTGTAGCCGGAGTAGCCGCCCTTATGCTCAACTATCCCGCTGCTTTTCTGGTGCTGAAATATATCGGTGGTGCTTATCTTGGATATCTTGGAATTCAAATGTGGCGTTCAAAAGGGAAAATGGCTCTCTGTGAAGAGAACGAAACAACGATCAAACTCAGTGCAAGGGGGCTGGCACTCCAGGGCTTCGTTACAGCCATCGCTAACCCCAAAGGCTGGGCTTTCATGATCTCCCTTTTGCCACCATTTATAGATCCACTGCAGTCACTTGCCCCGCAGGTAACCATTCTGCTCCTTATTATTCTCACCATCGAATTCTGCTGCCTTATAAGCTACGCAGCCGGAGGAAGGACACTTCGAAATGTGCTGCGGCAGAAAAGTACTCTCAAAACGATGAACAGGATAGCGGGTACTCTGATGATCGGAGTTGGTATCTGGCTGGCCGCTGGATAACCTGTTATACATTTTAAGATCTGACCGCTATTTGCCTGTCTCTTCCATACTCAACAACAGCAACACCTATTGGGATAAGTAAAAGCACCAGCAGTCCCAGCACCAGCCCACCCCAACCACCCTGCTTATAAACAAACCCCGAACCGGTAATGCCGAGCCAGCCACCAAGATAATAAAACATCACATACAGGGCATTGGCACGTCCCTGACCACTCCGAAGTTTACGATTAAGGGAACCAACTGCAGCAGCGTGGATGGTGAAAAACCCACCACAAATGCCAAGAAGTCCTACAATAACCGCTGGAAGAAAGGGAAAAAGAATAAGAAGCAGGGCCCCCCCTAAAAAGCCACTTCCCAGAAGCAGGGTCTGTCCACTACCAAAACGATTACTCAACCTGCCGGATATGGGGCCGATAAAAATCCCCACGACATACACAAGATAGAGCAGAGTGATGCTCTCTGTGGAAAAAGCAAAAGGATCAGCAATCAATCGATATGGCAGGTAGTTGAAAACAGAAGAGAAGATAGCAAAACTCCCCATGGCGCAGAAGTACATCCGCAACAAGTCCCACCGCTTTAACAGCTCGATAAAGCCTGTCAGGTCCGGCTGTTTTCCTTCTCTGGAGGTAGCCCTGGGCAGACCACGTACTGCAACGACAGTAGCAACAAGCGTGAGGAGTGCTGTCGAAACAAAGGCATAGCGCCAATGTAGTGGTGGATGAATCCATCCACCCAATAGGCGACCGGATAACCCTCCAAGCACCGTTGCAGATACATAGGAGCCCATCACAACGCTCAGCCGTTCAAGGGGGAGAGTCTTCGCCAAATATGCCGCAAGGCAGGTTGTCAGACACGGAATAAAAAGCCCCTGGAGAAAACGGCCTCCCAAAAAAAACCAGAAATTTTCAGTAAATGAACAGAGCAGTCCACCAAGAACAACCATTAGACCGCCATTCAGGATAATAGGCTGGATCGCAACTCGATCAACCAAAACCCCAAAGGGGAGATTGGAAAGGGCTATACCCAGAATAACAGCAGAGACACTGAAAGAGACCAGCACCATATCAACCGAGAACTCATTCTGAAGAACAGGCAGTACCGGCTGAGTGATGTAGACATTGGTAAATGAAGCTGAAACCAGTGCAAAAACAATACACTGAAGACGAAATGAGCTATGCTGTTCCGCTTTCAATCTGCTATAATTCCTCAAGGTATATTTGTAAATTCCGGAGACCTGCTGCTTTTCCAGGCTTCCTTTGTAGAATCAATGATTAGTGTTGAGGCAAACACATCAACTATTCGTACTGGCGACACCTCTGTAAGTTATAGAAACCATTGAGCTGTCTGAACTTTTGAAGCAACATCTGCCCGAGAACATCACATGGAAAAAGTAACGACCTTCACCCCTTATGAATTCATTGTTGGCGAGAAGATACATATCAGCGGAGGCCCCCGCCGGGGTGACTGGCTGGTCACGGGAGTGGGCTCAAAAGGTGTTACCCTTCAGTGTCCGATCAGTAAAAAAGAATTTATCTGGAAAAATTTTTGTTATCTGAGCAGCAAAGAGTCTCAGGTCTGGCCAATGACAACCGGGCAGTGAGGATACGTTCCCCAACACCTTGCCTGCTAAATCGGACCAGAGAATACAATCCGAAAAGCCAGCAGCAGCAACAGAATTCCAAACACCTTCTCCANCAGAGCAGCCCTGCTGCGCAGCACGCTAAGAACTTTAGAATGTGACAGAACAAGCACTACNAGCAGNTACCAGCCAGCATCTATAAAGGCCGCTGTTAACGCCATAATCATCTTCTCGGNNAACAGAGCCTGAGCAGAGACAAACTGGCTGAAAAGTGCTGCAAAAAANATAGCAAGCTTTGGGTTAAGAAAAGCAGTAAGAAAACCGGAACGGAGACCATTACCGCTATAGCAGGNACCTGTGTCNGTTTGAGCAGCNTCNGACAGTCCTGTAGAGCCAGCAATCGCACGAATCCCAAGATAGGCAAGNAACAGGGCACCCAACCACTGAATGACAGTAAACGCCAAGGGACTGCCAATAATGAGGACAGCCAGACCTGCCACGGTGGCAAAGGCATAGAGGCCAACCCCGAACCCATGAGCCAGCGCTGTTTTTACGCCCTCTGCACGTCCACCTGCCAGGGTGTTTCTCAAAACAACCGCCAGGCTTGGGCCAGGCGACATAGCTCCAAGGATGCAGATAGTTGCCAGTGAAAACCAGGCTGCAAATGTCATGGCTTTCCCTTCTCACATGGGGCCGCTGATACCACAGACAACGACTTCATTGTTTCTTCCTGACTACTTCCAAAAGCTCCCTGGAGATTTGGCCATCCACCTGCAGACCATGCCTTTGCTGAAATGCCCTAATTGCCTTTCTGCTGTTATCTCCAATTTGCCCGTCTACTCCACCGACATAGAAGCCTTTCCTCTTCAACAGCTCCTGCAGCTCAAATTTTTCATCAACGGAGAGAGAGCCCTCCGGTCTAGGCCAGGCCTGTGCCATTTTTTTTCTGCCCGCCAGTTGATCTGCCAGTAATCCCACAGCCAGGGCATAGAAATCGGAATTATTATAACGCTTCAACACGAAAAAATTTCGAAGCATAAGGAAACCAGGGCCATTATCCCCCGCGATCATCAGTAACTCAGCTTTATCCTCCAGCCCCTCAAAAGGGGTACCACCAGGACGTTTAAAACCTAATTTCTGCCACTGAGCCAGAGTTTTTGTTTTTCCCTTAAGCTGGGCACCCCGAGCAGGAACAACAACTTCGTAGCCCCAGGGTTTTCCGGTGCGCCATTTATTGGAACGAAGCAGATTGGCTGCAGTTGCCAGTGCATCGGGAATGGAATTCCAGATATCCCGGCGGCCATTCCCATCCATATCCACTCCATAAGCAAGAAAGCTGGTGGGAATAAATTGGGTGTGCCCCATGGCTCCGGCCCAGGAACCAGTCAGCTGATCAAGGCTGACCTCTCCTGCCTGAACTATTTCGAGAGTCGCAATCAACTGGGAGCGGGCAAATTTCTGCCGCCGTTTATCGGCGTAGGCAAGCGTTGCAAGCGCTCGCGGAATATAATAGAGTCGGGAGCTACGCAGAAGAGCAGCACCATAGCTGGTTTCCATGGACCAGATGGCTAATATCACCGGAGCTTCCACTCCGAATTTCNCCTCAACCTGTTGCAGGAGCTCTCCATACACCCCTGCCATGATGCGCCCATCATCAACGGATCTTGGATTCACACGNGCATCGAGNTAGTCCCATATNTCTGTGGTAAATTCAGGTTGATATGCAGCTTTTTCAAGTATGGTTGCATCCGGTGCTGTGACACCGGCAAAGGCACGCTTATAGGTATCCTGGGTAATCCCCTTTTTTGCCGCTTCTAAATAGAAAGAATCGAGAAATTCCGTAAAAGACTGGTGCTCAATGGGCACAGCAACNGCCATCCCTGTTAAACTGCCAAGAAGGCAGCAACAGAGAAGACAAGCAGTGATGAGTAATCTCCTCAAGCTACCTTNCCTACTCCAAACCCCTGTTACTGAAATAGTGTTTTGCNACTGCATATACTCTTTTTCCAGATATAGTATTTTNTATCATTCAACCTGTTGCCTGAACACCATAGCCATGACTCGCAGATTGGACAATAAAAAACAGTCTATATACGTAATAGATCCTGTTTTTTCTTTTAAATTGTAGTGTTACCTGTCTCTATTTTTGATCATTTAGTACCCGGATGTCAAGTTTTTCTCCGATGGTAGCTCCGTTAAGGGCCAG
>JGI10211J34971_10000175_pt1 | contig 50376 bp, 39 predicted proteins | sample Etolagsediment_FD_34971 | JGI IMG/M metagenome (IMG submission 34971) | reverse complement strand
TATTGTATTTAAACAAGAACAGTCCCAGAATGAACACTCCTGACAGGAACAGGACTATCATTTCCGTTACCAAAACCAAGGGGAAATGATGTCTTAATCGATCATGGAGGCGGTCAGGAACGGCATAAATCGTAATTTTCCCAAGTTCAACGGATTTTTCTTTTAATTGTTTTTCAAGGCTGAACCCATGTACTATCAAGTCTTCCGTCTCCGCAGGAATATCTCCTGACTGGAATCTGTCACCATAACTGTTTATGAGCACAACAGCCTTAACATCAGGATACTGCAAAATACTTTTCAATTGAATATCAATCCCTTCCTGGTCCATGTTCCAAAGGTTCTTGGTGAGAGAATCTGCATGACTTCCCTGTAACGCTACAAGGTTCTGACGGATGGTATCAATCTCATCGTCATGAACAATCCACAGACGCAGTGTAGCCAGAAGAAAGGCAATCAACAGGGAGAAACATACGACATAGGCGACAAGACGAACAAGAAGAGGATACTGTTTAAAAATACGCGCTGGCATATGTATTCCATTACAATAATAGAGAATCTGTTTCGAAAGGCTGTACCGGCTTACAGATTCTGCAGCAGAAAATCAGGCGTTTGCTTATCAGAAAATCCTGCTTACAGGGAAGATATTGACTCATTTTCCAGACTGCGAAAATCTGGAGAGATTAATATGATAGCTAATATTTAATCATTTAAAGGAAGACAAAGTCAAATCTATTCCGAAGTCCTTATAGAAAGATGCTGTGACTTCGTTTTCAGGTGGACCATCTCTCCGCCTCAAGGATTATCCGTTTTGACGATACTTGACCACTTCAGCACTATGAGACAACTTAACACTGTACAATCTTAACTAGTTACTCACTGTTTTTTTAAATTGTTTTTGGTGATGAGCGGGATATGGTTACCTAAGCCATAATACTATCTGATTACGTATGAAACTCGGTCAACTTCACATAATACGAATACAATAGGCGATAAAACAAAAGAATCACAAGAAAACCATGGTGATGGCATCCCCGCATAGGCGGGGATCCAGTTTTATACCAGCCCTCTGGATTCTCGCCTACGCGGGAATAACAAACGAAAACGGCTGAGTTTTGTACGTAATCAGGCAATACTGAGCTGCACTTGCCCATGATACTACCAAGAATTTCAAACAAACGTTGCCCTTACAACTACAGAATGTATATTGCGGAACTCCTAATAGATTGTGACCCGTTGAAACTGGGCAAGATGAATTAGTTCCAACAACGGATCTGAGTCCACTGCAGAGAGTATGTAAAACTGATTCAAGAAATTCTGAACAAATACATTATTCATAGAACCAGATTTTCCTTGGAAAAGTAGTTACAATGAATCATTCAACTGGAAATTGCGAGATGAATTGCTTACCATTGGATTTTTTATATACTCAAGGAAGCACAAGTGCTGATTAAGCTATGAAGAAAATACAATACGTATATGCGACCACAACGCGCACTGAACTATAAACCCACCTGCGTTAAGACCATATTAGATCAAAAGCAGGAAATGAATATTCTGAATGCCATTCTGAATTCCAAGCCTCAGTGAAAAACACTCCAGTTAACAAAAAAGGTATCTGCGGTATCTGTCCTTACGGCTGTTGCATAAAGGCAACATACGATGGGTCGGGGAAGATTACCAGGATTCAACCAGATGAAAGTTCCCCTTTTGGAAACATCTGTCTGCTAGGTGCCCATAGCGCTGACATCGTCTATTCAAAAGACAGGTTAAAATACCCGATGAAACGAGTTGGGAAGAAAGGCAACCTTGATTTTGAACGCATATCCTGGGAAGAGGCCTACGACCATATTGCCGAGAATTTTTTGAAGATCAAAAAAGAGTCCGGAGCGAAGGCGACGGGTATCTATACTGGCAGAGGAAGCTTTGATTACTCGATGAATGACGTATTCCAGCCGCGCGGGGTCATTCGACAATCAACAGCCAGCAGTCTTCTTTTTCCATTCGGATCACCGAATACATTCGGTGTCGGTGCCTTGTGTTATGTCTCCTTTGGGATGATTGCGCCACATACTACTTTTGGTGCCATGTGGCTTGATATGTTTACCGACATAGAGAATGCCGAGCTAATTATCGTTTGGGGTGCCAATCCTGCTACGGATTCTCCGCCAAAAAATTTCACTCGCATACTTGAGGCCAGAAAACGTGGAGCAAAAGTCATCGTTATTGACCCGCGACGAACAGCGACTGCAATACAAACCGATGCACAATGGATTCCCATCAGACCTGGCACGGATGGTGCTCTCGCATTAGGTCTTTGCAATGTACTTGTTCGAGAAAAAGTTTATGACAACACATTCGTACGCAATTGGACTATCGGGTTCGAAAAGTTCTCATCCTCTATTCAGCGGTTCACACCTGAACATGTAGAAAAAATCTGTGGAATCCCCGCCAGAATAGTTGTTGAACTGGCCCATAAAATGGCAAAAGCCAATGGCGTTGCTCAGGTAATGTATACTGGCCTTGAATACAGTTCGAGTGGTGTCCAGGCAATTCGTGCTACCCTTGTGCTCTGGGCATTAGCCGGCCAATTGGATGTCCCAGGTGGACTGAATTTCTCTATGCGCGGTGACGAATTCCCCATAAATCGCCAGGGAAATATTGCCAACCCGGATATCAAAAATGCAATCGGCCGCGATCTTTTTCCTCTCTATACAAAATACAGAGAAGAAGCTCACCCTCATGCACTTCCGGATGCCGTTCTTAAGGGCAATCCTTACCCAATTCGTGCCTTGATCATAATGGGTGCATCACTCATCACCTCCTGGCCAAACCCAAGTCTTTGGCGAAAAACACTGAATGCCTTGGATTTCCTGGTTTGTATCGACCGCAACCTCACGGCCGACTGCGCTTATGCCGATATAGTATTGCCTGCAACGACAATGTATGAAATCGAGACCTATATGACCTACAACTCCACGTTAAAACTGCGAGAGCGTATGCTCGACCCTATTGGTGAAGCACGCAGCGATTTGTTTATCAAGGCACAGATCGCTGACCGACTTGGCTATGGTCACCTTTTCCCACAGACAGAGGCGGAGTTGTTTGATAATGCACTTAAAGAGACCGGCTACTCGGTAGAGGACTTATATAGCGGCAAAGACATCGTGCACCGGAATGTGGAACCCATGCAATACAGGAAATGGGAAAAAGGCCTGTTACGTCCTGATGGCAATCCTGGTTTTGACACACCGAGCGGTAAATTCGAAATACTATCGAGTCTTCTTGAGGGTTATGGCTATGATGGCTTGCCTGTCTATACTGAGCCGCAGGAAGGCCCTTTGGGTTCACCGGAAATTGCAAAAAAGTATCCGCTTGTATTTAATTCTGGTGCCCGCGTAACGACGGATTTCCGCTCACAACACCATAATATTTCTCCTCTCAGCGAGAGACATCCCGACCCTACGGTAACTATCAACAGTGAAGATGCTCGACAGCGTCAGATTAAGGATGGAGACTGGGTAAAGCTGTTTTCACCCCGTGGGAATGTAAAATTGCGTGCTAAGGTAACCGACAACATTATTGCAGGGAGTATCGAGGCCAGTATGGGTGGTGGTGGTCCACTGGGTCCCAAATCCTGGCAGGACTGCAATATCAACACGCTAACTGATATGGCACAGTACGATCCGATCTCCGGATTTCCTATCTACAAGGCACTATTATGTGAAGTGCGGAAGATCACGGACAATAGAGTCGGTTAAATGCCTGCCTGTTTACAAGAACATAAGCATGACAATATATAAAATATTTTCTTATAGTTAACCAGAACCTATGAATCTTCAGCACCAGGCTATCCTTGAAGCGGCAGCAAGACTCGGCATTGAGATTATCGACCTGAGCCCCTATGGTGAGACAGAAGGTGCATTCCTGCGTCTTCACAATCACAAAGAGTTGGTTGTCGATGGTAATTTTTTATCACAACTTGATCTGCAGAACAAAAAAATATGTGACAACAAACAACTGACAAAGCATCTTTTGGCACAACTCTGCATCCCGAGTCCGGAAAGCATTGTATTCCACGCCCCACTCGTCGATAGGCAGATAATAAACTCTTTCTGGCAGATGAACACGGTTTACGTGTGTAAACCTCTGGATGAGTTCGGGGGTACTGGGGTTGCGATGAACATCTCCTCCCTGGCTGAATTGGAAGCCTATTGGCAGGAATGGAAAACTCAATACGATTTTTTTCTGTTGGAGGAACAAAAGACTGGCCATGACCTTCGCCTGCAAGCCATTGGCGGAAAACTCGCTGCTGCCTGCATACGTGAACCTGCCTTTGTCATTGGCAATGGTGACAGCAGTGTGGCATCACTGATCGAAGCCAGGAAAGCCATAATAAAAAAGCAAAATCCTTCCAATCACCTGAATTGTGATAAAACCATGTTCCGGCTGCTGCAAGCTCAGGAACTCACACTTCAATCTATTCCCGAAGATGGGCAAGTTGTTCAACTGAGCCAACTCGCCAATATGAGTCTTGGCGCAGTTGCGACCGATGTCACCGAGGAAATCAATCCTCTCTATCATTCTTGGGTGGAGCGACTCTCAAAGGAGACAGGTATGAGTATCTTTTCACTCGACATGATTACGACAAATCACAGTTCCAGCGAGCCTGGCACAACCTGGGGAATTGAAGTCAATGCATTGCCTGAATGGCTGCACCACACATTCTCAGAAAGACGACAACATGATATTGCGGCGATGATTCTTAATGAGCTCTTTTGTGTTTCCGATCCGTAAACCTCTAAATACGAGATGGACAGTCAAGAAACAAATCCACTTTATCTTTTACAATGGAATTAACAAACCGGTAACCCAATGTCCGTTCAAAATTCCTCAAGTTATTCTAATGAAATAACGTCGCTTTACTTTCTTGATGTCAACTCACCATTTTCCTATCAATGTCGGCGTTGTTCCCAGTGTTGTAGAAACCGACATGTTTTAATGAATCCCTATGATGTTATTTGCCTTGCACATACTCTACANATCTCAACCGGCCAATTTATTCAACAGTTTCTCCTGCTCTCTCAGGAAGGGGCNTTTCTCAGGCACCGGTTAAACGGTGACTGTATTTTTCTTGAGAAGAATGATTGCCTCGTATACCAGGATAGACCGCTGTCATGTCGATTATATCCTCTGCAACAAGTGCCTTCTTCTGGAAAAAATCTGTTTTCAAAGCTTGAACTTCCCTTGGGATCTGCCGGTATCTATGGAAAAAACGGTACCGTGGCGCAGTATTTGAATCGACAAGAAGCGCAATATTGGATGGATGCTACCGATGTATACACAGATTTATTCATGAGATTATATGAGAAAATGCAACTTGAGGAATCACCATCTTCCGTTGCTGAACTTATGCAAAATGTAACTCGGTTTATGGCAATCATTCTTGATGCAGATGTAATGATTGATGCACTTCAACAACAATCCTGTCCCCCCACGGACACAGAAAAGAAAATGCAGGCTCATGTGAAAGCCATCGAAACCTTGATAGAGGGTGGGATCGACACATCACAATTAGTCAAGCGTTCGCAAGTTCCTCAATTTGCAAAAACTCCTTCTTGCAGAGGACTTGATCGTGCCATCAACTATATCGTATGGCCATTTATAACACCCTCTGTCAATTCAAAGACCTTTGAATATAATGGTATGCTGGCTGTTCCCGATGGTCGGGGCGCGACTACTCTAGATGTACTGCAACAATTAGACAAGACACAGTGGTGGTCAGCGGAAAAACTTGCCAGGCATCAGATTATCCAGATACGGCAATTACTCAAGCATTTCAAGGAAACTTCTCCTTTTTATCGCTCCCGATTGGAAGGGGCAGGTGTTGACGACATTGAAAACATAACATTTGCCAATTTCCATCAATTACCGATTCTGACTCGGTCTGATTTTCAAAACGCAGGTGAATCGCTATTCAGCACGGCCCCACCCTCTGATCATGGACATATTACCAGCATTACCACTTCCGGTTCAACGGGAACACCCGTTACCATTCGTTGCACTGCATTATCGGATGGTGTGCACTGGGCGACATTTATTCGTAATGATATTTGGCACAACCGGGATTTTAACAAGAAATTTGCCTACATTCTATCCTACCGCGACCTTGACTATGCGAAATATCCTACCGCAGATGTCCTGGATGCCTGGAATGAATCCTTTAATACGGGACCATTGGTCATTCTGAACGTATCAACCGCTACATTGGAACAACAACTGGAGTGGTTGATACGCGAAAGGCCTGCGTATCTGATGTCATTTCCATCTAACCTCGCTGGCCTTGCAAGACTTTGTATAAAAAAGGCTGAAAGACTGTCATCGCTTGAGAACATATCAACCATCGGAGAACAGCTTTCTCCGGCACAACGCCAAGTAATGCAGGATGCCTGGGGGATCCCTGTATGCGAAACCTATGGTTGCACCGAGGCCACATATATTGCTTTTCAGCACCCGGACAGAAAGCAGCTCTTGGTGCAGTCGGAGTGTGTCTATGCCGAGATTCTTGACGAAAACAATCAGCCCTGTGAAGTCGGACAGGTTGGGCGCGTTGTCATTACTACTCTTCACAATTTCGTAACACCTGTAATTCGTTACGAAGTAGGTGATCTGGCCGTTTGGGGGGAACAGGATAAAGAGCGTGGTCTCCCGGTAATCAATGAAGTGCTCGGGCGCAGTCGCGACGCCATTCGCCTGCCGAATGGGGAGAAAGGGTTCCCGTTACGCTGGGGGGAGGATATAGGACGACTTGCACCGGTACGTCAGTGGCAGCTTATTCAGAAGAGCTACACAGATATGGAAATACGACTGGCTGTCGAAAGACCCCTGTCAAATGAGGAAGAAAATGCAATTATCAAGGCATTCAAGCGTGTACTTGGACATGAGTACAGATTTGTCACACGCTATGTTAAAGAAATTCCAAGAGCTGCCAGCGGAAAATATAAAGAGTTTAGATGCGACATCCCGGATTGAGGCGTCTTGTCCACTCCACAGCCATATTTATTGTAAAGCCCATGCGGGATGAAAAATCCCCAGGAATCCAGGGTCATACTATTAGTAGCGCATTCAAAAACCCCCGAGTTCACTTACGAAATAAGGCGAATGAGTATCACTCATTCGCCTTATTAAATCCAATAATTCAGGGTGTTGTTCGATTTCCCCGCCATATTTTTTTTAAGGTCTGGGAGGTCCGGTCATTTTCCCAGTCTGAGGTATACTTTTCACAGATGGGGCTGGATTGACTGTAGGCTGCTGTATGACCTTTTTTGTGACCTCTTTCTTTACATCCTGCTTTGTTGGAGTACTTACAACAACTTTCTCGCTCTCAGGTAAATTATTCGTGGCAGCTTCAACCTCACCTGCCACAGGAACCAGCGCAAGGCCTAAAGCACCAAATGCGAGTCCTACCGTTTTTGCAAAATCTTTAAGATCCATAGTAGGAGTAGCTGATTTTTGCTTTTGTTCTTTCATGATTTTTTTCTCCTTTCTTGATTAAATGATGGATGAATCATTTTCAGGTCAACGATCAGCGACAATTAATGTCCACTGTAAGTCTGATATTTGATCCTCAAAACTAAGAACCATCCTTCTATGGCACTTGAACTATACTATTTGTATACTTTCCTTTTTACTTGGAAAGTAAATTTTAAACTCTAACGAGTACAAATAGTATTGTATAATGTGGCTATTTACAAGTCAACATAATCATGTTGCTCGGTGTATTCTGCAGAATATATGCACTGTTCGGACTTTTTCTGTTTGAAACTATTCAACAGGCAATTGTACAATTAATTTAATGAAAATGAAAATTCAGCTTGTTGTTATTGTTAATGGTGTATTATACGCTTTTCTCCGAAAGAGTTTATTGAATGACTGATTATTCTTTCGGATCCAGACTGCTTCATTACATGGCATTAAACAGTCTTGCTGCAAGAAGGGTGGCCTTCGACCTGGACTGTATGATGGCACGAATGCGAAAGGTTCCGGAAAAGATTGCCCCTCCTGTTTTTATTGCCGGCCTTGCCCGTGCCGGCACCACGATATTATTAAAAACATTGTATTCAACCGGTGTATTCAAGACCTTGACTTATCGCCACATGCCATTCGTCATGGCTCCTATAATCTGGCATTCAATTAGCTCTGGATTCCAAAAAAAAGCTGAATTAAAAGAAAGGGCTCATGGTGATGGTATATATGTCAATTTCGACAGCCCCGAGGCCTTTGAGGAAGTTTTCTGGTTGTCCTTTGCCGATGCTCCCTATGTTCATCAGAATCGACTTGAACCCCATGTTTTCGATTCCGAAGTTATAGCAAGTTATCAGAAATTCGTCCTAAATATTCTCACTAGTTGTGCTGGAGACGGGTCCACAAGGTATCTGGCTAAGAACAATAACAACCTGTTACGCATTAAAAGTCTGAAAAAGGCTTTTCCGAAAAGTGTCATTATTGTCCCCTTTCGCAATCCATATGACCAGGCAAAATCCCTTCACAGGCAGCATCAGGAATTCTTGAAAGTCCATTCCGAGGATGTATTTTCTCTTCGTTACATGAACTGGTTGGGACATTTCGAGTTTGGTTTGAATTTCATGCCATTTTACGTCAGCAATGATGTTTTGCCTGAGTCGAAAGAACAACTTAATAAAATTGATTACTGGCTTAACTATTGGCAGGCCGTTTATCATTTCGTGATAGAACACCATCGTGATGATGTGGTTTTTTTCGATTATGACCGTTTTTGTTCCGAGCCAGAGATAAGCCTTGAAAAGCTTGCCGCAACCCTCTCTCTTAATTCATCCATGCTGATTTCTTTACGAAAAAGAATCAAAAAGGCCATCCATTATGATCGGGGAAATATCAAAACTCCAGAAGCAGTGACCAGGGTTTATGAACAATTACAGAAAGTCTCCCTGCAATCACAATGACCACCCCATACCTTAGCCTTTTTTCAATACTGGGAAATGATTTCTGACGCCACTACAGACTGATCCTGGTATGAAAGAGTGAGTTGGCAGTTAAACCATCGCTGGAAAACACTCCAGAGGAATACCATTCTTCGATTTTGAGGTAATTTCAGGGAAATCTGTATAAGACTCCATTCAGAAATCCAACAAAAAAATCTTATTCCCCTTTACCTATGACTAGCGTTTTCCGAAAATAGATTTATACAGGTTCACAAACGAGTCTATCGAAATCATCAGGATATCACATATTCACCACAAAGGCCAAAGGGAGACTCGACCCCTTTTGTAGCTAATTTAAAGGAAGACAAAGTCAAATCTATTCCGAAGTCCTGAAATAAAGAGAACTGTGACTGTGGAGTGTTTGAGAGAAAGGACTCAAGATAGAAAGATAAATAGGGTCATCTATGATAACGAAAAAGCAATGTATCTGTCGGGTGACTGGACCGGCAGATACATTACCAGGGGTAGCTATTGCTCAAAGTTTTCTACCCCTTCCAATGGCGGATTGATAAGGGTGTTTATTTTTTTAATTACCTTGGTATTCAGTTGATCCACACTAGTCGGACTCTCTATCTTTTCGGGATTAGGGTTGGTTGCAGCACTTGTACGGGTGACTCCGCTTCCAGGAATGGACTCAGGAACATTGCCTGTACTGTCAGAATCCGACGCAGGATCAGTTACCAGATCATTCCTTGTAATCCCGGTGGACGGAGAAACCTCTCCAGCACTTTCAAGTGGTGTTCCGGATAAGGGATTATTGCCGGTGTAGGAAGGATATCCATCACGATCAGGATTGTCATATCCTTCTGTAGATCCTGCCTCATCGTCTGATTGGGGCTCCGTACCGTTGTCGCTCTCAGTATCTTCATCCGAATCGTCACTATCCTCTTCATCTGCAGTAGGACTTGGTTCTGTACCGGACTCGGACGATTTTTCTTCTGTTTCAGCGGTACCCTCTTCTTCGCTTTTAGGCTCTTCAGTATCTCCAGTAACAGCTTCGTCACCTTCTCCTCCACTATTGGATTGATCGTCAGCCAATGGAGATCCCAAGGTATTAGCTAAAGCCTGATCAAGGGCTTCGTTTGCTTCAGGATTTTCATTATTATGGAGTTCATTATTGAAATCAACGGTATCATCATCAGGTAAATTGTCATTGTTTCCCAAGTCGTCAATGGCATCACCAACTTCCTTCGAATCAGTTCCATAACCGCCGACTTTAGCGCCTACAGCAACCCCTCCTGATTCATCGCCCCCATAGGTAACTCCGGTCTGGAACCCGCCAATATTTCCGGTTTTAGAATAATCTTCGCTTCGATTTTCGGAACCGCCACTCGATTGCATGTCGGTTTTATTTGGCATATTTTCTAGAGGGCTGCCACCAAAAGGTGTACCTCCCAGTGGATCCTGATGGCTACCGTCTGGAAAACCTTCAGTTCCCTGAAAGGGATTGTTCTTTCCTTGCAGACCCTGTGAACCCTCTGCAGAAAAGCCATCCTTAACGGCAATTCCAGGATTTGTAGAAGATCCTGGAGATAAAGATCCCGGCACAGGAAAACCAACGGCAGGTGATGCAGCTGTTCCAGGTTGTGGAAGTTTGTTATCAAGTAACTGCTTTTCTACGTTTGCGCTGGCAGTTGAGCTGACAGGAAAGGAGACTACAGGTTTAGCTTTTGTCGGAGTGAATGTTCTCTTATTATTTTGGGACGCTGCCTGGCTACAGGATCTGATTGCGTCATTTTTTTCAGCAAAAAAATCCCCCTTCTTTTGTTTGCATATTTTCCGCGTCATATTAAACACTTTGGACTCACTGCAGCAATACCCCTTTTCCTGCTGACACATGCGCTCGGCCAACTGTTTACTCAGAGAAAACTGACCTTTTCTGCGACTACACTCTCCCTTTGATATCCGGGAAGTTTCCCCATCTTTGCAGCAATACCCATTTTGTTTGTCACATTGATCTTCAGCGGCCTTTTCTTGAGCAAAAAAACTTCCCTTTTTACGGCTGCAGTCTCCCTGGTTATCTGCAGTTACTTGCCCATTATCACAGCAAAACCCTTTGACAGCAGCACAGCTTTTTTGGGCCTGACTTTTTTGGAGAAAAAAAATTCCCCGACGTTTTTCACAAATTTCTCTGTTACTTTTCCTTACTGTACCTTCTGTATTGCAGCAAAATCCTATCTCTGTCTTACAACCCTTCACAGCACTGCGCTTATCGGAAAAAAACGATCCTTTTTTCCTGCTACAGTCTTGTTTTGAGCTCGATATGATTTTCCCAGCCGAACAGCAATAACCGTTTTGAGTGACGCCTACTGGCGAAGGCTTTTGAATACCCGGTTGTGTTTTTTGCTCAAAAGGGTTCGCCTTAGGTACTTTAGTGGACGTAGATAAACTTTGAGTCGTACGGGTAGGTATAGTATCTGAACGAAGTGTTTCTCCCTGCGCTGAAAGCGGAATAGAAAGCAGAAAGAATATCATGGCATAGAATGTCAATCTGTCAAAACAATTAGTGGTGATTTGCATGATGGTCTCCTTCAACATGTAACCTGCTCAATTTCAACAGGAGTGATTTCCTTATTTTTCTACTTTCTTCCTCACATAATCATAAAAAGCAGTGAAAAGAAACAGCCTTATCAGGGTATTTTTTGGGTATACAGGACATATTTGAATGATGTTATAGTTCTGGTCCTCTCTATAAGACTCCATGCCTGAAATTGGGGTCGAACCAATCTAACATTCTGAATGTTACCATTTTGTCTCCAGCAATAGGTGTTTTTATGGTTTAGAATACCCCTTTTAGCATCAAAACAATGGCATATTTGACTGAAAGTATGGATTATTCACAAACAAGTCTACCGAAATCATCAGGAAGTGGCTTGCCTGTTGATCTACCTGAATCAGCACCTTCCCAACGTTATTTTCGCTGGCTAACAGCTTTTCATTTAGAGTCTTTCCACTCGCATCATCTGTTACTGTAACAAGAATATTCATAGATGAACTCTCTTCCTGCACTGATGGACACATATGCCTCCCTTTTCATAAAGATTGTCAATAAAGTCAATTTTTCCTATGATACCTAACGAGCAATGACAACAAATGAAAACCAGACCAGGCGTAACAATAGGATTGTTTTAGCTTCTTTATGGGAATGGACGCCACACTTTTTTAAACAATAAAAAACACCGGTCTTTAAGGAAAACCTCAAGACATTAACGGAATTCACCAGCAAATCAAATCATTGTTTTTATTTGTTAAATCCAAAGAGACACAAATAATAGAGCTAAAGCTATGATGCGAAATGTAATAGTTGTTTTAATTGGTTTATTCAGTCTCATCTCTTCCGTTGCCCATGCCGATTTTTACGACTCACTCGATTTTGAAAAACAACAGGAAGTTCTCAAGAAGCTGAACGAACATCTGCCTAAGATGATAACAGTTGATGACGGACTGAAAGAATATGCAGACTATGTGACAAGCAATATACCCCTATTTGCCACGAATCTTGGGAAACTCAGCGCAGGTGAATACACCCCTATTATTTCCCAGTCCCTCTCCCTCGGCGGTGAGCAGCTGGCAAACTATTTTGAAGATACACTTGATGACGGCTCCCTTGGAAAAATCGGCTTCTCCTACCTAAAAGGAAAAAGCGGAAGTTTTAAGAAGATCGGAATATCTCTGATGGATATTGACAACAGTTGGGGAGATGTGGGTACCGTTGTCTGGGAGGAGACAAAGACTGTATTAAAAGAAGATCTCCAGGAGGCAAGTGTAGATGCAGTTAAAAATGCATTTAACTGGGTTTTTGGCAACCCAAATATATTGGGGTTCAGTCCCGCAGATTTATACATTATAGGGATTCAGGCTGAGTTGCAATTTATTGATGTTGAAATACGTCGAAGTACAATTGATAAAACCAATGCTTTCTATAAGCCATATCTGGAACTCCGAAAAAAAGGTCGGTCTCACCATGCGGCATGGGAAGAAAGCAACAGGGGACCGTATAGTGTTGGAGCAGATGCTTTTTTTGCATTGGGAGATATGCCAGAAAAACAGCTCATGATGCTCTTTGAGCAATGTTATCAGGATCCGACGTATAGCAATAACCTGTATGAGTTCATGAAATATGAACTGGGTAAGGATGTGGCCAGAGAAAAAGCTGACTTGGCCAAGTCGTTTGAGGAACCTAAAAAAATATTTAAAGAAAATGTGCAACGGTTCTGGAAAGATTTCCGCACAGTTCTCAATCAACTTATTGATGAGATAATAGAAAAAGATGAGGAATTAAAAAAGAGTTATGAAGAGGCACTTCAAAAGGCAGAGACTCTTCTACAGCAAATGAAAGACAACGATGAGAAACGACAATCGTCATGTAAAGATTATAAGAAATACCAAGAGATAAGGGAAAAGGCCCTTGATTCTGCATATGGTGTAGAGACTGCATCTGAAAAGCTGGATACGTTGTTTGCTCAGCTTAAAAAGTGCCCGGAGATGCTAAAAGACCTCAAAGAAATTAATCAGGACTATGAGGCCTTGAAAAAACTGTATAGCAAACACAAAAGTTTTGTAGAGACTTTCCAGCAATCCGTAAACGAAGTGTGTGCAACTGCACATTCTTTCAGGAAAAGTAAGAATAAAACTGAAGCAAAAGAAATATTAAACAGGACAATAGATCTGGCAAAAAGTGCCAAGAAAAATGGGGTACTGGCAAAACAGATGGAGACAGAGATCTCTCAAAAATCCGGAATATTAAGCAAACGTATCCATTCCCACCGACAGAAATATTTCAGTACAGAGAATGTTGCTGAGCAACTAATGGAAGCAGAAGGCATATTAGACGCAATAGAAAAGCTGAAAGAGACTGAAAAAGAATATCGTGACGCCGAAAAGCGGATGGAAAGTGCCTTACTGAAGGCCAGCAATTTTACTGTAACAATTAATGAGGACTTCAAGGAACTTGAGACTATTGTATTTCCCTTTAGAGGAGCCAGTAAAGCAGAGGAGTTAATTAACTCTGCCAGTAAAATAAAATCAAATTTGATCAATTGTGATTCACGTATTCTCCAGGAAGCCGAATCAAAAAGAAAAAAGAAAAACAGAAGTAACTCATTGATGGGACAGTTCCTGAGTATGATACCTGATATAACTGAGACTGGTTCTGACACTGAGCCTGATTCAGAATTTAATGCCTGGCCTGATATTGATTATAACGGCATCAAAACAAAATTCGAAAACAGCAGACAACGATGTAACCATGCTGAAGAACTCCTTGATCCTGTTGAGCTTATCAAAGAACTCAGTTCATTGCAGTCATTGATGGGGCAGGATATGGTGTGGGATATTGATATCTATATGGATAAAATAGCAATGTGCACTGCAGATGCGTTAACTACTTTCAATGAAATGGAGTTTGACCAAAAGGAATCAGAGGATAAGGATAAACGAACACAGCTTCAGCAAGCTCAGGAACGATGCAATAAGCGTTTGCCGGGAAGTTCTCCGGCACTTGATGAAACAGGCCAACCTCTTTACAAGGCAGCATGCCTCTGCCCGGATGGGGCAATAGAATATTTTGATAAATGCACCGCCTGTTCAGAGATCAGGAAGAGTTTCGATAATGCTGTTTCTGCCGGGAACCATGACCAGGCCAAAAGAATTCTGTTCCACGCCCTTCGCTGTGAGTGGGTGCAGCAACGACAGGACAGAGAGGATCTTACAAATAAAGAGTATTGCCCACAGAAAAATACTGTACGGCTCAGTGACGAACAAGGAAAAAACCAGTGTGTACACTGTGATGAGTTAGAAAAAGACTTTGACGCAGCAGTTGATGGGGGCGACCAGGAATATGCAAAGATACTACTAGACCTTGCTTCTACTTGTGGATGGGCAGAAGATGGCCAGAACAAAATAAACCAGGCAAAACCATGTCCTCGAAATACAGTTAAACTCAGTGATGACAATGGGCAGAACCAGTGCGTGTCCTGTGATGTCTTAGAAAGTGATTTCAACGCTGTTATTGACGAAGGAGACTTTAGTTATGCTGAAACACTGCTAAATCTTTCCCGAACCTGCAGCTGGGCTCTTACGGGTCAACAGGAATTGAACCAGGCAAAACCATGTCCCGTTAATACCGTCAAGCTCAGTGATGAGGGAAACCGGAATCAGTGTGTGCCATGCAGCGACTTACAAGCTGATTATAATTCGGCACTTGCAAACGGAGACAGGGAATACGCGACAACTCTGGTTTCTCTGTCCTCATCCTGTTTCTGGTCAAGAGCTGCGGCTCAACAAATGGATAGGGAGAATCGACAGGCAGAACTGGACAAGAAATGCAGACAGCAACTTCCAGGTGGCAGCCATGCGGTGATTACTGGTAATCGATATAAATGCTCTTGCGATAACGGCTTGCTCTTCTTTACAGGAGCAAACGGAGACCAATCCTGTAAAACGTGTGAAGATGTCAGAGGAATGATCAATTTTGCTTTCCAGCGAAATGACCTGAATGAGGTAAGAGGATTGATGGGAGGGGCCCAGAACTGTAGTTGGTATGATGCCGCAGTACAGGCCCTTGCCAATGCTGATGCAAACAACAGGCAACAAGCACCTCCATCCAGAAATACTACTCAGCAGAACAACCCGTTAACTGGAATTTGGGATGGAAAAATAACCGATCTGGATCCATTCGTAAGGCAAATGTATAATGTGGATGGAAGCAAGGGGACTTATTACAATATGAATTTTAGCAGCTCGATCGTGTTGAATATCACTCAGAATGGAAACCGACTCTCTGCAACCATAACTGGAAAAGGTGGTTCTCTACCTATGAGCGGAAGTGTTAATGGAAATACTATCACACTGTGCTCCACAGGTGAAGATGGACGTGAATGTGAGAAATTACAAGTTAATTACCATAACCTGACGATGAGTGGCATCACCTACGGCAGAAAAACTGGTAAACCATCATCGAAATGGGTGCTATCAAAACGAAGATAACTGAATACATTCCATGACAATTAAAACAAAAGGAATTCTTTATGCGTACCTATTATAACTTCTTGCTTTGTCTATTATTCTCTTTTGTCCTGCTCTCCTGCAACGCAGCACAAAACGGCAGCCATAGCACCATTAACTACAATGATGGCGGGAAGTGGGTGGGACAAACCAGGAACGGTCGCGCACATGGCCAGGGCATTTTCACCTGGCCTGATGGTACCAAATATACTGGTGAATGTAAAAATGGCCTATTACACGGCTATGGCACTAAACTATTCCCAACCGGTGGCACCTATGAGGGGTATTGGGAGAATAGTCAGGAACACGGCCAGGGAACAAACATCTACCCCAACGGGAATAAATATGTAGGTGCGTTTCTAAATGCACAGATTACCGGTTATGGTACAATGTTCTACACTGACGGGTCCAGATATGAAGGAGAGTGGAAAAACGGTAGCAAGCACGGACAGGGAACAACCTATTTCACCAATGGCAATAAGTATACCGGTGCATTCAAAAATGATAAATTCGATGGTTATGGCACGTACATATTTGCAAGTGGTTCAAAACAAGAGGGCAGTTTCAAAAATGGAAAAAAAGATGGCCGTTTCACAATAACACAAGCCAATGGATTAATTGCTATTGGTGAGTTCAGTTCCGGTAAGGAGCATGGCAATTTTCTTATAACTTTTCCAGATGGACGTAAGCAGACGCAAGTGTGGAATATGGGGACACGCACATCCATCGAAGATATTGATGCCCCGCAACAGGCAGGCAGCAAGTTAGTTTCTCCTCCGGTCCAGGAAACGCCCCGACGAAGGTGGAGCGAACCTGTCAAATAAAATATTCGAAATACCGAGGACACATTATTGTTTTCCTGTTGCCGGGGATTATCCATTTCGACGATACTGGACTGCTTCGGCAATATGCGATAATTCAAGAAGTTCCTTATTATCCATATCAGCGATTGTTCGGGCGATTTTAAGAATACGATGATATCCCCTGGCAGAAAGGCCAAGCTTTTCCACGCTTCTTTGCAATAAACGCTTTGCCGTTGCATCAACCTTGCAATATTTCTCCACTTCAGCTGGGCCAATTTGAGCGTTGCAATGAATGCTTTGAAGGGAATGGTATCTGTTTTCCTGGATTTTTCGGCAGCTATCCACCCGTTTCTTAATCTCCCTGGATGACTCACCCTGTCGTTCATCGCTGATATCTTTAAAGGGAACAGCTGCAACTTCGAGATGAATATCAATGCGGTCCAGAAGTGGCCCTGAAACTTTACTGTTATAGCGTTGAATCTGTTGAGGAGTACATTTACATTCTCTGATTTTGTCACCGAGATACCCGCATGGACAGGGGTTTGAAGCGACAACAAGAACAAATCGTGCCGGGAATTTCAGAGTTTGTTGAGCACGGGCGATGGATACATCTCCAGCTTCCAGCGGCTGACGGAGGACTTCCAGGACGTGTTTCTTGAATTCAGGAAGTTCATCGAGAAACAGTACTCCGTTATGGGCAAGAGAAACTTCACCGGGACGGGGATGCTGTCCTCCTCCGATAAGGCCGGCATCGGAAATGGTATGATGGGGGGCTCGAAACGGGCGGGTAGTTATCAGGGGAATATCGGTGCTCAACTTACCGACAATGGAATAGATCTTTGTGGTTTCAAGAGCCTCTTCAAAACTCATTGGCGGCAGGATGGTTGCAAGCCGCCTGGTGAGCATGGTTTTTCCCGATCCGGGCGGCCCCTTTAAAGCAATGTTGTGACCACCAGAAGCCGCTATTTCAAAGGCCCGTTTGACGTGCTCCTGCCCCTTCACCTCCTGAAAATCAACTTCTCCTCCGTACTGACTCCCAAGAAGATCCTTCTGGTTAAGCACTATTGGATCAATGGACTTTTTCCCTGCAAGAAATTCAACGGCATGATGAAGATGACCTACGGCTATAACATCTATCCCTTGAACAACTGCTGCCTCGAGTTGATTGGCCTCTGGAACCAGAATTCCTTTCAGCCCGTTCTCCTTGGCATTCAGGGTTACAGGAAGAACACCTGGAACTGACCGGACCGAGCCATCGAGTGAAAGTTCGCCAACCACGGCATACTGATCCAGAAGATCGGGTTTAAAAAGCTCCGTTGCGGCAAGGATACCAAGAGCCATGGGAAGGTCAAAGCCGGCACCACCTTTTTTGATATCAGCAGGGGCCAGGTTAACTGTAATGCGTTTAGGTGGAAAGTCGTATCCGCAATTTTTAATGGCAGCCTTGACCCGCTCCTTACTCTCACGCACTGACCCATCGGGAAGGCCAACGGTTGTAAACATTGGCAAACCAAGGGCAAGATCGACCTCAACCATTACCGATAGGCCATTGACACCAAGGACTGCACCACTATGAACTTTTGCAAGCATCAGCGCGTTATCCGGCCAGGTTGGACTATATCAGTTTGGTTTATAGAATTGCTGCATGGCTTCACTGTAGTCACCATTTTTGCGGTCATAGATATACAAGGGAGGACGAACATCGACACCTTCGCCTCCATTTTTGACGGCTTCCAGCAACAACAGTCGCGCCGCCATTGATTTGTCAGGGTAGGAGTACACTAATTGCATTCTTTTTACTATCAATTGCTTGCTCGCCAGAAGGTGAAGCATATCTCCCAGGCCTTCAGCGGGATACACCAGATAAACCCTGCCCCTGTTTTTTACAGCCAACGCTGCTGCTGCAATAACTTCCGGCAAGCTACAGGCTACCTGATGTCTTGCTATCTCTGACTCTTTGCAGGAAGAAACCCTGCCACTGCCAGCGGGATAAAAAGGCGGATTACAGACAACGGTTGAGAAGGATTCCGGTGCGAAGTATTGCTGAATATTCCGCAAATCTCCTTCAACAACCTGCATAACTTTTTCGAAGCGGTTGATGCTGATATTTTCCTCAATAAGCCGGGCAAGCCCTGTCTGCAGCTCAAAGGCAGTAAGCGTTTCTATCTTTTTTCCAGCCCGATAGAGGAGTATCAACCCAATCACCCCGCAACCGGCACCAAGGTCAAGAACCGCTTCATCCCTGGTGAGGCGTACAAAATGGGCAAGAAGGACAGGATCTATGGAAAATCGATACCCAATCCGATGCTGCAGGCACCGTAACGCCCCGTCAAAAAGGGTATCGCTGGTCGTCTCCACATCAGCCAAGCCGGTCGACTTCTTCACCTGATATTTGCTGATTAAAGAGTAATCCGGTCATAATTTTCGGATAAAAATATGTGGATTTATGAGGCATTATTAACTTTTCATCGGCAACCTGCTGTACCTGTTTCACCCGGGTCGGATTCATCACAAAGAGCAGATGCGTTTGACTTTCCTGGGCTGTACATTTTTTTACGGCTTCATCAATAGCCTCGTCAGGGTCACTGAAGTAGTGAATCAGGTTTTCCTCTTCACAGCGGTGATGGTCGAGTTCCAGAGCACCCTGAACAATCACATCTGAAAGCACTACCACATCAAGCTCCTGTAACTGAGCTGGTTTTTCTTTCAGGGATTCATATGCTTCAGGCCTTGTTGTAAGTAGAAAGCAACGGTCTTCGCCGGGATGGTACACGCCAAAAGTTGTTCGTTTATCTACAGTCTTCTGCTCCTCTTCTTCCATTCTGGAAAAAACCTCACAGAGTAACACTTCTCTGGTGCCGCCTGTGATTTCATCAAGTTCAAAAAAAGGTGCTAAACGATTCATTAATGCATCAACTGAAAGCTTTCCGGGCCAATGCAGGAGACGATGGGTTGGGAGTACTGAAAGACCTGGATCCTCCATGGGACAAAGGTACATCATTATGTGATTGGCTGGATCTTTTTCTGAAAAATCAGGATTTCGTTCCCTCTCCAGCCTTCTGTAGGAGAGCGCAGTGCGATACCGATGATGCCCATCGGCGATGTACAGTGCCTTATCCATAAAGAAATCCTGTACCTGCATAATTGCCGCACCATCGGTCACACGATAGAGAGAATGGATACAGCCATCGCCATCGGTAATACTTCCCATGGGATCCTGTTCTTTGGCAGCATCAAGCAGGGACAGGACCCTGTTTTCCTCATCGCTGTAAAGTGAAAATATCTGGCTGAACTGGGCCTTGGTGGTATCAAGCAATCGCAGCCTGTCGCTGATAACCGATTCAAAGGTCTCTTCATGGGGTTTAACCACCCCTTCACCGAACTCAGACAGACCGACAAGAGTAACGACACCTTTTCTGGTGAGCATTTTCCCGGAAGGATGCTTATACTTCACCGTATAGAGATACAAAGCGGCCTGTTTGTCACGTCTCAAAACATCCTGATCCAGCCATTGCTGGAAAAGATCAGCGACATCCTGGTACCGTTTATCCGAGCCGACTGCACCACCGGGATTTTTGGTAATATCGAGACGAATCATGGAATAGGGATTTTTGGCCGTGTAGGATTCCACAGCATTTTCACTGATCACATCATAGGGAGGAGTGACGACATCATCTAGACTGCCCGTTTTTTCAACATTAAAATATATGCCCTTAAAGGGTGCTACAAAGGCCATGCGCGCCTACTCCTTTTTTTACTGCTAAAATTATTTATGGATACAAAAATATATGATTTATTATTATGGTGCTGATTAAAGATTAATTGGAAATAATAACACTTAACTGTATACACTTTCAAGACTTGCAATTGTTTTTCTCCACTTTTCTGACAGAAAAACGAGGCAAAGGAGCATACACTATGTACGATATATTTATTAAGACCCATTTTGCCGGTGCCCATCATTTACGAAACTATCCCGGCGACTGCGAAAATCCCCATGGCCACAACTGGAAAATTAAAGTAACTGTCCGGGCCACACAGGTAGACGAGCTTGGTATGGGCATCGATTTCAAGGTGTTAAAGAAAATTGTAAACACTGCGGTTGATATGCTTGACCACCGAGACTTGAATGAACACCCGGCTTTTCAGGATCGCAACCCGTCATCCGAACACATTGCAGCATTCCTTTATGATACCCTGTATCCAGATCTGAAGCATGACAGATACAAGCTGCACTCTGTTGAAGTATGGGAAACAGAAACTTCCGGTCTAATCTTTTATGGGCCCGATGCCAGCTAACATTAAGATTTCAGAAATCTTCTACTCCATACAGGGGGAATCGTGCTATGCCGGTCTCCCCTGTATATTTATTCGATTAAGTGGCTGTAACCTGCGCTGTAACTATTGCGATGCTGCCTATACCTGGGAAGAAGGAGATCCGTGGAGTATTGACTCTATTCTTGCAAAAGTGAACTCCTATCCATGTGATCTTGTCGAAGTCACCGGAGGAGAGCCCCTTTTTCAGAAAAACTGTCCTGAGCTACTTGCAGAACTTTCCGCACAGGGAAAAAAAACACTTCTTGAAACCAATGGATCAATAGCTATCAATGCAATTCCCGATGAAACAGTTGCCATCCTGGACGTAAAATGTCCCGACAGCGGCTCAAAAGACAGCTTTCACCCAGACAATCTCTTACTGATACGAAATCGCCTGTCTGCATCCCCTGGCTCAGCTGAGCTGAAGTTTGTATTATCAACACATGATGACTACACTTGGGCAAAGAACTTTATCAGCCAGCATAGGCTCGTTGGGTTACTGCCCATTCTTTTCTCACCCGTACAGCCAGGCGTTGCAGCACAGGACCTTGCTGACTGGATTTTGAAGGATGGTTTAGAGGTACGTTTGCAGATTCAGCTTCACACCATACTTTGGCCTGACATCAGTCGTGGTGTTTAATAATGATCACACACTCAAAAATTTATTTTCAGCTTAAGGATTAATTAAGATAATGAAAAAGATAGTTCCTGTTGAAGAAGCTGTTGGAATGGTTCTCCCTCATGATGTAACCGAAATTGTAAAGGATGAGTTTAAAGGACGGGCATTCAAAAAAGGTCATATTATCCGCAAAGAAGATATTGAACACCTGAAGCGCTTAGGAAAAGAGCACATCTACGTGCTGAAACTCGGACCAGATGAAATCCATGAAAACGAAGCAGCTGAAATACTTGCCAGTGCCCTTTCAGGTCCAGGATCAACGCTTTCTGCGGAACCTGTGGAGGGTAAAATTGCCATTCACGCAAAATATGACGGCCTGCTGAAGGTCAACGAAGAGGCGTTGTATCGATTCAATCTCCTCGGTGTTGTCATGTGCTCCACCCTGCAGACCAATACCCCCGTCAACAAAGGGGAAAATATTGCAGCCACCCGCCTTATTCCACTCGTTGCAGAACGCGCCGTCGTAGAAGAGGCTGCGGCCATTGCACGAAACGCCAACTCAATCGTTTCAGTAAAAGAGCTACGTAAGGCCAATGCAGGGCTGATCATAACCGGTAACGAAGTCTTTCACGGCAGAATAGAAGACAAGTTCGAACAGGTACTGCGCAACAAGCTTGCAAAGATAGGCTCCGAAGTGACCTCCGTCACCTTTGCCCCAGATGACATTGAGATAATCGGAAAGGCCATTACCGACGCAATAGCCGGTGGGGCGGATCTTATTATCACATCAGGCGGTATGTCTGTTGATCCCGATGATGTGACTCGTCTGGGGATCGAACATGCAGGAGCCACCGACTGTTTTTACGGCACCCCCGTCCTGCCCGGGGCCATGTTTTTAAGTGGTAAAATAGGAGACATCCCCGTACTCGGTCTTCCGGCCTGTGGAATGTTCCATAATATCACAGTTTTTGACCTAATTTTACCACGAATTCTCACCGGTGAATCAATTGGCCGGGAAGAGTTTGCCCGTATGGGTCACGGTGGCCTCTGCCGCAACTGTAAACGATGCCAGTACCCGGTATGTAACTTTGGAAAATAAATCAAACATGACCAAACGACCAGACAAAGAGGAACCGATACACTGTAACATTCGGGTAAAAGCTCCGGCAGTTGCCAGCCAGCTCCTTGCCGACAGCAGCTGTTTACCAAAGGAACGTATCAAGCATGCCATGCTCAAGGGTGCCGTATGGTTAAAACGCCCAGGAAGTAAAGAACGACGCCTCCGAAAAGCAAAATTCAAACTTAAAACAGACGATTTCATTCAACTCTTTTATGACGCGGACGTTTTATCCCAGACACCTCCTGAGCCGACACGCATTGCAGAAAATGAAGAGTATAGTGTCTGGTTTAAGCCTCCATGGCTTCTCAGTCAGGGAACCCGCTACGGAGACCATTGTTCCCTGCTTCGCCTGGCACAGAAGAGCGCCAGTGATATCGATTTCAAGCTTATCCACCGACTTGACCGTGAAGCTTCGGGCCTGATGGTACTGGCTCATAATCGTAATGCGGCAATGCTGCTCTCGAAACTCTTCCAGGAAGACAGGATAGAGAAGCGCTACTTTGCTGAAGTCAATGGGCATCCGGAGATACCCGAAAAAGGCCTGTTTCTGACCGCAGAGATTGATGAAAAATCAGCATCCACAGAGATCCTTCGAGGATATCCCGGAAAAACAGCTGGAAACACTATACTGGATATTCGCCTTCATACAGGAAGGCTGCATCAGATACGGAAACATCTCGCTGATTTTGGATACCCGGTTATAGGTGATTCCAAATATGGGGAACGACAGAGGGGATATTATGAATTGCATCTCTGCGCCTGGAAAATACGTTTTCTCTCCCCCTTTACCCAGGAGACAGTTACATACCAGGCACCTCTTGAAATGAGGCCATCTTTTCTTAAAGATACAATACCTACGACATGAAATCGATCGGGATTATCAGGAAATAAGACTAAGAGCCAGCTCTGCGGCCTTCTCGGAAGCTCCTGACCGCCCCATCCTGTCACGCACCAGCTCAAGGCCCTGCAGCATCTCCTTGCGCCTTTGACTGTCAAAAAGTATCGCCATAAGCTCTTTTTCAATGCGTTCAGGACAAACCTCCTCCTGAATCAATTCCGGGACTATCTCTTTTCCGCCAATCAGATTAACAAGGGAAAAGTGTTTCAAATTATTGTTCACCAGAAGCCGTCCAATTCGATAAGTCCACTTGGATAACTTGTATATGACAATCATTGGGGTATCGAGGAGAGCAAGTTCCAGAGTTACCGTACCGGAAACCACCACGGCCGCATCGCAGGCCGCCATCATATCGTACCGATTTTCTTTTATCAGGCGGACATCAAGCCCCTGACCATACTCAGCCAACCCATTTTCGCGGATATCTGTTTCGCTGACGGTTGAAGCCAGGGGGAGCAGGAAAACCATCTGTTTTTTCTGACAGTTCTGCTTCTGCAGCCTTTGAGCAGTCTGCAATAAAATCGGGAGAAGAGTCGCTATTTCCTTTCGCCTGCTGCCAGGTAACAGACCAATACAGAGATTCCCGGTGTCGATAGTATGATTTTTACAAAACTCATCGCGCCCGATGATGCTCTTCACAGTATCGAGTAAGGGATGCCCAACATATTCGGCAGTAAGACCATGACTTCGAAAAAAATCCTGCTCAAAAGGGAGAATTACACCAATTTTGTCAACCCGTTCGCGAATGGTCTTTACCCGTCCGGAGCGCCAGGCCCACACCTGAGGTGTGATATAATAAAAAACCGGGATACCAAGTTTTTTTGCAGACCTGGCAAGCATAAGGTTGAAATCAGGAAAATCGATAATGATAAGAAGAGCAGGACGTTCTTCCTTAAGGGCTGTTCGTAAGATTTTTCGTGCTGCAAGAATATCAGGAAGGTGAGTAAAAACTTCGGCAATCCCGACCACCGCAATTCTCTTCGCATCGAAAAGGACATTTACCCCGGCAGCAATGAGTTCCTTGCCACCCATCCCGGTGAAGCTGAGTTCGGGCCTTGCAGCCTGCATGGCCCTGACTAAATTTCCACCATGCAGGTCACCGGATGCCTCTCCGGCAATGATCATTACTCTGCTATTCATTTACCTTCCGGACATATCCTCTGCATACACCCCGAGTTTTTGGTGATCCTTTATCTGTTCAATCACCTGTAGCGCAACATCAAGGGCCCTCCGTCCTTCTTTTCCGGAAACAAGTGGAACGGTGCGGTTACGCACGTTTTCAACAAAATGCAGGATCTCAGAATTTAAGGCATCCCCCTTGGGAAAAGTACTCACAACGATATCCTGTTTGGGCATACCGTTTGCCATAAATTCGTTCTTTTTCAGGTGCAATGTCGTAACCTTGCGATTGGCAAAGTCAACATTAATAAACGAACCAGGCTGGAAAATACGCATGCGCCGGGTGTTATTTCGTGAAATCCGTGACACAGTAACATTTGCCGTAGCTCCATTCTCAAAGATAAGCCTGGCATTGGCAATATCCGTGAAGTCGGTAACAACCGGAGCACCGACAGTATGAATTGTCTCCAGAGGAGATTTTATTATATTTAAGATGATATCAATATCATGAATCATGAGATCGAGTACAACATCCACATCAACGCCACGATTTTTGAAGGTGGAGATTCGCTGGGATTCTATAAACACAGGAACGGTGAGGGAGGGAAGCATTGCCTCCACTGCAGGATTAAAACGTTCAAGATGGCCAACCTGTAATATCAAATCATGTTCTGCAGCTTTCTCTATAATTTCATCAGCTTCAGCAACCGTGGTGGTGATGGGTTTCTCCATCAGCATATCCACACCAGCCTCAATGCAGTCAAGAGCAACCGCATAATGATAACTTGTCGGTACTACGACTGAAACTGCATCAACAAGCTTTAACAACTCTCGATAATCGGTGAAGGCAAGACAACCGTTCTCTTTGGCAATTGCCTGAGCAGCGTCCGGATCAATATCAGCGACACCGACAAGCTCTACATCCTCCATGGCCCTATATTTCTGAGCATGATACTTCCCTAAATACCCAACCCCGATAACACCTGCTTTCATATTCGTTTATCCTTTATTCCTTCTCTCACGCAGATATATCAGATTCCCAGGTAGGCTTTCTGTATATCCTGATTTTTTAGCAGGTTCTCGGCTGTGTCACTGATAGTAATATCACCATTTTCGATGACATACCCACGATCAGCAATATGCAGCGCCTGATTGGCATTTTGTTCCACCAGAAATATCGTCGTATTCTGTTCTTTGTTTATTTTCTTAACAATTTCAAAAATCTGCTTAATAATAAGTGGAGCCAGCCCCATTGACGGTTCATCGAGCAACAGTAATTTAGGACGGGCCATTAATGCTCGTGACATGGCAAGCATCTGCTGCTCACCACCACTCAGGGTACCACCATCCTGTCCTCGCCTGTCTGCCAGAATTGGAAAAAGAGAAAACACATAATCAAGATCCTCTTTTATACCATCACTGTCATTCCGTAAAAAGGCTCCCATATCCAGGTTTTCCTGAACGGTGAGTGCAGGAAAGATATGACGCCCCTCTGGAACCTGACAGATTCCTTTAGCAACAAGTTTTTCAGGAGGAAGCCTGTGAATGGGTTCACCTTCAAAAAGAATTTTTCCTGAACGTACCGGAACAATACCTGAAACTGCCATCAGTGTTGTGGACTTACCAGCACCATTTGCACCAATCAGGGTGATAATCTCCCCACGATTGATGACAATATCAATATTATGAAGAACCTGGATATTCCCGTAGCCGGCGGTTATATTTCGCAATTCAAGCATCAACATCCTCCCCGAGATAGGCTTTAATCACGGCTGGATTGGAACGTACCTCTTCGGGGGTGCCCTGCGCAATCTTTTTTCCATAATCCATGACAAAAATCCTATCAGACAAACTCATCACCAGTTTCATATCATGCTCGATAAGAAGAATGGAATGCCCCTCTTTGCAGATTGCCTTTATCAGGGTTACCAGAGCTTCGGTTTCCTGAGGATTCATCCCAGCTGCCGGTTCATCGAGCAGGAGCAGAAAAGGCTCGGTGGCAAGAGCTCGTCCAATTTCAAGACGGCGCTGAGCACCATAGGAAAGATTTCTGGCCTCTTCATTCGCGTGACGATGTAAGCCAACCTTTTTCAGAAGCCCACGACTGGTATCCACAATCTCCTCTTCTTCACGTCTGGTCGCCGGTCCTCGGAATATAGCACCCAAGATTAATGCTTTTGTTCGGCAATGTCTGCCAATCATCACATTTTCAAGTACACTCATGCTAGGAAAGAGACGAATATTCTGAAACGTCCTGGCCATCCCAATTTTTGTTATATTATTGGGCTTCATACCATTTAACCTGGTTTTCTTTCCAGTCTCAGGATTACGCAAATAAATATCACCTGCAGTCGGAGTATAAATACCTGTTAAACAGTTAAAAAATGTGGTCTTCCCGGCACCATTAGGGCCGATCAGGGCCACGATTTCACCGGGATGAATATCAAGATCAACCTTATCTATAGCCTTGATGCCCCCAAAGTTTTTGGTCAGGCCGCTTACTTGTAATATTGCTTCACTCATGGCTGACTCACTCACTTATGGTGGACTGTTTTTTAAACCGATAACTGCGCCTGACATTGGAAATAATGCCATCCGGCTTAAAGACCATCATTACAACCAGAATTCCACCAAAGGCAAGCATGCGATACTCGGAGAGGGCACGTAAATACTCGGGCATCAGGATCAAAATAAGTGCTCCGAAGATGACCCCGACAATGGACCCCATACCACCCAGAACGACGATGGAGAGAATGATTGCTGACTCCAGAAAGGTAAAACTTGCAGGATTGACGAAGGTTGTTTTGGCCGCAAAAATAACTCCGACAATACCGGCCCAGAAAGCGCCAAGACTAAAGGCGATGAGTTTTGTCTTGGTTTTGTCGATGCCCATGGCCTGGCAGGCGATCTCATCTTCACGCAGCGCAAGCCACGCCCGCCCAAGACGTGAATCCTGAAGCCTGTTGACCACGAAAATCGTAAAAATAACCAGTGCAACGACAATATAGTAGATATAGATGATACCTGATTCAAAATTCATATCCATGCCAAAAAAACTTGGACGGGGAATATTGGCAATACCACTGGGGCCACTGGAAAAGTCATTCCAGTTTTCAAGAATAAGTCGGATTATTTCACCAAACCCCAGGGTAACAATGGCAAGATAATCGCCGCGCAAACGAAGGACTGGAAAACCGAGGAGAATACCTAGAAAAGCAGCAAATAAACCACCAATTGGCAAAACGGCCCAGAATCCCATACCAAAATGGAGATTCAGCAAAGCATAGCTGTAGGCCCCGACGGCATAGAAAGCGACATAGCCAAGGTCGAGTAACCCGGCAACTCCGACCACAATATTCAATCCCAGTCCTAGCACCACGTACATCAGTGCAGTGGTCATGATATTGGTCTGGTAGGTGGAAAAGAAATAGGGAAAAGCAACCGCAAACACCAGAACTGCAAGACATAAGGGGTAGAGAAAGCGTGGCTCTCTCAAAATTCGATGTACAAAAGGCTCGTTGGCAATCTTAATTACTTTTTTACGGCCGGAAAGACGTTCTTTACGAAGAAGATATACCTTGGCCAGAATAGAGATGACAAAACTACCGAGTGCAATAAAAAACATATTATCCCAGCGCCAGTCAACAGTTCGCTCAATGGGATTGACCTTTATCACCATAATTGGGAAAGTGAGGAAAGCAAACCAGAGTGAGATAAGGGCCGATCGTTTAAGTTCTTTTACAGGAAACATACATATACCAGGTTACACTTTCTTGGTTTCAGCCTTACCGAGAAGCCCGGAAGGTTTAAAAATGAGGATCAACACCAACAGCGAAAAGGCAAAAACATCTTCATAGTCAGAAGAGACATAGCCTGTTGCAAAACTCTCGGTCAGACCAAGGACAAGACTGCCAAGCACAGCGCCCGGAATAGAACCAATCCCACCAAGTACTGCGGCGGTAAAGGCCTTAATCCCTGCAATAAAACCGATATAGAAATTGATCTGACCAATATGAGAGGCAATAAGCATCCCCCCAATGGCAGCAAGTGCCGAACCTATAACAAAAGTGGCTGAGATCACGCGATCCACATTAATTCCCACAAGCACCGCCATGGTCTTATCCTGGGCTGTGGCACGCATGGCCTTACCAATCTTGGTAAACTTAATAAGAAAAGTAAGCCCGATCATTACCAGCGCTGTCGTTACAAGAATTACGAGATCAGAAGAACCGACAATATGAGCCACCGGCTCCATAAAGGGAAAATCAGGAATAAGCTCTGGGAATGGAAGAAAATCCGAGGTCTGGGCAAGTAAAACATAGTTTTGCAGGAATATAGACATTCCAATGGCACTGATCAGCGGAGCAAGCCGTGGTGCCTTGCGCAGAGGACGATAGGCAAGTTTCTCAACGGTAAATCCATAGGCACTTGACCAGACAGCAGCGGCAAGGCCTGCAATAATCACAATTGCCAGAAGGGGAAACCCATAAATGGAGAGGACCGTTGCGATGATAAAGGACGTAAAAGCCCCTATCATATAAATTTCACCATGGGCAAAGTTAATAAGACCGATAATACCATAGACCATGGTATAGCCAAGGGCGATCAGGGCATAAATAGACCCCCTGGTCAATCCGCCAAAAAAAAGCTCAATAAAATAATCCATATTGTATTCAGACCGCAGCAAAAAGACGCGCCTGGAACAAATTTACTCTGTTCCAGGCGTGAACCAACTCATACAAACAACAAGTGTTCTCGTTATTCTACTACTACATACTTACCATCTTTTACAACATACATTACGAAACCAACTCCAACAGCATCGCCCTTGGCATCAAAATGAATGTTTCCAACGGGAGTTGCAACTGTTTCTGTCTGCAGGGCTTTCACAACAGCAGCGCTATCGGTGGTTCCTGCCTTTTCAATGGCATTCAAAAGAGCAAGAGCGGCAGAGTAAGCGTTCTCAAAAAAGGCACCAGGGTCTTCATTGTAAGCTTTCTTGTGAGCTTCAATGGCAGCAATAGCAACGGGATTGGCTGAATTATCCTGTGGACCTGATGCGTAAACACCTTCAGCATTGTCACCGGCTACTTTGATAAAGGTATCGTCCTTTACACCATCATCAGAAACGAAGGGAATATCCATACGTTTCTTTTTCATCATGGAAACAATTTTAGAAGCTTCAGGGTGGTATCCACCAAATATCACAGCATCGGCACCTGTACGTTTAATCTTCTGTACAATTGCAGTGTAATCCACGGCACCTGGAGTCACACCTTCAAAAAGTGCAACCTCAGCCTTTCCGGATGCTTTCACGAGTCCCTCTGCAATCTCAGCGAGTCCCTTACCATAATCACCCTTATCATGAATAACGGCAATTTTCTTGGCACCGAGGGTTCCAATGGTGAAATCAACCATGGCCTCTGCCTGAGCATCATCGGGGGCTATTGTTCTGAAAAAATTAGAATAGTCACCGGATTTAGTTAAATCAACGGCAGTGGCGGAAGGAGACATGACTATAACGCCAGCCTCTTTATAGATTGGAAGAGCAGCTTTGGTAGCGCCTGAGCAGATATGACCGAGTACAACATCGACACCATCTGTGACGAGCTTTGTCGCAGTGTTAGTTGCAACTTCCGGCTTACAGACATCGTCTTCAATCAAAAGTTCAACTTTCTTGCCATTTATTCCGCCTTTTGCGTTGTATTGTTCAACTACAAGCTCAGCAGCTTTAACTGTTGGAAGACCATAGGAAGCGAGATCGCCACTTTGGGCACCGGCAACACCGAGTTTAATTGTGTCTCCAGCAATACCAGCAGCTGGTATGGCCATGGCAAAGCCTAAGGCAAGGGTTGCAACAAACAATTTTTTCTTCAATCCAAAATGCATTGTCTTCTCCAAAAATTAGAAATTTGATCTTTACCCATCAAGTACCAATAACAAACAAAAGCAGTTCGACACAAAATAGGGCTGGAACTCTTCATAAATGTTAGTATCATTATCACGTCGTTTAGTCAAAAAAAAGAAATCGAGAATAATAGCAATCACTAAAAAGTCACGTCTTTTTTTGATTCTTTCTCATAAGAATTACTCCCATATTGTTCTTTTACTCAAGCATATGTCACAGAAATTTTCCAGCCTCTATTTTTTGGGTCGTCCCTTCAGTCCTCTGTACAGCGGAATCATGAAGATACGAGAGTCTCTTTATCTCAGGGGAATGAAGAGGCGTTATGCATTTGACGTTCCTGTAATATCAGTTGGCAATCTCACAATGGGGGGAACCGGCAAAACACCCGTTGTTGGAATGCTTGCCTCACTGCTACTCAAGAGAGGGTTCAAACCCGCTATTATCTCAAGAGGATATGGTGGTGGAGCCGACAGCAGGGTCAATGTGGTATCGGACGGTAAAGAAATATTCCTGGATGCCAAAGCAGCAGGTGATGAACCCTGCTTCCTTGCGGCATCCCATCCAGAGGTACCTGTGCTCACAGGGATAGTCAGAGCCCTTCCCTGTCGCCATGCCATTGAAAAACTGGGCTGTAATGTTCTGATTCTCGACGATGGCTTTCAGCACATGTCCGTCCAGCGTGACCTTGACCTTGTTCTTTTCAGTGCTGCCAAGCTTGCCGGAAACAGCAGAGTATTCCCTGGAGGTGACTTACGTGAGCCTGTAAGTGCCCTAAAAAGATGTCATGCATTTATGATCACCGGAATAACCGAACCATTGAAGGAACGAGCTGAAAAATTTGCTGAACTTTTACAACGAAGATTCCCCGGAAAACCGGTCTTCTTCACTTCTTACCAGGCCACAGCTGCGACATCACTGAAAGAGAGGCAAGACCAGGAAATTTCCACTCTCCCCTCCCCCCTCTTTGGATTTTGCGGGATTGCCCAGCCTGAACTTTTCAAGGAAACCCTTACAAAAAATGGTATTTCACCTGCCGGTTTCATGCCCTTAAAGGATCACCAGCCATTCACTCCTTCTTTGATAAAAAGAATTGAACACCAGGCCGAACAATGCAACGCCAGGGGATTGATCACCACGGAAAAAGATCTTGTCAAACTGGCCCCAGACAGTTTTCAACTTCCCTGCTTCGGGCTCAAAATGAAAGTGAAAGCTGAACGTGAATTTGAAACATTTCTTAAGGAAATCCTTCCCGCCCCCCTCCAAACTAATCTAAAAACCCCCTGACTTTCTGGCCTCTCCGGAGAAATAACTCTACCTCAAAAAAGATGTCTTTTTTCACTCAGTTGTGTCATTTGAAACACAGACGTGCCTGTGAGCGTCAAAAAATACACACCAAGCTATCTTGTTGTTTTTACGACATATCGATTAGAAAAAGCCTCAAAATGGTACCTACCTGGCCATGGTACGGTTTTTGCATAACAATTTATAGAATGTAAATAAAGAACTATACTCTATTCAAATATAAGGATTTCCAATGACCTCAATTTCACTCAATCCGCATCAGCATACATTGAAAAAATCGGTAAGCTGTTATGGAGTTGGGTTGCATTCCGGCGACCCGGTAACGCTTACCATCAGACCAGCCACCGAGAATTCCGGAATTCGTTTTTTTCGCATCGACCTTGACGATAAGCAGGGTATTCCTGCTCATATGGATAAAGTAGTGGATACCAGACTGGCTACCACCATTGCAGACAAGGAAAAGTACGTTTCAACCACTGAGCATATCATGGCTGCCCTTCAAGGCTACGGTGTTGATAATGCCACGATTGAACTTGATGGTGCAGAAGTACCCATTATGGATGGCAGTGCAGGTCCTTTTATGCTCCTTCTGAAAAAAGCTGGCCTCAAAAAACAGAGGGCCATGCGAAAAGTCCTCCGCATCACCAAAAAAATTGTTTTCACTTCCGGCGACACAGAAATCAAGATTCTGCCCTACGAAGGCTTTAAGGTCAGCGGCGAAATTCATTTTGATGCCCCTATTATTGAGACCCAATCCTACTCCATTGATCTCACCTCAGAGAGATTTGCCAAAGAAATTTCCCGTGCCAGAACATTCGGCTATGTTGAACAGGTTGAAGAACTCTGGGCAAACGGACTGGCTCAGGGTGGAAACCTCGACAACGTCATAGCCATTCACTGGGACAGGAACACCATCCTCAATGAAGGCGGGTTACGCTTTGCTGACGAATTCATTCGCCACAAAGTTCTTGATCTTATCGGTGACCTTGCCCTGCTCGGTTGCCCCATACTTGGTCACGTGATAGCCACCCGCTGCGGACATACTCAGCATCTCGGTTTTTTAAAGGCTCTCGTACAGGCTGCAGACTGCTGGGAAATTGTGGAGCTTGAGACCAGAGGCGGTCAATCGGTATTTCATCAGGTTGCATCAACCACCAAGGCGATGAGTAAACAAATCATTCCGCTTATTGTCCCGCAACCACTCAACCCTGCAAACAATGTCGCCAGCGCATCCTGTTGATTGCACACGACCTTACTCCCTGTAAATTCATACAGGGAGAGCTCTATTCACCTATTATTTTCACCAGTACTCGTCTCTTACGTCTCCCAGCAAATTCACCGTAAAAATCTGTTTGCTCCCATACAGTAAGCGTGGGCCATTCTGATTTCTTTTATTAGCATCACGCTCTTCTCGGATATGAAATCGCCACATCATAGGGGCGGTCAAGGTTCAGCAGCTCTGAAAACGCTGCAGCAGGCAATGGTGGGCTAAAAAGATACCCCTGAATCTGCATATCCTTACTGTTTTGCAGAGATAGAAATTCAAGCTGTTCCCGGTTCTCAACCCCCTCCGCCACCAGTTCAAGATTCAGAGCCTGGGCTAAAGAAACAATAGTCGTTGCAATGGACGAACTATCCTTATTACCAGGAATATCTTTAATAAACGAGCGGTCTATCTTCAGAGTGTCAATGGGCATCATGCGTAAGTACTGCAGGGAGGAATAGCCGGTACCAAAATCGTCAAGGGCTAGACGGATTCCTGCATCTTTAAATTCTAATAATTGCTTGATTGCTTCCTGCTCGTTACCCATCACCACACTTTCAGTAACCTCCAGTTCGAGATGTGCAACTGGCAACCCTGCTTCACATACAATAGCGACAAGAGTTTCCACAAGGCCTTTCTCCTTGAACTGACGAGCGGAAAGATTTACGGATACCGAAAGCTTTTTGTTATTTTTCAACCAGTTCCCCGTATCAACACAGGCTTTCCTCAGAACATATTCTCCGATGGGGACAATCAGCCCTGTTTCTTCGGCTAGCGGAATAAAATCCAGGGGTGAAATAACCTGCCCGTCTGTGGTCTGCCACCGAACCAGGGCTTCCATGCCCAGAATCTCACCAGACCCAATAGAGACTTTGGGCTGATAATAGACGAGAAATTCTTCGCGATCGAGAGCCATGCGCAGGCGATTCTCAAGAGAAAGGCGGTGGATAACCTTGGAGTTCATGCCCTTGGTAAAAAACTGATAGCGGTTTTTTCCTTCTATCTTTGCTCGGTACATGGCCAATTCACCATTCTTCAACAGGGTCTCAGCATCATGGCCGTCATCGGGAAAAGAGGTTATCCCTATACTGGCAGTAATAAAGGTTTCATAGCTTGTCAGATTAAAGGATGTGGTAAATTGATCGAGAATTTTTTCCGCAGTCACTACGACATCTTTCACATCCTCACATTGCTCGAGCAAGATAGCGAAATCATCACCGCCGAGGCGCGCCACCGTCGTATCGTCCTCCACACACGCTTTAAGACGTCCTGCAACCTGCTGTAACAGAAAATCACCGGCCATATGTCCCAGTGAATCATTAATATGTTTAAAATTATCGAGATCGAGACACAACACCGCAACATTATGGGAGAAATGCTGGGCATGTCCTAGCGCCACCTTCAAACGGTCAAGCATCAGAAGGCGGTTAGGTAGCGAAGTCAGTGCGTCGTGATACGCCTGGAAATGAATCTGGTCCTCATAACTGCGAATCTCTGTCAAATCATGAAAAACTGCAACATAATTGGTAACCCGGCCATACTCATCCGTAATAGCGGTAATGATCAAATACTCTGGATAGATCTCACCGTTCTTACGTCGGTTCCAGATATCACCCTCCCACTTTCCTGTATCAAGCAGTGTGGACCACATGGCTTGATAAAAAGCATGGTCATGGCGATCAGATCTCAAAATACTCGGCCTATTCCCCACGGCCTCTTCCTGGCTGTACCCGGTAATATGGGTAAAGGCCTGATTGACTGACTGGATAATACCATTGGCATCGGTAATAGTGATTCCTTCAATACTGCTTTCAAAGACCCGGGCGGCCAAGGCCAGTTGCTTTTTGCTCTCTTTGTGCAGAGTAACATCCTGTACTGTTCCGAACATCCGCAGAGGGGCACCATTTGTGTCGAATTCGACCTCGCCTTCAACACGCACCTCCAGATAGTGATGGTGACGAGTAACAATACGATGATAGAGATTGTATGGTTCCCTGGTGTCCAAAACATGCGCCACCGCATCCTGCACACGTTGACGATCATCAGGATGAACATACTTCAGAAAGATATCAGAGGTAACTACTGTTTGAGTACTGTCTCTCTCAAATATCCGACAGACCCCGTCAGACAAAAGCAGCTTATCTTCTGGAATCAACCACTCCCAATAGCCTAGCCTGGCAATATCCTGAGCCTTGATCAGATTTTCCTTACTGGCGAGCAAACTATCTTCAGCCTCCTGCCTTTCAATTAGCAGGGCCAGGGTTCCGGCCACCACTTGCATAAAAATCAAATGCCGCTCTTCACAGACATGGTCGCCCTCGACATAAAGCGTCAATACTCCGAGCACTTTCTCCAGATGAACAATGGGAATAATATAGTGATGCCGTTCCTCACTCGTCCCCAGGCGATACTGATCTTTGCTGGGGAGCCCTCGAGTACAAATGATCTCTCTTGTTTGGGCCGCTATGCCGCAAAGACATTCACCAAAATGGACAGTCTGACAGTGTTTCAATAGAGAGGCATCCATGTCTTTTTGCACGAAAAGAACAAGGCTCTCAGGTTCTTTCTTGTCGGTTAGGAAAATCCCTCCACGGGGAAGAAAATGAAGCCAGGGAAGCTTTATGATAATATCAAGGGCCTCGGAGAGTTGCTCTTCCAGAGATACATCCTTAAAACCGATACGCAGGAGTTTGTTGACGATATTTTCCTGCCGACGTCGCTGCTGCAGTTCTTCTTCTGCTTTCTTCTGAGAAGTGATATCACGCCCAAGAATCACCAACCCCTTGCGGTTACCATTTTCGTGGAAGAGAGGAATTTTATGGATATCAAGGACCGTACTCCCGCCCCCAGGCAAAGGAATAATTTCTTCACCCTGGGTCGGTTTTCCAGCCTTCCAGGCTTCTTCATCGCTGGCTTCGCAACTAAGAAATGCCTCTTTATAAAAGGGGCTGAACTGGGCCAGTTCAGAATCTTTCTTACCTACATAATCAATTCCCAGTAGCTGAAAAAGCTCCAAGTCAGCTTTGTTGGCTTCCAGCCATCTCCCATTACAGTCTTTGAAACAAACGATATCGGGCATGGCGTTGAGAAGCGTACGGAGTAATTCTTCTCCATGTAGAGACGTTGAACTGCCAAATATTGGTGATGATTGAGAAGACATAGCAAGATTAGTATAAGGGATTGGAATAATTGACTTTTACCTACACAAACACAATGTCTCTGACCTTCCTGAACAATGTGGTACACAAACCATTTATTGAGAACAAGCGTACCTTAATCCATTCGGTATAGCAATCCATTCGCTATTATTGACTATCAATATCATTATTATTGATAACAAAACTGCCTATTCTATCTGTACCAGTTCTCAAAAAAACCACCCGACTCTGGAAGCAGGCATCCTGCTGATTGCACTCAATCTTACTCTTTGAAAATTCCTACAAGAAATGTTCTATTCACCTATAATTTTCACCAATACTCGTTTCTTACGACGCCCGTCAAATTCACCGTAAAAAATCTGTTCCCAGGTTCCGAAATCCAACTGACCATCGGTTACTGCAACCACCACCTCCCTGCCCATGATTTGCCTTTTCATATGGGCATCGGCATTATCCTCATAACCGTTATGGCGATACTGCTCTACGGGGGCATGAGGAGCTAGTTTTTCCAACCACACTTCATAATCGTGATGCAGGCCTGATTCGTCGTCATTAATAAAAACACTTGCCGTAATATGCATGGCGTTACAAAGTAGAAGCCCTTGTTTTATTGAGCTTTCTCTAAGACACTCTTCTACCTGTCGGGTAATGTTGATAAAAGCTCTTCTTGTCGGTGCTTCAAACCACAACTCTTTACGGTAATGTTTCATGACATATTCCCTTTTTTATTATGATACTGTTTTAATCTTTGGGTTTTGATAGTTGTATTTTTACATATCAACACTCCAACAACAATTAATTCTGATGACCTCCCGACCTTGTTCACATTGATATTCAGAATTCATTTTCAATGCTTGGGTAATCCAAAACAATTCCTGATTACCACTAATCCTCATCCTACCCGCCTGAGGAGGAGTTCTTTCGTGTTGATTATATGGGCATCTGCGGCCTGGACGGCCGCAGCAGAGCACCCAGGGATGCGTTTATGGCGTCCCATATAATCGACACGGAACAACTCCGGGTTGCAAAGCTGAGTTTCGATGATAATCAGGAAATAATTTTTTCATTTGTCATTACAATCCGGCTGTTTTTTTGTAGTATATCCTGCGCAGATAAATGACCATTCAGAAACCATTATATCCACAACTTCAACCTTGAGAGACAGGCCCAATGAAGACAGCACCTCCCAGTACCAGGAAACGCCGCTGTAGATATACTGATGAACAGATTGAAATAATTCACGAAAAACATTGTGATGGAAAATCAATTAATGAGCTTGCACGAATCTATGCAGTTCACCCCAACACCATACGCAGGTACCTTTCCCGGTTTCGGGTGTACTGACTGGTGATAAAGGTTAGAAAAATGGGCCTTCTAGGGAAAATGGCCCAACAAAAACAGCTATGGACAAGCCGCAGATCTTCTCATTAATTTACCATCTTGAAGATCTGAACATACTCTCAATTCGCCATGGTTACCTTCCTGCTGCTTTACCGACGAGGTTCAAGAATCAAACTATCAAAATAGTGGAGTATCAGAATAAAAAAAGCCCTATAGAATTATCTCCTACCAGGCCTTTTTCAGTACACCACAACAATGCTTATCGAATCTCCACGCCACTCTCTCTAAGGGCTGTCTTGACCTCGGAAATGGGGACCTCCTTACGATGAAAAATTCCAGCAGCAAGTGCTGCTTCTGCATTGGTCTCCTTAAAAACATCCACAAAATGAGCGGCTGAACCTGCTCCGGAAGATGCTATAACGGGTATGGTCACCGCACTTTTCACATGGTTGATCAGCTCAAAATCAAATCCGCTGTTGGTACCATCCTTATCAATACAGTTTAAAAGAATTTCCCCGGCACCCAGAGCCTCGCAACTCGCAGCAAGCTGTACTGCATCCAGATCACGTCCTTCCCGGCCACCTTTCACGGTACACTGGTACCAGCAGTACTCCTCACCATCTGGCCCTGGAAAAGCCGTTTTTATGGTATTATGATCGGTATCTTCAGGCTTGTTCACATACACCCGCCTCGGATCGACGGAGATCACAACGGCCTGAGCTCCATAGACAAATGAAATCTGCTCGATAGAGCTTTTGCCGGTCTTTTTACCGGTTTTTATATATTCTTCAGCGGTGTAGCAGGCATCGGAACCAATGGAGATTTTATCAGCACCGGAACGAAAATATTCCGAGGCAACATCAAGTGAGGTATATTCCCTGCCATTGGAATCGGTAAATTCACGGATACCACCACCAATGGTAAGAGGTACAAAGACATTTTCAGAAGTCCTCTGTAACACTTCAAGCATTGGTTGATCTTCCATTGGAAAATCTCTAAATCCTGTAATATTTAAAAAAGTTATCTCGTCGGCACCTTCTTCGTAGTATCGTCTGGCAAGCTCCACCGGTTTACCGAGATTTCTCACCTCTCCTCTGTCACGCACATCATACTGATCGCCCTTGGTGACAACCAGATCACCATTGTCGTTGCTTCGTACATCCAGACAGGCAATAACACGTTTCGCCATCCTGGTCTCCCGGTGAGTACCAGACTCCAGGCCAGTTATGACTGTGACACTCTCATCATTCGTTGCTTGAAGATAATTCCCTAAAATATTTAATCCTGCAGCACCACTTTTTTCCGGATGAAACTGGAATGCGGTTATGTTCCCTTTTTGAACACCACTGACAAATTCCTCACCGTAATTGGTTGTGGTGAGCAACCACTCCTTATCCACCTCTTCAAGCGTTGCCCGGTAGGAATGGACGAAATACAGTTTCTCGCCGTTATATCCAGAAAACAGCGGTGACGGCTTATGCAGGTTCACCCCATTCCAGCCAATCTGGGGAACAGAAAGACTGCTTTCGATGAATCGCTTAACCTGTCCTTTTAATATGGAGAGTCCGGCAACACCTGGTGATTCTTCGCTCCCCTCAAACAGGGCCTGAAGCGCTACACAGATTCCAAGAACCGGTTTATCTGACTGTATTCGCTCTATTAGAGGCTCTACAAAGCCATCTCGCCTCAGACGGTCCATGACCGAGCCATAACTCCCAACGCCTGGAAAGATTAATCGTTCGGCATTAAGAATATCAGCAGGATTTTGCACATCCTGTACACTATAGCCAAGTTTTCGTATCGCATTCCTGACGCTACGGACATTGCCAGCGCCATAGTCAAGTAAAGTTATCATTTTGTAATTACGCTAATTTCCTGTAATATTTTCCGTTGGCACAGCCACGACAGAGGTTTTTGCCATTCTGCTCAACATCTCGACAGTCCTGAACCCAGTCGCCACAACTTTCACACTGAATACGCTTAAGCGGCCTGCCCGGCATATCTTCTTCCGGGATATCTACATGTACTTCATCCACGGTGAAAAGTTCCTCCTCGGGCATGACCCGATAGGCACCGAGCTGACGCTGGTATTTGTTTTCAATCTCTGGACAATATTTTTTTGAGAGCTCACGGGACTCTTCCCGGGCAACAATACGCACAGCTTTACCAGTGTCGAGATTCACAAAGGTGGCTGCCATAACCCCATAGTCAATCCAGCGCATGGAGCGTTTTCCTAAACTACATCCGGTTACCGACTGGATTGCATCCGTTGCACAGCGGTCAATTTCCACCAGCACATAGAGTTTTTTGCGATCAAGTCCTCTTGGATCCTGAATACCAATGGCTGCAAGGCCCAGCATGGACATTCGTACGCCAATGACCTGTCCGGCACAGATATGGCCATGAACCTTGGTTGATCGTTCCAGCAGGACATCAAATGATTCCATTTTGTTCTCCAAAAAGATTATGAAAGTAAAGACACGTTCTTCAAATACACTTCACAATACTCAGCCACCAATCCAGTGTCAACAGACCAGAGGGATAAGGCCCTAAAACTCGAACCCTTTCTGCGCTTTAACACCTGACTGGTATGGATGCTTGACCTCCTTCATCTCCGTCACAAGGTCCGCCAGTTCGATCAGGCCATCCGATGCATAGCGACCAGTAATCACCACATGCTGTTCCTGTGGTCTATTTCTTAACACCGCAAGAATCTCCTCCTCATCAAGAATATTATAATGAGGAAGATAGGTCAGTTCATCCAGGATAACCATAGCATATGTGTTTGCCTGAATGACCTCTTTAGCAAAATTCCACGCTTCGACTGCGAGCTGTTTATCCTTTTCGAGATCATCGGATTTCCAGGTAAAGCCTCGCCCCATCACATGAAAATCAAGTAATGGCGCAAACTGCTTTGCCGTTTCCAGTTCCCCGTATTTCCAGCTTCCCTTTATAAACTGGATAATACAAACCCTGTGGCCATGCCCAAGAGCTCTGAAGGCCAGGCCAAGTGATGCGGTGGTCTTCCCCTTACCGTTACCGGTAAAAACCGCCACAAGACCTGTGGTACTGTTCTTAGTTGGCTTTTCTTGTGCCATGGCTAAAGCTCCTGTCATACAGTTTTGATACTGCCTCAAGATCGGTATTGGCAAAAACTCTACCGACACAGATCATGGCAGTCTTTCTGATTCCTGCCTGTTCAACCTGTGCCGCGATGGATTTCAAGCTTCCCGTAAGGATGGTCTCATCATCCCAGGTTGCCTTTTCAACTATCGCCACCGGAGTATCTTCAGGATATCCTCCTGCCATCAGTTCCTCCACCACCTTATCCATCATCGATACAGAAAGAAAAATAAGCATTGTGGTCTGATGACTGGCAAGGAGCTGTAACTTTTCAAGTTCAGGGACAGGAGTACGTCCCTCCTGACGGGTAATAATGACGGTCTGGGCAACTTCAGGAAGGGTCAACTCGGCATTGAGGGCGGCGGCCGCGCCAAATGCGGAACTCACACCCGGCACAACCCTATAGGGAATCTGCAGTGCATCGAGTTGCTGCATCTGTTCCTTGATTGCCCCAAAGATCGAAGGATCTCCGGTGTGAAGCCGTACAACGCGCTGCCCATTTTTCCAGGCAGTGGAGAGTATCGTGATAATTTCATCAAGATTCATCCCCTGCGAGTCATGAATATCAGCCTTACAGCCCTCAAGAAGTTTTTTGTTTACAAGGCTCCCGGCATAAACAATACACTCTGCCTCATCAAGCAGCCTTCTTCCTTTTATGGTGATAAGTTCCACATCACCAGGCCCTGCACCAACTATCGCTATAGGCTGCTTATTGATCTCTTTTCTACTCATCACCACTCCTGTTGTGATTTGCTGCCTACAATAATTTTTATGGGATTAAAACGCTGTGCTTCTTCCTGTGGATAGTTAAAGCGCTGCACGGCAATTTCTTTTATTTCTACGTCCAAACCGAGTGTATATAAAATTTCAGGGGCAAGAGCTGCGGTTTTGGCAATAACTGCATTTACCACAACAATCCCTCCCGGTAAAAGCTGCCCCACACAGTATTCCAGAATAGACTGTAAATTCCCACCACTCCCGCCTATAAACACCCGATCAGGTAACGGCAGGTTTTTTAAGGAACCCGGCGCATCTCCCTTGATCAGCCTCATGTTCAACATCCTGAATTTTTTTATATTGTCCTCTATGTTTTTCCACTGTTCCTCTTCTCTTTCAATGGAAAAAACATCCACCTCAGGGAAAAGACGTGCAACTTCAAGGCCTACAGAACCCGATCCAGCACCCACATCCCACAGGACACCATCCCGAGGCAGGCGCAAAGCATGAATGACGGCAGCCCTGACTTCATTCTTTGTGAGCAGCCCCCTGCTGTGACTGATTTCTTGTTCCTGCAAACCAAAGAGCGGAAACATTTTCTCCCGGTCAGGGGCCTCAGAATTCTGTAAAATCATGACATTGGGCTCAACAAAGGTCTTTGCAGCTATTTCAGACAACTCTCCGCTATGCAGACGTTCTGACTGGAGTCCAAGGTTCTCTCCAACATGACAGTAAACAGTGTCCGTTATCTCTCTGTCGTATTGGCGAAGGAGCTTTTCTGCAATCACATTGGGGCTGTTCACAGAATCTGTCAACAGAAAGACTTTTTCATAGTTCAATAATCGGGAGCCAAGCTGTTCACTGCTACGTCCGTGAAGACTGACGAATTTTGCATCATCCCAGGGGATACCGAATCTGGCAAACGCCAGTTGCATCGAAGATACTGCGGGATGAATTTCTATTGAGTTTTGAGGAAAACTTTCGAGTATCCTCCGTCCTATCCCAAAAAACAACGGATCCCCGGAAGCAAGAACCACCACATCCCCTTCACTGAGACAGTCTTTCATGGAAGTTATACAATCAGCCAGGGGAATCACCGGGATCAGCTGAGGAAGTGGATCGTTCTGCAGCTGTTTGTTTATCGTGTCATATAACCGTCTACCAGACACCACGGCAACTGATTTTTTAAGGACTGATACCATCAGGGAGTTATCCTGGCTGGAACCATCCATACCAAAAACATGAATCACAGAACCCATTGTCAGGACTTCTCCCCTGTTTTCACTACAACTGAGCTCGTGGCATCGACAAGATACACAATGACCTCTAGCCCTGAAACCTTCTCTGCATAGTGTCGAGCGGCCTCACAAACCTGGTGAATAACCTGCTGTTCCTCACGATCAAGCAACCTTCCATAGATTTCACGAGCCGTATTAGATCCTTCAAGGGCTGCGATCAACTGAGAGCTGCAGCCAAGACCTTTTAAAAATTTCAGAGCGGTCTCAACTTCAAGGGCACCATTGCGGACATGGGTTTGTGGAATCTCCATCCCTGCCTTCATCACCTTGGCCCACATTGCCGCGAGGTGAATTGTCCTGAAGCTATGTTTTGCTGCTTCAAGTAACGAGAAGTGAAGATAATCGCCCATCATGATCTGGGCCTCTTCGGGCAGCCCCAACACCTCCTGAACTGCACGCTCGGAGGTTCTGCCTGTGGCAAGAATAATTTCACTGAGATCTGCTTCTTTTGCCACATCCATTGAGGTTGCAATGGTTGCAGTCCAGGCATCGGCTGACACAGGACGAACAATACCCGTTGTCCCAAGGACCGAGAGTCCACCAACAATCCCCAATCGATGGTTAAGCGTTTTTCTGGCAAGTTCCTCACCATCTGGAATGGAAATCGTGATATTGAGACAACAGTCCATTGCCTTGCCGGTTTCTGCCAGAGCCTCGGTCACAGCGTCCCGAATCATTTTTTGGGGAACAGGATTAATTGCCGGATTCCCGACCGCAACGGCAAGCCCTCTTTTAGTGACTCTACCTACACCAATTCCGCCATGAAGAATCAGAGTCTCATCGTTTTTAGAGTTTTTTGCCCCATACTGCACAGAGGCGTCAATCCTGGCACCATTGGTAACATCAGGGTCATCCCCGGCATCCTTAATAACAGATGCGGTGGCAATCTGCTTCCCGGAATCAGCATAGCCTGAGAGAACAATGCTGAACTTCACCCTTGAACCATCCGGAAAAGGTATCTCCACATTTTCCTGCAGCACACCGGTAAAGAGCAGTAGAGCAGCCGCTTTTGAGGCTGCTGCAGCACAGGCGCCAGTAGTGTATCCGGATCGTAATTTTTTTTTCATAAAAACAAAAAAAGGCCGTTCTGCCAAACAGAACAACCTTCCAGGTGAAAAGCAGTTTAACAAAGCTATGGAAAGGCCAATTCTTAAGTACCCAACAACTCAAAAAACAGGCCATTGGATAGCACGATTACCCATCAATTGCAAACAGCAATATCGTCAGAAACTGGTGGCTGCCACTCAATAGCCAGTTCTTTTGCTTCCTGACTGTGACAGGGCGGCATCTCCTTATCTATAACATGGAGAATGACGCTATACTCCTGCAACTGCAGATTCAACTCCTGCCACTCTTCTTTGTTACTCACAACCTTCCCTTCACGAGTTTTCCAGCCATTTCGCTCCCATCCGCTGAGCCAGTTGCCTGCACCGTCCTTTAAATACCCTGAACTGGTATAAAGGTGCACTGGCAGACGTCTTTTAAGGGTACGAAGAGCGTCACAGGCCGATTGTATATGGATACGATTGGCAGAAGAGTTTTTCACCACCCCACCAATAATTTTAAAATGTTTCCGGTATCTGAAAACAGCTGCCCATGACCCAATCTGAAGCTTCTGTTTCCAGGTAATACCCATAAAAATATGAATAGCTGTTTCATCACTCAGGGGAAGGACTGCACGGCCTCTTGCCGCAACGGCAAGAGCATCGGCACGTTCATTATGGGGATCATTATCATGCCCCTTTACCCAGAGCCACTTAACCTCATGGCGTTGTATCTCATTATCGAGAGCCTCCCAGAGATCCCGATTTTTCACAGCCTCTTTTTCAGCGGTGAGCCAGTTGTTGCTGCGCCAGTTGCCAATCCACTTAGTTATGCCATTCTTCACATATTTGGAGTCGGTAAACAGCTCTACTGCATGTGGACAAGGGAGTGCCTGCAGCGCCTGGAGCGCGGCCAGCAACTCCATGCGGTTATTCGTGGTTTCTGCTACTTTTCCTGACAGCTCCTTCTTTTTTCCATTTTCGGGCAGGATGACAACTCCCCAGCCGCCAGGACCGGGATTGGGACTACAGGAACCATCTGTATAAATTGTAACTAATGGTAGAGACATGCGATAGTATTCTCTTTTGAATTCTGGAACGAATAATTGGTAATAGCAACGTTGCACATTGTACCGATTTCCTGCTCATTAGAACAGGTAATTGTTGGATAGTGGACCTTCTCCTTGATGACAAAACGCAGGGCGTGTAAAAGGAAGTAATGAACGACACCTTTACAGACCATAAAGAACCGGATGAGATTTTTCTTCCACTGAGCGCCTTGAGGTATGCTGAATTCTACTCCATGGAGATGGACAGTTTTACAGAAGATATTCAATTTTACAAAACTCACTGCAGGGATGCTTCTTCCATTCTTGAGCTTGGCTGCGGAACTGGCAGGATCAGCAGGGCTCTCGTAAAACCAGGCTGCAGTGTCACCGGAATTGATCTCTCCCTCGATATGCTCAAACAGGCCAGGGAACATTCACTGGACCCTCCGTCATCTCCGTCATATATCTGTATGGATATGTCTGCAATGGCATTCAGAAACAATTTTGATCACATTCTTATTCCCTACAACACACTCAATCTCCTAAAGAATATATCCCTTATTACAAAATGCCTGCAACAGACTCACCATCATCTCAAGTCCAGTGGATCTCTACTGCTCCAACTCCATATTCCCGACGGGGAGATAATCAAACTGGATGGACAAAAACGATTTCAATTTCAGATGCTCCCTCTTAAGCATCGCCCCGGGAAACTTATCAAAGAAACCCTTCGCAGTTACAACAGTGCCACTCAGGAACTCCGTTTGGAAGAACGTTACCGTGTCCGGCCAACCAACGACACTGCAAGGGAGGACTACAGCCACACCTTCCACCTCGCAGGCTTTTCTGCCTCACAATGGCTGACCATTCTCAGGCAATGCGGTTTCCAGAGTTGTGCCCTTTTTGGTGATTTCAAATCACGGCCATTCAACAGTGACAGTGACTCTACTCTGCTGATTCAAGCATTTCCCTCCTAACAATAGACAAAAAAGACAAGAAAAGTCTTACTTCTTGATCTATGTCAAGGTCTCCTGGATTCCTAAGGGGTATACTCTCTCCATACGATTCAGAAACGACATGAGAACAGTTATCCCTCATCTCTTTCTGCCACATACTTACAAGAAGTCTCAGTTATCTAATAAGAACCATAAATCGGAGGATTTACCATGTATTGTAACCAATGCGAACAAACTGCCAAAGGCGTAGCATGCACCACTATCGGTGTTTGCGGAAAGACCGAAGGTGTTGCCGGACTTGAAGATCTCCTCACCCATGCTGTCCAGGGACTTTGTATCGTCGCCGATGCAGGCCGCAAAGTTAATGTCATTGATAACGCAATTGATATCTTTGTCTGTGAGTCTATCTTTNCCTGCCTCACCAACGTTGATTTTGACCCTGCTCGTTTTGAAGACCTTATTTACAAAACAGTACAGCTTCGCGATGAGTTAAGNACAAAAGTAGAAGCTGCTGGTGGTGTTATTGATTCTACAGCTGCCGCTCTGACCTTCACTCCTGCTGATACGCTCGCCGGTCTCGAAGAACAGGGTGCTGCTCTGAACTTCATCAACACCCTCGATGCCAATGAAGATCTTCAATCACTGAAACAGATCACAATGTATGGACTTCGTGGACTTGCCGCTTACGCTGAACACGCTGCAATACTCGGTCAGGAAGATGACGAGGTGTATGCTTTTATTCATCACGCTATGGCAGTCCTTACCACTGAAATGGAACTTGGTGACCTCGTAGCACTTGCCCTGAAAACCGGTGAAGTGAACATTAAAGCCATGGAACTCCTCGATGCTGGAAACACCGGTAACTACGGCCACCCAGTACCGACAGAAGTTCCTCTTGGCCACAGACCCAATAAATGTATCCTTGTTACCGGCCATGATCTGAAGGATATCGCCATGCTTCTTGAGCAAACCAAGGGGAAGGGAATTGACATCTACACCCATGGTGAGATGCTGCCTACTCATGGATATCCTGAGTTGAAGAAGTATGACCATTTTTATGGGCATTTTGGCACTGCATGGCAAAATCAGCAAAAAGAGATGCCAAACTTTCCAGGCGCTATCCTCTTCACCACTAACTGCATCCAGAAGCCTAAGGATTCATACAAAGACAACGTCTTCACCACAGGTCTTGTCGGCTGGCCCGATGTGAAACACGTTGCCGGCAGTGGCGAAAAAGACTTCTCCGCAGTCATCGACAAAGCTCTGGCTCTGCCAGGATTTACCGATACCGTGGACAACGGCACTGTCATGGTCGGTTTTGCCAGAAACACCGTTCTCGGTGTTGCAGACAAGGTAATCGATGCGGTAAAGTCCAAAGCAATTCGTCATTTCTTCCTTGTTGGCGGCTGTGATGGTGCCAAGCCCGGTCGGAATTATTTCACCGAAATGGCAGAACAGATTCCCCAGGATTGCATGATTCTGACTCTTGCCTGCGGCAAGTTCCGTTTCTTTGACAAAAAACTTGGCGACATCGGTGGAATTCCCCGTCTCCTGGATGTTGGACAGTGCAATGACGCCTATTCCGCAATCCAGATTGCAGTGGCCCTGGCCGGAGCCTTTGACTGTGGTGTCAATGACCTGCCTCTTTCCTTTGTTCTCTCCTGGTATGAGCAGAAGGCTGTCGTTATTCTTCTCTCCCTGTTCAGCCTGGGAATTAAGGATATCCGTCTTGGACCCTCCCTTCCAGCATTCGTTACTCCAAATGTTCTGAATGTCCTGGTTGAAAACTTCAACGTTATGCCGATTGGTGAAACTGCTGCAGACGATTTGAAAACAATCCTCGGATAAGCCTCAAGCACCACCTCTTGAGGAAGTTTTCCTTCAACTTCCTCAAGAATAGTTGTATGTTTTCCTCCTCCTGGCAGGGTACGTTGAGAGCTCCTCGTACCCTGCTTTTTTTTACCTTTTTATTGAGTTGGTCATGAACAGCAAACCTCACGAAAAAACATTCAGTGTGGTACCCGGTCTCGACATGGGGCTTTTTGCTCCTGAAGATCTTGAGACCATTTTACATGTCATCACTAAATATACTGTACCTGCAACCAAAATAACTTCTGCCCAGCGCCTTGCCCTCCTTGGCATGAACGAGGAGGAGATGGTCAAACTTCAGCAGGAGCTGAAAAATCATATCCAGGACATCACGGAGAACGGGGTAACCTATGTCCAGTCGTGTCCAGGCCGGCAATGGTGTAAGTATGGAATCGGTGACGCTCTTGCCCTTGGCAGGGAACTTAAAAAACTTTCCATGGAAAAACCCTTCAGGGCAAAGGTAAAAGTAGGTGTTGCCGGCTGTCGTATGTGCTGCACTGAACCCTACGTACGTGATCTTGGAATTTTCGCTTCGAAAAAAGGCTGGACCCTGGTCTTTGGCGGTAATGGCGGTAACAACGCACGTATTGCAGATATTGTGGCCGAAGGTTTAAATGATGAAGAGGTTCTTGCTCTCGCAAAAAAATGCCTTACGGTATACCAGGAAGAAGCCAATCCCCGTTCACGTACTGCACGATTTATGGAACGTTTTGGCATAGAGGCCTTCAGAAAAAGAGTGCTGGAAAAAGAGGAGCAGAAAGATGCAATGCCCGGGCCAGGATAATAGATATTGGGATGGAGAAGCCGTCTTTGAAACCCCCTGCCCTCACTGTGGCAACATACTTGAATTCTTTAAAGATGACTCCCAACGCAGTTGCAGACAGTGTGGCAACCGCGTCTTAAATCCTCGTATTGACTTTGGTTGCGCTGCATATTGTTCCCACGCTGAACAATGCCTGGGTTCCATGCCTCCTGAACTGCTCGCCAGACAAAAAAACCTTTTCAAAGACAAACTTTCCATCGCTGTCCGCAAACACCTTCTCGGTAGGGAAGAGCTCTATAAAAAGGCATGCACCCGTACCGAAATTGCAGAACAGCTCTGCAAAGAGGAACAGCGTGGAGACATGGCGGCAATCCTTGCCGCTACGCTTCTGTTTGACGTCGACACTCCCGCACTGCTGCTCGAAGAACTCAAGGCAGATAGTGCAATGATTGAAGCTGTTACCACTCTCCTTAGCCACAAGCTAACAGCCACAAATACAGAACAAGCCTCCTCGGATATTTTTCACGATGCCTGCCTCCTGGCAGATCTTATAACAGATCCAGACACCAACCCAAAGCCATCGTTCACAACCCGGAGTGGTGAAAAAGTATTTCTCAGCCAATAAGCCGCTGTTATTTTCCTACTGTGAAACCTCTATTTCAACCGAAGCTCGTCCAGTAACTCTCATCAATCAAGAGGCAACAAGAAAACTACTTTTTTTCTAAATTTATTATTTTCCCTGTGATACAATGTAGAAAACTATTCGAGGGAGAAGAATATGCGATTATTAGTACTGTTTTTTCTGCTAATTCCAACACTGGTTACAGCTGCCGAGCCGATGCACTTTGTCTACTACGACAACTATCGTCCCCGCTCATGGAATGATAACGGCACAATGCGCGGCATTCTGGTAGATATTGTGGAGGAAGCAGTTGGGAAACGTTTGGGTATTCCCGTTAGCCATACTGGCTACCCATGGAAACGAGCACAACTGATGGTAAAGGAAGGGATGGCGGATGCATTTGTTACCATGCCTACCGCAGAACGTCGGGCCTACACTGTAATTGGAGTAGAACCTGTAATAGAATTTGCGTTACGCATTGTCACTCAGAAAGACAATCCGAAGATCAGGGAGATGGAGTTGATCACCTCCATTGAGCAATTAAAAGAGTATGAAGTCACCGATTATCTTGGTAACGGGTGGGCTGAGCGAAACCTGAAAGAAGTTACTGTCCAATGGTTACCTGAAATTGACAAAATATTTCCCTTCCTGGTTGAAAAGCGGGCTGACCTTATCGTGGCTTCAAAACGAACCGTCTATGACATGAAACGCCTGGGCTATGAATCCCAACTCACGATTCTTCCCAACAAGCTGTCCTCAGTATCCTTTTATTTGTGTGTGGGGAAAAATTCTCCATACAAAGACAGATTAAATGATTTCGACCGAATCCTTAAAGAAATGCACGAAGACGGGACAATAGATCGTATCGAAGAATCCTACTATCGTGACTGAGGGCTCGCGACAGGGACAGAAGATAAAAATACTCTCTCCTCAACAAAACCGTATTCATTCTTTTTCCTGACTACCATCGAAACTCAGCTTTGCAACCCGGAGTTGTTCCGTGTCGATTATATGGGACGCCATAAACCCATCCCTGGGGGCTCTGCTGCGGCCGTCCAGGCCGCA
>JGI10211J34971_10000173_pt1 | contig 51187 bp, 37 predicted proteins | sample Etolagsediment_FD_34971 | JGI IMG/M metagenome (IMG submission 34971) | reverse complement strand
TGATGGCAAATGTCCTGCGCCTTGCTGTTTCCTGCATGAGATTCATGGCGGAAAAATAGGCTAAAATCTCCTAAATAACCACACGGAATCTATTATATGTCCAACCTGGGCCGGACACAGGCCGGACACAGGCCCGACCCTAATGCCGGAAAATCCACTCCGCTGAACGGTAGTGTTCCAGTCTCTTTCTGAATATTTCCCCATCCACTCCCAGCAGCGGATCAGCCTCCGGATCAGCCCTGAAATGTAGCTGAAGTTCCCTCGCCAGCCCCTCCACACTCAACCCGGGAACACGTTCCGCCAGATTCATCACCCGGGCCCGACGACTGCTCACATACTTTCCGCTGTCGTCCTCAACTCCCGACGCAGGCAGATCCGACGAAGGCCTCAGCGACTCCTCAAGCCGCTGAAGATCAGCATTCACGAGGACTGTGGCATGATGCAGAAAACGGCGACCCCGGACCAGAAAAGCAGAACCGCTGAACTTTCTGTCCCCATGCAGCAGATCCAGCCCGTCCCGCATGACAAAACTCAGCCCCGTTATCTTCTCCAGTACACGGCAGAATGCCAGCAGACTGATCTCACGGGAATGCTCCTCCTCGTTCCTGAAAAATGCGATATTCAGATTGCCGGCGTCATGATATACCGTCCCGCCTCCAGTCATCCTCCGCGCCGCATCGATGCCCTCCCCTGACAGATACCGCCTGTCACATTCCCTGTCCGCCGCCTGATGCCGCCCCAGAAGAACCGAGGCCTCATTCACATACAGCAGCACCTTCACCCCGCCGACCTTCAGATTGTCGAAAAGTACCGACTCCAGTGCCTGATTTTTATATACATTTCTAAACGGCGATATAAGCAGAGAACGATTTTTCAATTACCCCTCAACCTCTAAACCTCTCAACCTCTAAACCTCTGAACCTCTAAACCGTATGCAGCGGTTCATCCAGCCCCTTGAACGCCGCCTCAAGGATAGCCTCACTCAATGTCGGATGAGGGTGTGTGGTCATCGCCAGATCCCAGATCGTTGCCTCCCCCTGCATCGCCAAGACTGCTTCTGAGATCAGATCCGTGGCATTCTCTGACACAATATGCACCCCGAGAATCTCACCGTATTTTTTTTCATAGATCACTTTGACAAAGCCCCGGGAACTGTCCTCTGCCAAAGCCTTTCCATTCGCCGAAAAATTGAACTTACCGGAGCTGTAGTCGTATTTCTCCTCCCCCGCCTGTGCTTCCGTCAAACCGACAGAGGCGATCTCCGTGCTCGCATAGAGATTGAAGGGGATCAGTTCATAGTTCAATGCCTTTCCCCGGCCCAGAATATGCTCCACAGCCGTACTGCCTTCCCTGCTCGCCGTATGAGCCAGCATCACCCGGCCGTTCACATCTCCGACAGCATACACCTTGTTCAGATTTGTTCTGCAGTGCTCATCACTTTCAATATAGCCCTCCCGCGTCATACCCAGACCTTCGGCCTGAAGTGTTTCCAGGCCTTTCATATTCGCTTTTCTCGCCGGTGTCCAGAGCAGCACATCCGTTTCGGGCACCGTTTCTCTGCCGTTCCTGTCTTTCAGGATGATCCCCTCTTTGTCAATATGACACTCCGTTTCATGCAGGACGGTGACCCCTGACCTTTTCAGCATGCCCGAAAGTTCCTGCGCTACATCCTCATCCAGATAGGACATCATCTGTACACCCTTTTCCACAAGCGTCACCTTCACGTCCAGACCGGCAAAGAGCAGCGCGAACTCCACTCCGACATTTCCCGCTCCCGCGATCAGCAGTGTTTCCGGAAGTTCCTCCATACCGTAGATCGTTTTCGGACTGTATATACCCGGCCCGGCGTCAGGTCCTGCAGGAAGTTCATAACCCGAACCTGTGGCAATAATCAGGTGTTCATATTTCAGCTCTTTATCATTCACCTGCAGACGCTGCCTGTCCAGAACCCGTCCAAACCCGCTGTACAGATCCACACCGTTGTTCTTCAGCAGAAATTCCACCCCACGGGTCAGTTTTTTTACAATCTTATGGCTGCGTTTTAACATGGCCTGCCAGTCAGGGCGGGCCTCTGAACCCTTGATTCCACGTATTCCCCATGCGGAGGCATTGCGTACAACGTTGAGGTTTTTTGCACTCTGTATCAGTGCTTTGCTCGGGATACAGCCCCAGTTAAGGCACATGCCGCCCACAGTCTCCATTTCCACAAGGGCCGTTCTCAGGCCCCCCGCCGAGGCACGCAGAGCCGCCACGTAGCCGCCGGGACCGCCGCCAAGGACAAGTACATCATATTTGCTGTCAGAACTGTGCACTGTTTCTGTCATAAGCCAACTCCGATTGCTTTACAATTTAATCCACATGTCTCGTGGTGTGGATAAATACTCCATAACACGGGTGACGAAACGTGCCGCATAGGCACCGTCCACAACCCGGTGATCGAATGCAAAACTGAGCGGCAGCACTCTGGCCACCTTCAGCTCACCGTCCACAGCCGCAGGAGCCTCATGCACCCGCCCGAATCCCATGATTCCCGCCTGCGGGGGCAGTATCATCGGACGACCGTAAATCCCGCCGAAAGATCCGTAATTGGTGAGAGTAAACGTTCCGCCCCGGAGATGCCCCAGATCTATGCGGCCGCTGACCGCTTCCTCAACCCGCTGACGCATTTCTCTGTTCAGGACTTCAATGCTTTTGTCCTCCACGTCCCGTATCACCGGAACCATCAGGCCTCTTTCAGTATCCACCGCCAATCCGATGTGAATGTCCCTGAACTGACGTATCTCCTGCCGCTCCCGGAGAAAATGGGAGTTTATGCGCGGAAAATCTCTGATCGCCAGGGCCAGAGCCTTCATAAAAAAGGGCTGAAAACTCAGTGCCTCATCTCGTTTACGGTTCAGTGCTGTACGCATGGACCAGAGTTCGTCAATGATGCAGATATCCTGTATCAACGCCGCAGGAATCGCCTGGCTTTCCTCCATGTTGGCGGCAATTGTACTTCGTATCGGGTCCAGTGGAATGCTTTCATAGCTGTCTTTCCCGTGAGCACTGTCCCTGACCGCAGCCTGTCGGCCTCCTTCACCCCTGCCTGTAGACTGTCTGCCTGAGCCGCTCTGCCCGCTTTCTGACATCCTCTGCTCGCCGCCCTGCCGCGAATGCGACAGCACGTCCTCTTTCATGACCCGCCCCATGGGTCCGCTGCCCGCTATGGATGCAATATCCAGCCCCAGATCAGCCGCCAGCTTTCTCGCCACCGGAGAAGCCTGTACCTTCAGTCCGGCCTTTGTTCTCATTGAAGAAGCTGCCGCCGCCGATGTCTTCGTCCCGCTGCCGGATGCAGGATCATTCTGATCTGCCTCATCACCTACTGCAAGGATACCGTCGCTGCGCGTTTCCAGTTCGCCTACAACTCCGGCATTCTCCTCCTCTTCTTCACCTGGGATCCGGATATAGGCCAGGGTCTGACCCACCTGTATCACATCCCCGACCTCCACTCCGTAACGGTCCAGAACACCGTCCCGGGAAGAGGGAATCTCAGCCACCACTTTGTCTGTTTCCACAACGGCAATGATATCACCGGCCCTCAGCTCATCACCGCTTTTGCAGGTGAATTCCAGAACCTTGCCCTCATGTACTCCTTCACCCACGTCAGGGAATGAAAATTCAAAGATCATACATGCCTCTCTGATTGAATGTGTCTGTCGCCATAGCTTCACTCTTCCCGCAGCATTGATCGAACCCGCTCTGCTATGCGGTCCGCAGAGATCATGTACAGTTTCTCTGCTCTCTGCAGTGGAACTGTGATATCCGGCGCCGTCAGCCGCTGAGGTGGGAGCTCCAGCGAGTAAAAGGCATCCTTGACGGCTGTCGCCACCAGTTCTGCACCGACTCCGAAACTGCGGTGAGCTTCATGGACAACCAGAAATCGTCCCGTTTTACGAACAGAATCGACAATTGTCTCCTTGTCAAAAGGATAGATACTGCGAAGATCGATGATCTCCACATCCATGCCTTCCCTGCTCAGAGTGTCCCCCGCCTCCCGGCATTCCTTCATCTGCGCTCCCCAGCTCACAAGCGTCAGATCCCTGCCCGGACGCAGAATACGGGCCTTTCCGATCGGCAAGGTGTAGTATCTTTCAGGGACCTCCTGCTTGATATTTCTGTACACCCGCTTCGGCTCCATGAAAATCACCGGATCCGGGTCTGCAATAGCCCCCAGTAGAAGTCCCTTCGCATCGTATGGCGTGGAGGGTATCACCACCTTCAGCCCCGGTACATGAGCCCAGATCGCCTCCATGCTTTCACTGTGGTGTTCCAGCGCCCTGATCCCGCCGCCGTAGGGCATCCGTATCACTATGCCCATGGGAAATTCACTGCGGGTCCGGTTCCGGTATCGTGCGATATGACTCACGATCTGGTTGAAGGCCGGCCAGGCAAAACCGCTGAACTGCATCTCGATCACCGGTTTCAGGCCCGCAGCCGCCATGCCCACGGCCGTACCTGCGATTGCACTTTCCGCCAGAGGACTGTCAAAACAGCGCATCACCCCGAAGCGCTTCTGTAAATTTTCCGTCGCCCGGAAGACCCCGCCCTCCAGGCCGACATCCTCCCCGTAAACAATGACCGAATCATCTGCCTCCATTGCACAGTGCAGTGCGTCGTTCACAGCTCCCAGCAGGGTCAGTACCTTGTTCATTGCCCCACCCCGTCACGTCTCAATTCCTCTTTCTGCTCAATGAGTATCGGCGGCAGTTCTGCATAAGTATGGTCAAATATATCGTCCAGTCCCGGATCCGCCGTCTGCTCACAGATCTCGAATTCCCGCCGGGCCCGCTCCTCCGCCTCCCGGGTCCTGTCTGCAATCTGGCCTTCACTCAGTACAGAACGGGATATCAGATATTTCTCTAGCCTGGCAATGGGATCCCTCTTTGCCCAGGATTCCACTTCCTCATCACTGCGGTAGCGCCGAGGATCATCTGCCGTCGTATGGGCCCCCATCCGATACGTGTAGCCCTCGATCAGAACCGGCATCTTTTTATCCCTGCAGTAACCGGCCGCTCTCCGAACCGTGGAGATCACCGCTGCAGCATCATTCCCGTCGATCTGTATACCCTCCATTCCATAACCAAAGGCCTTTTCCGCAATGGTACGGCTGCTGGTCTGGGCACGCCTGCTCATGCTGATCGCAAACTGGTTGTTCTGAACATAGAAAATGACCGGCAGTTTAAGCGTCGCCGCAAAATTCAGTGCCTCATGAAAATCACCCTGACTCGTCCCCCCGTCTCCGATGAAGGCAAGCACCACCCGTCCGGTATTCCGGTATTTTTCCGCATAAGCGATGCCTACTGCATGCAGCAGCTGACTCGCGATCGGGACAGACACCGGAAGTGCAAAGTATTTGTTCTTCTCCAGATGACTGCCCATCTCGTTTCCCATGTAATACAGATAGAGTTTGTGCAGCGGAATACCGCGGACAATAAGTCCCCCCAACTCCCTGAAACTCTGTACAAACCAGTCGTCATCACGGACAGCCATCAGCGCACCCACTGCATTGGCCTCCTGCCCCAGATTAGGCGGATAGGTGGGCATTCGACCCTGTCTCTGAAGGCTCACCGCCCAGATGTCCGCAGCCCTGCCCTGAACCATAAAATCCCAGGCCCGCAGCAGCTCGGCATCCTCCGGCAGCTCCTCCGCAGCCGCTTTTGATCGTAAGCGACCCTTCTCGTTGAGTAGCTGATACTGATGTCCTTTTCTTGGGTCATACTGTTCAAACATAAATCATCCCTGTTAATTGGACGATGAAAATAATGGATGCTTAATGAGAATACAACTCAAAACTGCAGACAGGGCTGCAGCCTAATCAGTCAAATATATTCCGGATCCTCTGAGTCAGCTGCAGAAGGGTATAGGGCTTGGTCAAATACCTCTCTCTCCGCTTTTCAAGAAATTCCCTGGCTCCGGGTACTGTGTCGGCATAGCCGCTGGTAAAGATCAGCGGCAGACCGGGCTCCTCTTTTTCCAAATGCAGTGCAAGTTCCACTCCGTTCATACGCGGCATATCTATATCAGTGATGACCAGATCAACCTTTCCCGTGCTCTGCAGAAGCTCCAGTGCGCTGCGGCCGTCACCGGCAACCTTCACCGTGTAACCCAGTCCCTCCAAAGCAGGCTCAATGAATTTTACGATGCTGTCATTGTCTTCCACAAACAGGATTGTTTCCTTGCCCCCGCGTACACTCTCCGGCTGCTCACTGACTGCAACCTCCGCCGGCAGCTCTGTGCTGGGAGGAAACCAGATCGTGATCCGCGTCCCCCGCCCGGGCCGGCTGTCAATCTCCACCTTGCCTGCCATTCGCTCCACAAGTTTATAGACCGTATACAGCCCCAAACCCGTACCCTTGTGCTTCTTGGTCGTGAAAAAGGGATCAAAGATCCGCTGCTGTATCTCCTTGGGTATCCCCTCGCCATTGTCCTCAACCCTGAGTATAATACCTTCATTACCCTCTTTATCAGGACCGTGATCCGTTACGACAGTGATGCGTCCCTTCTCTCCATTCACCCCCCCCATGACCGCATCATTCGCATTGAGAACCAGGTTCATCAGGATCTGTTCCAGTTGCCCGGCATCCCCCTGTATATGAAGAGAACCCCCGCTGCCGGCTATCGTGAACTCAATACCCCTGCTCAGGACCCGCTCCATCATGGGATGTACATTCTGAACAACCTTCTCCAGATCAAGGGTTCGCACCGGAGTCGACTGCTGACGGGAATAGACCAGCAGCTGACGGATCAGATTCCGGGCATGTTCTCCGCTGTTGTTGATATTTCGAAACAGGCCGTGAATCTCATCATTAGCCTCACTCGTAAGCATTCCGATCTCGCTGAATCCGTTGATCGCCGTAAGTATATTGTTGAAATCATGGGCGATCGCTCCGGTCAATACTCCGATACTCTCCATCTTCTGGCTCTGTATCAGCTTATCCTGCATTTCCATCTGTTCTGTGACATCCCTGTTCACTGAAATAATGTATTTTTTTCCACCTTCGTCCATCGCCGCAAAATGAACACTGGTCCATATCTCCCCACCGTCCTTTCGCCGCTTCTTTTCAATGATCTGGGTCTGCTCCCCCTTAAGTATATGATCCCTCATCTCATCATTCTCGCGGGTGCTGATTTCTCCTGTGCTCAGAAAATCCGCCACATTCTGCCCCAGCAGTTCCCCACGGCTGTATCCGGTCTGACGCTCCGCCTCGGAATTCAGATCAATAATACGGCTCTTTGCATCTCCCGTCTTCTCACTGATATATATGGCATCCGGAAGAATCTCAAACAGCTTGTGAAAACGGATCTCCGAACGCCTCAACTGATTACTTACGTCCTCCATAGCCTGCCTGTTCCGCTCATACAGCCACTTCCTCGAAGTGTATACTATATAGCCCACCAGCAGGGCACTCAGTATGACCATCAGCCAGGTGAAACGCCTGAAATTCTCACTCAGACTTGCCAGAGCACTGTCCTGACTGTTCACTGTGATCCAGGTCAGGTCCTGATCCATGCTGCGCGTGCTCACCAGATTTACAAAATGCTTCTGACCGCGATACTCCCATTCAAAACTGTCCTCGCCCTTGGCCACACGCCTCTCAAGCCCTCCGTTCCCCGGCAGACCGAGGGCCTCGAACAAGTTCTTTCCCGTTAGATCACTGTATTTGGAATAGAGAATTGTCCCTGCACTATTCAGTATGACAAAGTATTCACTGCCCGAATCCAGCGATCCAGCCGAACGCATGATCAAAGCATCATAGGCAATCAGAAAAGCCAGGCTGCCGCGGAAATTCAGGTCTGAAAAAACAGGGACATGCAGCGCCACCGCACGGTAACCCTGCACCGCACTGAATATATCACTGAATACCGCCTGCCTTGTCGTCAGCAGCCTCTTTACATGCTCCTGATCCGAAATGTCCCTGCCGATCACATCCGGATTCTCCGGATAGGTAAACAGAATCTTTCCACTGCTGCTCATGCGGGTCACCGCCTTGAGGATCTCCTCATCCTCTGACAGACTCATTCGGCATAAAATACGCCCGCTCTCCCGCATCTTCTCAACAATCTCTGTCCCAGCCAGCACCGTTAATTCCCGATGAAGACGATCAATGTCCGATCGCAGATTCTCCGAACCCTGTCTCAGCATCAAAAGCTGAGTCCTGTTGAAATCGCTCACGATCTGGTCCCGAAAATCTTTGTAAATATTGATGATCAATACCGTCACAACCGCTATGGCCGTCATCGGCAGAACATACTTAAACAAATTGAGCATGGCCAAAAATTAGTGTATTCAGTTTCTCATATCAAACGGTATTTATCCCAAGCTCTGTTTTTATAATCCGTTGACATTCAATAGCAAATTACGTACAATAACACAAATATATTAATCGTAACACGAGGTGGAGATGCACATTTCCGATTCACTGCTTTCACTGGAGACGGGGCTGGTCTATGCAGCGGTCTCTGCAGCGGCGGTGGTCATTGCCTCCAGGCAGCTGGAGCAGAACCGTCAGAAACTTCCTCTCGCCGCGGTCATGGCCGCTTTCATATTTGCGGCGCAAATGATCAATTTCAGCATTCCGGGCACCGGCGGCAGCGGACATCTTGGAGGGGGACTTCTCCTCGCCAGTCTGCTGGGTCCCCCTGCCGCCCTTCTATCCATGAGCGCCGTTCTGACGGTGCAGGCACTCTTTTTTGCCGATGGAGGCATCCTGGCCCTCGGTGTGAATATTTTCAATCTGGGACTGATTCCCGCTTATCTCATTTATCCGCTGTTCCGTAACTTAATTGATAACAGGCGCAGCGGCACATTCTTCCTTTTTTCTGCCGCTCTGATTGCAGTGGTCGCCGGGAGTCTTTCCATGGTTTTTCAGCTGCTGCTCAGCGGGGTTCTGGCCCTCAATGTCCAGCAGTTTCTCATGCTTGCTGTCCCTATGCACATCTTTATCGGCATTGGCGAGGGTCTGATCACGGTTGCCGCCGCAGCCTTTATCCATACATCAGCTGCCGACACCCTCCCCGGGCATGCAGACGGCAAAAACGCTTTCACAGGGGTCGCCTCCCTGGTCCTGCTGACTCTGCTCACTGCCGGCTTTCTCAGCATCTATGCCTCCTCCGATCCCGACGGTCTGGAATGGAGTCTGGANAAAGGCGGCATTGAAGATATTCAGGAGGAAAGTGCCCTTCATNGGATGGCCGGAAACGTTCAGGAGAGAACGAGTCTATTNCCGGATTACAGTTTTCCTGCAGAGAACCGGGAGTCCGTGGAGGCAGGACCCTCTCTCCCCGGTATTCTCGGATCTTTCATTGTATTTGCTGTCTTATTAATGATTCTCCTGGCCTCAACTCTCGTTAATCGGTCAAAAAGCAGCCCATGAATCTTGCCGAGCGCACTCTTCAACACATATACGATCTGGAAAATCGCAGGGATGATCTAAGTCTTTCTCCAGCCGCTGAAGGGCTGCTTATCCTGATCCTCATCCTTACTGTGGTCAGTCTCCCCGTGTCCCGCCCCGAACAGATACTCCCCTTTGCTTTTTACCCGATGATACGATTGTTCCAAACCCGGCTGCAGCCCCTCATCCTCTTCCGTGATCTAGCCATGCTGAGTCCCTTCATCCTGCTTATCGCCCTTCCCAACCTCTTTCTTGACAGGACTGCTGTGCTGAGCCTTGGCACTCTGCAGCTGACTGAGGGTTTCCTCAGTTTCCATTCCATCCTGTCAAAAAGCTTTATCACAGTGAGCAGCCTGCTGGTCTTTGTCCGCAGCCGGGGGATACTCTCCGTGCTGCAGAACTGGGAATCCCTGCCGCTGCCCCGTGTTTTCACTCAGCTGGTCTCTCTGATGTACCGCTATCTGGTCCTGCTGCTTCGTGAAAGCATCCGCATTTCCCAGGCCCGCCGCCTGCGTGGAGGAGCTTCGGAACGTCACCCTGTCCGGGAGGCTGCACAGATTATCGGACAGCTCTTTCTGCGCAGTCTGGATAGAGCCGGCAGAATTCAGCAGGCTATGGAACTGCGACAGTATTCCCTGGCTCCCCGCCAGGCCAACACCTTCAAAAAGTCGGATGCCCTGCCTCTCCTGCTCTGGCTGTCATTCTTTATCCTGTTTCGCATCGCGCCCGTCAGTGAGTGGCTGGGACATTCTGTGAAAGGCTGGGTCCTCTGAAAGAACCGATCCTGTCTGCAGACAGTCTCTCCTACAGTTACAGGGACCTCTCCACCCCGGTCCTCAATGATATCAGCTTCACTCTCGGCAGCGGAGAAAATGTCGCCCTCATCGGATCAAACGGCGCCGGAAAATCCACACTCCTCAAAATACTCCCGGGTCTGCTCTTCCCCTACAGCGGTTCAGTCCGCATCGGCACACTGAAACTGATGCCGTCCACCCTGAATCAGATCCGCCGCAGAATCGGATTTATCTTCCAGAATACCGAAGATCAGCTCTTTATGAATTCTGTACTGCAGGATACGGCCTTCGGTCTTCTAAACCGTGGCGTTCCGTCCAGTGAAGCAGAAAAAAGGGCTGTGCAGATGCTCACTCAACTCTCAGCAGAGCACCTGCTACACCGCCACCCCGCCCGGCTCTCAGGAGGCGAGAAAACCCTCACCGCACTGGCCGGTGTTCTGGTCATGGAACCGGATATCCTGCTGATGGACGAACCGGCCCGCGGCCTGGATCCCGCCGCCCGCCGCCGCCTCATCGACCTTCTCCAAGGCCTGAAACATACAAAACTCATCGCCACACATGATCTGGATCTGGCCTATGATCTCTGCAGCCGAATCCTGGTCCTTCATCAGGGTCGCCTCGTCACAGATTCCGACCGCTCCGTCCTGAAAGACGACGCATTTCTGCGCTCCGTCCAGCTGGACCTGCCCCTGCGCTTCCAGCAGAACACCGATCCGATGGACCCTCAATAATTATTCAAAATCTGAATTTATTTATTTAAGAAAACCGAAAAGCCCCTTTTTTCTCCGCACTTTCTTCATCTTTTCCAGCTGCGCCCTTTCGAAATCCGGACTCAGCATCTGCATGATCTCTCCCCAGCCCGGGAAGCCCCCCACGTTGCGGTCATCAATATATACATCCGCCAGGATCTTGCGGCTCATTGTCTCAGAATCAAATATTTCCCCGGGGAGATTGCTGTTGACGGCATAGAATTCCACACCGTTGTCCCGGCAGTAATCCACCGCTTCCTGCAGTTCCGAACCGGCCCGGTAGGTCCACAGGATCAGGCGGTGTCCCTGCCTGTTCAGCTCCTTCAGCGCCTCAAAGGCAAAGAGCATTTCCTCCCCGATAGCCGGATATTTATGCTCCACGATGGTTCCGTCAAAATCGACAGCGATAATCATTTCTTCCCCCTTTCCTGCTCTCAATACAGCATTTCGATTATAGCCTCCGCTTCCCCGCGGAAGGCATTCAGTGTCTCATTCCTGTCATCTTCAGCGGCTGATCCGAGGTATTCACGCAGGACCTCAGCCTTTTTAAAGATCTTTTTTTCTGCATCCTCAACGGCGTACAGAAACCCGGTTTTTCGCGCCAGCAGAGGTTTAAGGTCGATATAATCATCCATATTGCCCCGTGTTTCAGGAAAACAGCCTGCCTTCTCTTTCAAAGCCCAGCTGTTCAGGGGACTGCAGCCACCGTCAGCAGCCTTGAGCAGATCGGAAAACCCGCCCTTTTCCATGACAAACACCGGAAAAACCGGACAGCTGAGAGGCCAGCCGGGCAGGGTGTACATCATGGTCAGTCCCGGATCTTCCTCCGACTTGACTCCGCGGATACACATCACCGAAACGGTGGAAGCGTTGACCACGTAATCCCTGTAGGGACGGATCACCGCTTTCGCCCTCCGCGGGATCTTCTGCAGACGCAGATCCTCTCCTGTATAGCCGTGCCTCAGGTTGCGACTTCCCTCACGGATCAGAAATTCCGCTGTGATGGGCGTCCGATCGCTAAACAGTGCTTCCGTACTCGCATAGCGTATATAGCCGTAACCTCTGTCTCTGTCCCGGCTGTGACTGAAATTCGTCCGGATCAGATAGCCTTCAGGAACGGTGCTCTCATCGGTCACATCGTAACGTATGTAATCACTGAAACCTGCTTCGAAGTAGGCTGCCCCGCCCTCAGCGTCGATGACACCGAAATTGGCAGAAAGACCCCAGGTCCTCAGGCTGTCCTGCAGCAGGACCTCAAAATCTCCCAGATCACCGCAGAGCCGCAGAGCAAGTTTCATGAAGGCCCCTTCACGGTCTGTCTCCAGGGCACAGCTCTGTCCGTAGTTAATATTGTAACTGTGTGTATTCATGATGGCGAAACCGGCTTCATTGGCCCCCATCCAAACCTGACTGCGGCTGCTGTCACTGCAGTTCACGATCCCGGTAAAAGAATAGGGTTCCGCCTCAAAGTATTCCAGCGCATTCTCTTCCGCGGAGCTGTCCCTCAGTTTCCACAGGAGAGGTCTGCCGTCCTCGCTTGCCGTCCCGGCGATCACGGCGGATGTGCAGGCCTCAGCAGAGCTGAAGCCCGCAAGTATCAGGACAGTCAGAACAAGGGTGATCCTCCCTGCGGAAAAGGTCATTTGCCGAGCATCCCCAGTAGGTAGGTCAGCGCTTCTGCAATAGCCGGTCCGGCACTGCTCACATGCTGTCCGCCGGGAACAGGGATGAATGTGACATCCGATCCTTTGGCTTTGAAGCTGTTGTATGCATTCTCGGAATTCAGATAGGGCACGATCTCATCCGCATCGCCATGGATCAGGAGCATGGGGGTCTGAGGTGTCCAGTCCAGCAGTGAGTTCTCAGTGATTATTGCATCGACAGCGGGATGCGAACCAGCCAGAAATCCGCTGACAAAATCCGATTTCAGATAGTCCATCATATCCGACGGGAGTTGAGACGTTATATAGGCTCCGCCGTGATTTCCGCTGAACAGGTCATTCATCTTCCCGGCATAGGGATCCTGGAAAAAGGTGTTCAGCATATCCAGATCGTAATAGTAGTTATAGCTGCTCAGGATGAAGCCCATGATGGAGGGGCTTGCGTAATTTCCCGAGTTGAGGATAAAATCCACAGTGTTCACCAGATCAAAGGGGCCGGCCATCGGGACTGTCGCCTCCAGACTGATCTCATCGCTGTACTCACTCTCAATGGCTTTCTGCGCCGCCATGGTCGCGTATCCGCCCTCGGAGTAGCCGGCAAGGAAGACCTGCCCGTCAAGAGAAACCCCTTCATCCGCAGACCAGTTTCTGACGGCCCGGATCATATCCACCACTGCATTGGCCGTCAGATCGGCGATGATATAGGGGTGCATAGCCGTACTTTCGCCGAAACCGATATAATCCGGTATGGCTGTGGCGTATCCGCTCATGCCTGCCAGAAGCCCGAGAAATCCTTCAGGGCTGTTGGTAATGAAACGTGAGGCCACGCTGTCGCGGTGATTCTGTGTCCCGTGCTGCAGGCTCAGCAGGGGCAGGGCCGCCGTCTGATACTGAAAGGTCGCCGGATCCACCGGAACATAGAAGGCACCGGAAGCATTCACAAGTTCACCGTCTTTGCCTTCGGTCCAGTATTCCAGTCGCACCGCCTTCACGGCACTGCTGAATCCGTCCTTGAGACTGTTCACCATCGGGTCATTGCCTGCCATATCCAGCAGCCAGTCGCTGTTCACCGCGATGATCAGTGATGAACTGATCACATCGCCGCGCTGAGGATCCTCGTTCGTTCCACTGCTTTCCTCACAGGATGTGAAGAGAAAGACGGCCAGAACAACCGAAAGATAAATAAATGTATTTCTTAATTTCATGCTGATTCCTCCTGATTGTGTGTGATGGGATAAGATACATCAACTTGTCAGCGATATTCAATAAATTATCCGCCTTTATGCCTCAGCGGCGGGATAATGTGCCGATCATCCGGCTCACATCCTCCTGCAGCCCCTGTATAAAATGAGGATCCTGTCCCGCATCCAGCCAGTGCAGTATGTATTCCATCCGCTCCGCAGACAGAGCGGTACAGCCAGCTGTCGCTGTATCCGGTCCCTTCCAGACATGTAGAAATATTGCAGAACCGACACCGGCGACTCCCTCTGCATTGAAGTCCAGGGTCAGGGCCCAGAGATATTCCGGGATCCGGAGCCGTTCGAAACTGCGGTACAGTGCCCCTGGATCCCCGCTGCAGCGGACATGCCGGTTGTAATCAGGGCTCTCAGGATCGTCGACCCAGATATCCTCACCCAACGTGGAAAAGTAGGGCAGACGAAGATCTGCAAGACTCTCTGCCGAGGCATGGCCAAAAGCACCGGTGATCCTGAAAACCCCCGCCGGGGATCGAAGGTCACCTTCCTTTTCTTTGCCAAGCCCCCGCCTGCCATTCACCGCTGGCCATGGGCCCCAGACCGGCTCAGTGCTGCCGTCCTCCCTCAGGATCAGACCCCTGACCTCGCTGTGTATACTCTCTCTGTCTCTGAATTCCGAAACAATCAGCTGTTTCATTTTCNACCTCTGCCCTTACGCAGNGCCTGCGGCCTCAGCATGTTATGTATCACAGGTAGCGGGAACGTTTGGGAGTCGAACCCAACTCTCCCTTCTTAAGGAAGACAACAGTTTTGAAGACTGCGAGGGCCACCGGACCCTATTCGCTCCCGTGTTTTATTCAAATATCACCCGGTCCCCGACCGTTCCGTCAATAAACTTCTGGGCCCGGACGGCTTCGATGAGCACATCCCTGTCCACCAGGTAGCTGTCTCTGACCGCCGTATCTTTCAGACCAAAATTCTTTTCCAGACTTTCAGCCACATAATTATTTGTCACTACGCGGTAGGTCTTCTCCGCATCAACGGCCTCTCCGCCCACCTGCAGCTCCCTGATCTGCTGACTCTCTTTGTCCACCCTCAGCATGAGACCGCCGCTCTGCAGACTGCGGAAACGGAATTCCCGCACCATGTAGGCAATCATCTCCTCCAGCTGATCCCCCCGGATCTCAAAGCTCACCAGAGTGTTTCCGAATGGTGAGATCTCCCAGATGTCCCGCACCCTGATCTCACCGGCCTTCAAATCCTTGCGGATACCGCCATTGTTCTGAAATGCCAGGTCAGCATCCAGAGCCTCAAGCATGACATCACATTGCCAGGCTCCGATATTCGACACCAGTCCGCCCCGGATCCAGTCCTTTTTCAGTACACCGATGACCTCATTGAGTTCCCGGCCTGTCATGGCCTCATATTTATCAACGATGGCCTGTATGTCAGCAGACGCTTTCAGCTTTCCAGGCTGCACTTCCTCCAGGGAATAATTGAAATCTGAAATGTCACCCTCATTCAGTGACAGTTTGATGATCCCGAGGTTCCGGCCGTAGCTCCCGGTCTGCACGACACGGGTCTTCCCCTGCATTTTCGCCGTCGGGACATAGCTGTGACTGTGTCCTCCGATGACCAGGTCAAGCTCCGGCACATCCTCCGCAAGCTTCATGTCCTCATCCAGTCCCTGATGCGTCAGCGCGACGAAGAACTCCACCCCCTCTGCCTTCAGCTTTACTATCAGCTCCCGGGCCGTCCGGGCAGGATCCTCTACATGCAGTCCCTCAATATTACTGTCCAGAACCAGATTCTTCAGCTCCGGCGTGGTCAGAGGAATCAGACCCAGCTTTTTGCCGAACTTTTCGAAGACCATATATTCCACCAGCGGCTTTTCACCGCTCTCTGTCAGGATCAGATTGGCGGCTCCCACCGGAAAACGGAGCGTATCCAGTGCGGACTCCCAGACAGACCAGCCGTAATCGAACTCATGATTGCCGATCGTGAAGAAGTCCAGCCCCATCTTCTGCAGTATCTCGAGCTGAGATCCACCGCGGGTTATAGAGGAAACAGGTGTTCCCTGAAAATCATCCCCGGCATGGAAACGAAGCGCATGCGGATACAGGGCCTCGACAGAATCCATCATGGCATCCAGATAGGCAGCACCGCCGACTTCCAAACCCTCCGCATTGGATCGGGTCGGGACCCAGGGCGTGTTCCTCGCGTGAAAATCATTGTAGTGCAGAATCACAAAGTCATATCCGCTCGTATTCACCGCCTCCACCGCCGTCGCCTTCGGCGCGGAACAGGATACAGACATCAGGACCAGAACCATAAATAAAGCCGGAATTTTTTTCATCTTCAATCCTCGATACATCATGGGCGGAATCTAAGCATGCAGGCATTGAAATTAAAGAAAAAAAGCAGCTCCGGCTTTCTGCTTTCTATTCCGCTTCGGCCCTCCTTAAATTAGCCCCATGGAAAATAAACTTAAGGTCGGCATTTTCGGCATCGGTCAGTTCGGACTGCCGCATCTGAAGAACTGGCTGGAGATCCCCGAAGTGGAAGTCGTGGGCTTCTGTGACATCGACACCATGAAACAGGGTCTCATACCCCGGCAGTTCGATATCCCCTATCTGCCTCAGTCGGACTTGATCGAGGCCGCGGATATCATCGATGTGGTCACTCCCACCTATGCCCATTACGGCATTGCTCTGGAAGCCGCGGAAAAAGGACGGCACGTATTTGTTGAGAAGCCCTTCACCCAGACTCTGGACGAAGGAAAACTCCTGGCTGCCGCTGCCGAAAAAGCAGGCGTAAAAATGACCGTGGGCTTTATTGAACGCTTCAATCCAGTATTTCTGGAGTTGAGAAAAAGCACCCAACTGCAGCCCGAATTCATTGAGATCCACCGCATGGGACAATTCAATCCCTATCGGGGCATTGATATACCTGTTGTGCACGAACTCATGATCCATGATCTGGATATGGTCCGCTTTCTCGTCAATTCGGAGATCCGCGACATTCATGCCAGCGGGACAAAGGTCCTCAGTGACGAGATCGATATCGTCAATGCCCGTGTCGCCTTTCAGAACGGCTGTGTCGCAAATATGACCTGCAGCCGCATCGCCCCCGGCAAAATGCGCAAGATCCGCATGTTCCAGCGAAATACCTATGTCAGCATGGACCTGCTAAATCATCAGGCCGAGATCTATGAGATGAAAGAGAATGTGGATCCTGAAAGTGTGGAGACCGCCCGGATCATGGCCAAGATCCCGTCTCAGTTCAATCGCGGCATCAGCTACCGGAAACTCCAGAGCAGGAGCCATAACGCCCTGAAAGCCGAGCTCAGACATTTTGCCCAGGCAGTTCTCCGTGACAGCCGACCCGCCGTCTCTCTCAGCGACGCCCTCAACGCTCTCGAACTCGCCTTCAGCATCACAGAAAGGATCTGATATGGGTTTCAGGCAGACCCTCTTCAAATACCGCGGCCTCACACCGCTGCCCCTGGCCCTCGTACTGCTCTACAGTGCCCGGCCGTCCTTCGTCCACATCGCCCTGGGCATCCTTCTCATCATTCTCGGTGAAACGGTCCGGCTGAAAGCCCTCAGAGCCATCGGCGGACCCAGCCGAACCCGGAACGCAGGGGCCCCTAAACTGATCACACACGGACTCTACAGCAGCGTGCGCAATCCCCTTTATGTGGGTAATTTTATCATTTACATCGGGGTCGCCGTCCTCGGGGGAGGGCCCTGGCTCCTCTATATTCTGATCGGAACGGTCCTCTACTTCGTTCTCCAGTATGCTGTGATCGTCGACCTCGAGGAGAAGGTCCTGGAGGAAAAATTCGGACAGCCCTACCGTGACTACTGTGCCGCTGTGCCCCGGATCCTGCCGAATGTCCGCCCCAATCCCTACCGCGGCCAAAGCTACAGGACCACTCCCTGGAAGAGAACGCTCCGGATTGAAAAAAGCAGCCTGATGTCCCTGGCTTCCCTCGTGGTCTTACTGCTGCTGAAATTCAAATTTTTTTCCTGATATGCCCCCACTAAAGATACCACGGAATATCTGTGTCGTGGCCGGAGATCCCTCCGGGGATATTCACGGCGCCCGTATTCTTATCGACCTGAAAAAACAGTTTCCCGACCTCAGCTTCTTCGGTATCGGCGGAAATTATATGAGCCGGGAGGGCATGGATCTCATCTACCATAACCGCGATACCGCTTTTATGGGTTTTGTTGAGGTGCTCCGGCATCTCGGTTTTATCCGGCAGATGTTCCAGACCCTGCAGGATGAGATAAGCCGCAGGCAGCCCGATGCAGTCATTCTCATCGACTACCCCGGCTTCAATCTGAAATTGGCTGAAAAACTTCATGGGCGCGGTATCCCCGTCTTTTACTATATTGCTCCGCAGGCCTGGGCATGGAAAGAGAAACGTGTCAAACTCCTGAAAAAATTCGTCGACCACCTCTTTGTCATTTTCCCCTTTGAAGAGGCCTTTTTCCGACAGTTTGACATTCCCACCACCTATGTGGGTCACCCCTTTGCCCACAGCATTCTGCAGCGCAGTTACCCCGTGGAACCGCTGCGCCGAAGCGGCCTGAACCCGGACATGCCCATCATTGCCTTCCTCCCCGGCAGCCGTGAACAGGAGATCCGCCGCCATCTGCCGGTTATTCTGAATACCCTCGATACACTCCGCATGAAATATCCGCACTGGCAGTTCGCCGTTTCCAAAGCCCCGCAGATCGCCGCCCGGACCTGGCTGAAATACATCGGCGACCATAATGACTACACTTTTTCAGGCAATCTTGATATTCTCCTGCACTACAGCACCGCCGTGGCTGTCGCCAGCGGTACCGCCTCGCTGCAGGCCGCCTTTCACCGCAAACCGATGGTCATATTCTATGCTGTCAGCCAGCTCAGTTATCTGATCGCAAAAAGTTTCACAAAACTCAAATATGTGGGCATGATCAATATCCTCAATGGCTCCGAACTCTTCCCCGAACTCATTCAGCATGATTTCACTGAGGAAAAACTGCAGAAAAAGATCGAAGACCAGGTCTTTGCCTTCGCCCATCAGCCCATCAAAATGACACGGATGAAACATCTGGTGGAAAAACTTAATATGCCCGACGGCAATCAGAAGATCATCGACATTATGATGGATGTTCTCAACCGCAGCTGAAACACAGGAGATCTTCCATGTCCCTTACCGACAGGCTCCTGTCCCTGCGGCACCGCCTCTACGATAACAATCTGCTGCCCAGCTGCCGATCCCGTCTGCCGGTGATCAGCGTCGGCAGCCTCACCATCGGCGGAGCGGGTAAGACACCCCTGACCCTCTATCTGATCCGGGAACTTCTCAAGGCCGGCAGACAGCCCGCCCTTCTGACCCGGGGCTACCGCCGCAAAGGCCGCGGTGTCGCAGTGCTGCCCGTCAGCGGCTCGACAGGACCTCACCGAAGCATCGCCGAACTGGCAGCCGAGTACGGCGATGAACCCCTGCTCTTCCGACAGCAGTTTCCCGATCTCCCGATCTTTGTCTCTGCCCGCCGCTGCCTGGCACTGCCTCTCATCGAGGCAGACAGGAGCCTGGACTGTATCCTCCTCGATGACGGGTTTCAGCATCGCGCCATTCAGCGCGATCTGGATATTCTGATCTTCCGCAGGGAGTTCCGGGGAGCCGAGGAAAGATACTTCCCCGCCGGTTCACTCCGCGACAGCCTGATTCGCCTTAAGGCCGCGGATCTCATCCTGGCGGAAAATGGAAGTTCGGAATCTGTCCTTAACTACCTCAGCGGTCATGCGCCGGTCCTCATCTATAAAAGAGAACTCAGTATCCCCGATCCGGGGGAGTTGAGACCGCCCCTTACTGCCTTTGCCGGTGTTGCCGATCCTCTTTCCTTTTTCAGCAGTCTGAAAACGGCAGGAATGGAGCTGGAGCGTGAATTCTCCTTCAGAGACCATATTCAATACAGCAGACCGATTCTTGACAAGCTTAAGGCCGCCGCAGCCGGAGGAAGCCTGATCTGCACTGAAAAGGATTACGTAAAACTCCCTGCCGCCTGGCTTGATTCCGTCCACTGTCTGCCTGTCCCCATGAGGCTGGAGCTGCAGGACAGCAGGGAGCCGCTGATGTCCAGGATCATTTCGGTCCTGCCCTAGGCGCCGAAGCAAATTCTCAGCCCAAATGAAAAGACCCTTCTCAGGGTCTTTTATCTATCACTAAGGATCTGTCGATCTCGTTTTCTGTCAGGCAGCAGAAGCGGTATCAGGACCTGCCTGTACACAGAACCGGCCGGGAAATTTTACCATCCCCGACCGGTCCCGCAGTCCTAGACTCTCCGCGTGTCAGTTCACGGAAATGGTCATGGCCTTGGCTTTCTCCTGCTTTGGAATGTTCAGGTGGAGAAGACCGTTGCTGTAACTGGCTTTGATCTTGTCACTCTCGATATGAGCCGGGAATTTCACACGGCGATGAAATTTACCCTGGCGGATCTCGCTGAAGGTCACCTTGCTTCCGTCTTCCACCTTGGCGGCCTCACGGTTGCCGCTGACACTCAGGATGTTGTCCTCGAGCTCAACTTTGATATCTTTCTTGTCGTAGCCCGGAATCTCCACAAGAAGGTCATAGGCGTCAGCTGTTTCCCTCAGGTCCATACGCGGCGCCCAGCAGCTTTCCGTCGTTTCCATCTCGCCGAAAATGCGGTTCACAAATTCATTCAGGTCATTGTAACGGTTGTATCGTGTCATCAGTGTCATGGTACTATCTCCTTTGTTTGCTTTGATTGTTCTGTTCACTTGAATTGTCTTATTTTTTTTGCAGTCTGTTAACTGCTCTTTCATTTTCCTGTCCTTCATCGCTCAGCCTTAAAGCAGGCATTGTGCCAGAAAAATCACACTGCCATTCTGTCACATAATTAAACCAAAAATCTGACAATTTCTCCAAATTGCCAATTAATGCGACATTTTGGCATATATTTTAATTAGGGAAAATCTGAAAGAGGCATTGATAACTGCGTCCACAGGGGGAAGGCAGAGCAGAGGGGCTGCAGAATTATGAGGCAGAAAAGGCCGGGAATCAGGCCTCGTCTTCGGCTGTCTTTTTACCGAACTCGGGGTCGACAGGGATGAATTTCAGCATGAGAAAGGAGGGAATGGTCGCGATGAGCACCCAGATAAAGAAGTGGCGGTAGCCGATAAGCTCCTGAAGCCATCCGGACCACATGCCCGGTATCATCATTCCCAGTGCCATAAAGGCCGTGGCGATGGCAAAATGGGCTGTTTTGTACTCTCCTTCCGCAACGGCGATCATATAGAGCATGTAGGCTGTGAACCCGAATCCGTATCCGAACTGCTCGATTCCCACAGCGAGATTGATCATTAAAAAATTATCAGGCAGGACATAGGACAGATAGATGTACACTGCATTGGGAAGATTGATGGCGACGGCCATCCACCAGATCCAGTATTTCAGGCCCTGGCGACTGGCCAGAATACCGCCGAGGATACCACCCAGTGTGAGCATGATGATACCCACTGTGCCATACACAAAGCCTACCTGACCGGTGCTGAGTCCGAGTCCGCCGGCTTCCTGGGCATCCAGCAGAAAGGGTGAGGCGAGCTTGACAAGCTGACTTTCTCCCAGCCTGTACAGCAGGAGAAAGGCAATGGATATACCGATCTTCTCCTTGCTGAAAAAGAGTCTGAAGGTCGTGAAAAATTCACTGAAAACGCCTTGAAGTGATGCACTTTTATCAACTGTTTCCACCGGCGGGAGGGCAAATCGGTGATAAAAGAAGAAAACAATGAACAAAGCGGCCAGAATAAAGAAGGTCAGACTCCAGCTCAGGGGGATATTCCCTGCGCTGGCCTTGTATTCAGCAGAACTGCCGTGTTTCAGTCGGTGATCCAGCTGCAGCACTGCAACTGCAGGGATATTCCAGTTCCCGCTGTTGAACACGAAACGGTTGCCCTCTATCAGTGAGATATTCTTGTCACCGCTGCTGCGGCCGAAATTCACAACGATGTCTTTATCTTCAGGCGGCGGTCCCGAGAGCTGGAAATACACAAGTCCCAGGTTGCCGGCTCTGTCAGAGGTCGGTGCAGCTGCGTTTTCCTCGCCGAAACGGCTGCGCAGGAAGTTTTCCAGGCCCCGTTTCCAGGTCGATTCTCTGTCTGCGGCTTCCTGCAGCTCGGCGGCAGTGGCCGGAGGAGGGCTGTAGCCATTGGCCACGTTCATATCCCTGGCCTCTGCAATCATGGCGGCAGCTTCAGATTTGGTCAGGGGGGTCAGAGAGATCTCCAGATTCTCCGGCGTCATGACAATGCGAAGATCTCCGCTTTCCTCAGTGATCTGCAGATCCTCTGCACTGATCCTCTGTACTCGGGCCTCTGGCGCGGCCTGTACCTGAAGCGCTGCGGTTTCCAGTCCAGTATTCCCCTCCAGCCAGCCGGCAAGGATGATCAGCAGTCCCTGGCCGGTGATCATGGCCAGCCGGTAGAAGGTGGAGCGGATACCGACAAACCAGGCCTGATCATGCTTGCTGAGTCCCAGCATGTAAAAACCGTCCGCCGCAATATCATGGGTGGCGGAGGAAAAGGCCAGCAGCCAGAAAAAAGCCAGAGTGATTCTGAAAAAATTCGGAAGCGGGATGGACAGCGCCACAGACCCCAGGGCCGCTCCGATAAGAAGCTGCATGGTGACAATCCAGAATTTCTTAGTCCTCAGGATATCCACGATGGGACTCCACAGAGGTTTGATGACCCAGGGCAGGTAGAGCCAGCTTGTGTACAGGGCGATATCGGTGTTGCTGATGCCCATCCGCTTATACATGATCACGGAAACAAGCATGACCACAACGTAGGGAATACCTTCTGCATAATACAGTGAGGGCACCCATAACCAGGGACTGCGCCTGTTTTTTTCAACCTTGCTCATTCTCCGTCCTCCCTGTTAGTAAATCAGTAGATCTTTTCCAGCCGGCTGCCGGGATAGTAGTGCATCACGATACTTGGGCTGTCTTTACCTGCCAGACTCATTCCCAGTCCACCGATCTGACACAGACCGGCTCCGTGCCCCCAGCCCGCTCCGCGGTAGCGGAAACGTTCCGGAATGCCGGACTCCCCCCGCTCTGATTCTATGATCACCGCCGAACTGTAGAGAAATTTCGGATGCAGGACCCGTCTTGCCTCATAATCCTTGTAAACAGCGGTCTCCATGTCCCGCCCCTGTCCGTCTATATACAGGATGCCCAGTTCCAGAAGCCGCCCGCTGCCGCCCCGGCGACGAGTCTGCAGGGCACGCACCGCCTGCAGGTCCAGACCCAGCTTATCACGGATATTGGCACTGAGTTCAGCATTGCTGATGCTCAGGGTCCAGCGGAAGTATTCACCGGCCTCATCCACATGGCCGAGATACTTCTTCAGATCTTTTTCCGGAATAAATGCAGGCCCGCAGTAGCATTCAGGCACAGAACGGATCCAGTCTTCCGCATCACTTTCCCTTGTGAGGTCCACGTCAAACACATGAGGACTGTCAGGCAGTGTTTTCATGTAGGGAAGCGCCCTGCCCTCCCATAGATTTTCGAAACTTTCCATGATCCCGCCGCAGCTTTTTGAATAACGGGCGTCACAGATCGCCGATCCGTACATCAGTACCTGACCCCTTGTATTTTCAGCGGCTCTCAGACTCTGTTCAGTGATATTATTGAATCCCTGATAGCGTTGACAGCAGTCATCATTGCAGACATCAAAACCCAGTCTGACATGTTTCTGCTCAACGTTCGCCAGCATCCAGCTTCTGGCCACAAGGGTCTGGGCCTCCAGATAGGACGGCGGACAGGCACTGCTCATTTCACTGGTCGCCACACAGGCAAGATATGTTTCCAGAGGCAGCTCATTCACCGCCATGATTGATCCGTCCACCACCGTGATCTCCAGAATATGGGGAAGCTTCACAGAAATATCCTTCGCCCAGTGAAAACCTCGGCCGGCGATAACCGGATCCAGTGTATAGAAATTGCCGGGATCGTCATACTGTAAACGCAGCATCCTCCCCTCGCAGTGATGACCGTCCACCTCCACTGTCAGGCCCTGCCCGGCTGCAGATACCGTGAACAGCCGGCCTGTCGCCTCTATCGGCATACCGTCAAACTCAATCTGAACACTGTCGGGGTCTGAGAGGGTGACCACACTGCGTTTTCTCCCGTCTTCGGGTAGAGTGATCCCAACCCGCAGCATGGGTTCACTGTCTGGAATATTTCCTGGTTGAAGCATGTTCTTTTCCCCTGGATCCTTAGTTAATCTGCTCCGGAACTCTGTCCGGATATCAGCTGTTCATGTTTGAACTGAGCCAGGCATCCACGGCAGCACCGATAGCCGGCGCCTCCCGCAGCCGACTGACCTGAATCAGACCGGGCTTCAGCTCCGCCGCGGGTGCATAGGCCCTTCGAAATGCCTCATCACTATGACCAAGAATCAGGCTCTGCAGGGTCTCTGTCATCACATCCCAGAGCAGACCGCTGCCCCTGCTCTCCTCCATCAGATCTCCGAGCCTCTGCCCGAGGATGATCCTGTCAAGGACGGTTCCCAGATAATCGTGCTTCGCTTCGAGAGGTCCCCGAGCCGGATTGACAAAGGTAAAACTGTCCGCCCAGCCGCTGTAAAGCGTGTTGAGGCGCTCATAGATCAGTGCAGCAATATTTCGGGCCACCGCCTGCAGTGTGTCCCGCGCAGCCCCTTCCCCGGAAAGAGCTTTCTGCAGTATCACCGGAGGATAGATCTGTAAACGGTTGAGTTCCTCCACGCTGAGTCCGCTTTTCAAACTGTAAATATGCTGTATTCCCCCGGCACTGGCATAGCGCTCAAGTGACAGGCCGTCCTCACCCTTCATTTCCCAGGCCTTGGCCATCCAGGGCTTCACAGTATCAAAGGCCGTCACGGCGCTCCTGATTTTCAGCACGTCCGCTACACCGGTGCCGCCCCCCAGATAGTAGGCATTCTCAACTCCGGCGAACAGGCCCTCAGCCGAGTACTCTTCACCGAAGCCGCAATAGTCCGCATCGGAACCCAGATGTGAGATCGGCTGCTGCAGCGACAGGCCCGATGCTTCAATATGCTTTTCAATATCCGCTGCATATCTGGGCATTCTGGGCCCGTTGGCCAGAGCGGCAATTCCCCGCCGGTCCAAAGTCTTCAGTCCGGGCATACCGATGCCCACCAGTGCTCTTCGCCCATCGTAGCGCTTCAGCAGTTCAATGATCACCTCTGCCGCACAGCGGGTGTAGACGGAACCCTGTCTCAACTCCTCCTCAGTCAGAAGGATCTCTCCATTCATCTGGGCCAGCTGAGTTTTGATGTCCACCGGCTCAAAACCCGGAATAAATTCCGAAAAATCCCGGTAGGCACGCTGCACATTTTCACTGCTGAGTGTGAACTGGCCGCTGTCTGCATCTCTGTGAACAACCCAGCCGCTCACTTTCGTAGCACCGCCGTCTATACCGATCAGGATATTCTTTTCTTTCATACACCTTCTTCAGATTCCGGCAGCTCTTCCCGGACCTGAACCCGGCAAAGCCACCTGTTATTCAATAATGCATCACACCGCGTTGAAACGGATTCGTCGCTCAATGGCATGTTTCCGCATATCATCCTTCGCCTCATCATTGCGGTCCACCAGATCCTGACTGATGGCGTGATCCGTTCCTCCGCTGTGACGGATCACCTCATAGACCGCATCCCAGACCCGTCCGACACGGTAGTGCTCTGCAATCTTATTCACCATTTCATAATCCTCGCCGTAGTTGCGGGCAAAGGGATCATCATTGAGACTGAACCAGCCCATCTCCTCAATGACATGTATCGGTATACAGCGCGGTGCACCGGCTCCGTTGATGCGCAGCAGGTTGTTGCGGCCGTTCTCCTCTGTCCACTCATCATGGGTCACAACCGGGATCTCCTCCATCCGGCTGATGCTGCCGTCCCCGTGCTTCTCCCAGACCTCATAACTGCCGACGACAATGCCGACATTCTTCTCTTCATTGAATACTTTCAGGACCTTTTCCACTGCATCGGGCTTAAGCCGGTCATCACTGTCCAGCTGAACATAATATTTACCCCGGGCGTTTCGGGCTCCGAGATTGAGACAGAATCCAATACTGTTGATGTCCACAACAAAGAGCCGCACCTCCGCTTTGGACGCATCGTACTTATCACCGCCTTTCATATAGCGCCGTACTTCATCCGCCGTGGGGTCCTTTTCGCCGCCGTTGACGACAACAATAGCCTCAACCTCCTTCACAGTCTGGGCCTGCACGCTGTCAAGGGCCGTACCGATGAATTCAGGCCGTCCGCCTACCGGGATAATCACAGAGGCCAGCAGGGAACTGCGGTCCTCCACCTTTTTCCTCACAGGTGCGAAAGAACCCGGTGCAAGATAGGCGCCGATCCGTTTCAGATGGGCCGTGACCACGTTCTCAGCCTCTATCTGAACATCCTTTCCCGCCAGAAGATAGTCAAAGACATTGGTCTTTTTCCCGGCTGCCTGCACGGTGTAAAGGCTTCCCTTGTATTTGTTCCCGATACGGAGCAGGCGGAATTTTTCACTGAGCTTCAAGCGTATGTCATACAGTACATTATACTTTACATTCTCATCAAAGCCGGCCACAGCTTCGAGACCTGAACGGCGGAAAAAATGTGCCTTCCCGTAATCCTGATTGTCTCTGACCCGTCCGAAATGATGGAAGAGGAGCTTGACTTCCCGACTGCCTCCCGCCTCTGCCAGATCATAATCACTGTAGATATAGGCCGCATCCTGATTCCGCTCCGCAGCCATACGAAATAGAGTCAGTGCCGCTTTTTTAAGGTGCAGACCATGACCCGGATTATCCAGATACAGAACGAATTCTCCGCTGCTCTGACGCAGTACACTGTTGAGGGCCGAAGCAAGAGCTCTGTCCTCCATGGGGACAAACTGAAGCGGGACAGATTCTTTTCGGGCCATATCTGAAAAATCCGCTTCTTCACTGCCCAGGATGTACAGCTCCATATCCCGGTCATGAGAGGCCAGAATCGCTGCAATACTGTCTTTAACAGCATTGAATTCAGGAGCAGTTCTGTCGGCTCCGTGCAAAATAACTGTGGTCTTTGAGGTCATGATATTCCCTTACTTAGATTGATTTTCATGAAAGTCCCTGCGCCTGCATCCGCCTGTGATCATCAGCCGGCTTCCCCGGGAGAGCATTCCGGTCACTTGTGCTCACCGCCCGCTCCAAATCCTCTGTAAAGCGCGGCGGACAGCAGGAGAAGAGCACTGTTCTCCAGCAGTTTGCCGACCCCGACACGGGCACTTTCCTCTCCGAAACAACCGCAGGAAATATCCAGCCCGCGGAGCATACTGACGGCAATGATTAGGATAAAGAATAATAGAAGTCCAGCCAGAAGCGCCGCCGCCTCTCTTCGATAGCCCGGATGCCAGAGAGCCAGCGCCAGCACGGCCTCCAGAAAAATAAGGTAGACAGAGGCCATATTCAGAGGCCAGAGCGGAAAAAGACGGTAAAAAGTCACAGATGTCACAAAATATTCAGGATCCAGGATCTTGGTGTAAAAGGAATACAGGAACACTGCCGACAGCAGAAGGGCCCCGGGGATCTGAAATCCCCTGTGCATCATCAGTTTATTCATGTTCCTGCCAGCTTTCCCAGCCGCCGCTGTACACAGCCGCCGAATCAAAAAGGAAAAAGATCCGCGATAAAAGCTCTCTGCTGGCCTGACAGGTCCCGCCGTCACAGTAGGCAATGATCAGNGAAGGTCTCTCCATCCGGTCCAGACTGTCCAGCCATAGATCCGCTTCAGAATATGGGATGTTCACCGCCCCGGGGATATGACCCTGTATAAACTCCTCCCCGCTCCTGGCATCCACCAGAAAAATGCCGCCCCGTTCGTAATAGGACATAAACTGGGCATGTCCCAGTACCGGAAACTGCCCGAAACTGAAATCAAGGGCCCCTGAAGCTCCCGTCTCAGGGTCTGATGCGATCAGAGGCAGCGATCCCGGCATAAGAAAATATGCTGCGCTCAACAAGGCGGTCAGTAGCAGCAGGACCGCGCTTCTCTTTGGGTCTGGCCATGGACTCATGAGCCAAAAGTAAAGGATAAATTAGTGAAAGTAAAGCAAATTGAAGGAGTTTGTTCGGCAAGCTTGCTAAATCATACTGTCTTTTCCAGAATATGATAAAGATTGCCCATTTCGCCGAAATACCGGGGGCTCAGGACCTGCATTCCCTCACTGTCATACACTGCTTTCAGGCGTAGATCAGGCAGGGCGGCAAGGATGTTTTGAAAGTCTTCATGCAGCCAGAGCCTGACACGGTGCAGGTCTCTGAATTCCCGGCCGCTGTGATGTATCACGCATTCCTCCAGGCTGATCTTCTGCTGGGGGTCCTCCTTGAGCAGGATCCATTCGGCATGGAGCGTGGAGTCTTCATCCGGGATATCCCAGACAGCGTGAAATCCTGATGCCGGATCCTCGAAGGCATAGGCGAATTCGAGGACATATAGGGCGCCTTTGCGAAGCATGTCAGCCGTCCGCTGCAGGTGATTCAGGATCTGCCTGTCCTCAGTGAGATAGCGGAAAGAATTGACGGGATTGAGGGCTCCGTCGAATTGTTCCGCCAGGTGGAATCCTGCCATGTCGCCCAGATGCACCCGGCAGTTTCTGAGCTGCTGCTCCGCAATGAGTTTCTCTGCCCGCTCGACCATTGCGGGATTGAGGTCGTAACCCGTCACATGCATACCCCTTTTTGCCAGTCCCGGGAAATAGCGCCCGCTGCCGCAGGCCGGTTCCAGGATCCTCTCAACCGGGAAGGGAGAGGATGAGAAGAGTTCCAGATAAAACTCAATCTCAGATTCCAGGTCCCAGCTGAAGGCGCGGTGATAGAGATCAGCGCGGTCGTAGAGTGATTCGTTCAGAACTTTGACTCCGCCGGTTTCAGAACATGCGCGACAGACGGAGGGTCCAGGTCCAGGGAGCATCTTTCAGGTTGGCATTCTTCGCTGCATCCAGACGGATTCCGAAGTCATCCAGATCTCCGGTTTCGATGCCGGCCCCGATGCTCTGAAGGTAGGAACCTTTTTCGAAGCTGTAATTGATCATATCCTCGGCCAGGGTCTTGTCGCCATTACGGTTTCCGACCATTCCGATATCAGTAAATACAAAGAGAAATAAATCATGGTCACGCTCAAAGTCCAGACCGATCTCCTGAGTGGCCAGCAGCATCCGCTCTCCTGTGTAGGCCTTGTATCGGAATCCGCGGAGACTGCCCATGCCGCCCATGGCAAATTCATAGCGCTCGGGAGTCGCATTGTCTGTCACGGCTGAGATCACACGGCTTCTGATCTGAAAGGCCTGAAATACTGTGCTGATATAACGGATATCCGCCTGTACACGGTTGAAATTAAGATCCCCTGCGAAATAGTCCGGTCCGTATTCCTCATAGAGAACTCCGGCCTGAAGGACACCGGGGAAACTGTAGACATCGCGACCGAGATTCAGTGTGGCTGAGAATTTGGTACCATTGAGTTTGCCCCACTGCTGATCCTTTGAAAAACGGATGGGGTCAAATTCCTTCACCAGGCTGCTGTCATAAAGGCCTTTATAGGACTCAAGCTGGTCAACATAGGCAGCTTTCAGTCTCAGGCGGCCGAGAAACATCTGCCGGACACCGACTTCATAGCCTTCGGCAAGCCAGCGGTCATAATAGTCCAGTTTTGTAAGCAGAGAGGAGAGAGAGTTGTCAATGGGATTAATGCGCCAGCTGTCCTGATTCTGAAGTTCGGAGTAGGCAAGGCCGTAGATACTGAAGCGCCAGGGTTCCGGAAAAAAGCCTTTGCGGAACATCAGGGCATATTCAAGGCGTTTGCTGTGAAAACCGTAGCCGACCTTGAAACCGAGGCTGGCATTCCTCAGGGTTCCCAGGTCATCCCGGTAGTGGCCCGCCTGCACATAAAATCCGTCCTGACGGTTATAATCACCTGTGCCGTTAAAGCGCGGTATCGGATCGAAGACAGAGAACACGCGGGGCAGCGGCACATATTTATCCGATTCGGCGGAAAACTCAAGGGCTTCCCCGTCGGGGATCTCAAAATTCCGGGTCCTCTCCATGAAACGGCGCATGGTCGTTTTAATGTCCGTTCCGCGGATATTGGCCACCATGACATTTTCCTGGGTCAGTGCATCTTCATTGGCTGAGATGACCTTCCCGCCGTAGCATGCGATATGCCCCTGCACCACGCTCTGGGGTCCAAGTTCCGCATTGCCTCCGAAGAGGGTCAGGCTGCCGAGCAGGACACCGTCAATATAGGCATCGCCGACATAGATCTTGACATGAGTGCCAGCAGGAAGAGTGTCGCCCACAGCGAGATGGTAATTGGAATACATGGGGATCTCGCGACTGTCCGCTGNGCCATCCGCTGTTTCCTCCGCTCCCATGAGCATGGATGCACTGAATATGAAGAGGATACTGAGAATGTATATGCGTTTCATGATCATTTTCCTTTCGTGATGGTGATATCACCGTCTTCCGACTCAATATTCACATCGTAGCGATAGTCGGTGGACCTCAGGGATGCAACCACCCTCCGTTTGTCCTTTTCCTGTATCTGCAGAGGAAAGTCGCTGCTGATCTCCACACCGGACCCGTTGGCGGTGGCCTTCAGCCTGAATTCAGGTGTTTCAGGTATCTGCAGGTAGACATCGCCGTTGCGTGTTTCAAGATCGAGGTCATGTTCACGCAGTTCTTTGTCAAAATGCTTGCTGACACTGATGTCGCCACTGAGGGTCTCGAGTTCCGCAGCCCCGCCAAGACCGGTTACTGTAATATTGCCTCCGAAGGTCTTCATGTTCACAGCGCCTTTGATCTCCTGCAGACTGATGCGCCCGCCCATGGTCTGACCGTCCAGGTCCCCCGTCATCTTACGAACATCAATGTCGCCGCCGGCTGTCTCCAGCGTCATTTCACTGCGGCTGTTCCGGACAGCAATATCGCCGCCCATGGTTTTTGCAGTGATCCGCTGAGCATCCATATTGCTGAGCATGATGTCACCGCCCAAGGTCTCACAGTCCAGAGTCCCGCGCAGTGATTCAATGACAATATCACCGCCGGCTGTCTCTATGGACGTACTGCCCAGGAGTTCGACTCCGCGTATGTCTCCTCCGGCTGTATAGAGCCTGATGTTTCCCTCAAGTTCCTTCACATCCAGGTCGCCGCCGGCCGTATTGAATTCAATATTTCCAGAACATTTTTCCGCCTCGATATCTCCGCCGTATGTGGCCATGGCAAGCTGGCCTCTCAGACCCTCAAGCTCAATATCACCGGACAGGAGCTGAATGGCCAGGCTGCTTTCCACCGGCAGTGTCAAGGTGTAGGAATATCGCGTCCTGGGAGTATTCTGCTTCTTTTTATCATTCGCTTCCAGAATATGGCCGTACTCACTGATTTCCGGCTCAAGATGGCTGTATTCGTAGATTTTTTCAGCTTCACTGAGACTGCCTGTCTTCACAGAGATCTCTTCCCGGAAACGAATCATTCTGTCGGAACCGGCACTGATGCGCACCCGGCCCTGCAGATTCTTGATTTCCAGCTGATAGGGAAAGCTCGTCACAGGATAGGTCTGCTCAAAGACGGACCGGTAGTAGCTGTCCTCACGGACGAACTCGGGGGTCTGGGCCAGGACAGGCACAGTCAGGCAGAGGCTGAGTGCAGGTATGAGCAGTTTATTCATTGTACACCTCATCGCTTCTCAAGGGGGTTTCCCTGGAGGTTATTATAATACTGTCTGATCAGAGAGCGCACCCCCTCGGCATCATCCTCTTCAGCAGCTTTTTTAAGTACACTTTCCTCATCGGCCTCAATCGTCTCAGAGGAATTGGTCAGGATCTGTATGGCCTCCATCCGCATGGCCGGGTAATCATCGTTGGCAATGACATCGACACAGAGATCCTTGATCGCTTCAGTCAGCGGAAACTCTCTCAGCGCCTTCATGGCCTTGAGCCGGACACCGTTGTTGTCATCCCCGCGCACTGTGGTCATCAGAGCATCCAGTATCTCATCACCGGCCTGCATCTCCGTGGACAGCTTCACCGAACGAAGCCGCGTCCCCGGATTCTCATCCTTCACCATGGCATAGGCCAGCAGTTTCTGTATGTAAGGATCATTCACATTGCCGGACACTTTCCGGTCCTGTTTCTGACTGTACTCGATCTCCAGATCACCGGTCGTATGGTTCACCACCTGTATGCGGATGTCCTCGATATCAAAACCCTCAGGCGCCACCGATGCCGTCTGTCCGGGCATCACAGCAGGTCCTCCTGCTCCGCCGCCGCTGATGAAACGGCCCACAAAAAGGCCGAAGACCAGAGTCGCCGCCGCCACCGCCACTGTATTCCACCAGGGTTTCATGCTCAGTCCACGCTTCTCCTTCACCGGATCAGCATAGGTCCTGAACTGCTCCCGCCGCACCGAATCCATGATCCGACCGTGCAGCCGGTCCATATCCTCATCACTGACCTGAGGCTCAGGCATGTGGCGGAACATGGCCGAAAAGGCCTGATAATCCTCCCACAGTACAGCGCATTCCACACATTCGTTCCGATGCGCTTCCATGGTCCCCCGCACATTGGCCGGGATCTCGTTCAAACTGTAATCGCTCAGCAGTTCTTTAAATTTTTCACACTTCATGATATTAACCCTGCAGGAGTTGATTTTTATACGGTTTAAGAAGTATACGGAGTTTTTCACTGGCTCGGAAAAGGTACTTTTTCACCGTCCCTTCGCCGATACCCACGATCGCTGCGATCTCCTTGATCTTCAGCTGCTGCGAATATTTCATCACAAAGACCGTCCGCTGTTTTTCCGGCAGCTGCATGAGCGCCTCCTTCAGCTTGATCTGAAAGCTCTCACTGTCCGCACTGAGGCTGCTGTCATCCTCGGCCACTGCCAGCTGTCTGTCCTCGTTCTCATCACTGTCCAGAAATTCATAGTCCCGGCGACTGCGATGCATGTTGAATGAGGTGTTCATCACGATCCTGTAAAGCCATGAATAAAAGGCACTCTCGAAGCGGAACCCGTCCAGCTTGCGGTAGACCACCAGAAACACCTCCTGAGTGATATCCTCCGCATCCTGGCTGTTTCTGCAAACCTGCATGGCCAGCGTGTACACCTGCTTCTCGTAGGTCCTCACTATGTTCTCGAATGCTGCCATGTCTCCCGCCTGTGCCCTTTGAATCAGTTCTCGTTCTTCCATCTTTCTGTCCATATGACACGGACCCCCTTTAAAAGGTTGTCAACTCTTTGCTCTGTTTTGGAGTGACGTCCTCAACTCCCTCACAGGGCGGATCCGGATAAACTCCGGCTGTCTGTATTCTGTAATGATGTGCATCACCTGAACAATTTAGAAAAAAATACCTGCCGGTGCAGGTGAATTTCTGTGAATGTGCTCTGTGTCCTTCCCGGCCGGCCCCTCGGCAGCCTAAAAATCAGGATCACCAGCATTGCATATCAAGGGCCGAAAGAAACGGGGACCCCCTCGGAGTCCCCGCGGCCTGCCCATTCGACCCCGGACAGATCCGGAACCCCCGTCGGCCGAACAGGAGGAGGAGTTTATTTCATCAGTGTCATTTTTCGCAGAGCGCTGAAGCCCGGATGGGACAGGCGGCAGAGATAGAGGCCGCTGGGCAGATCCGCCATGTCCAGCTGCACCCGGTGAAAACCGGCAGGGAGCATTCCCAGATCCATATTCAGAACAGAGCGTCCGCTGATATCATATATTGTCAGCGTTGTGTGTCCGGCATCCGGCAGATCTATCCTCACCGCCGTCACCGGATTAAAAGGATTAGGGTAATTCTGATGGAGTTGAAAACGGGTCGGCAGACCGTCATTTCCCAGAGACAGATATTTTATCAGCTGGAGATCCTGCTCCACGACACTGCCCTCCAGAAGGTCAACATAGACTGCTGCACTCTCATAACCCTCCCTTGACGCTTGCAGGCGCACCAGACCTGCCGGTACTTCGGCAAGAACATAGAAGCCCTGGCTGTCCGTCAGGTCGGACACCCCTGAGGCCGTGACAAGTGCTCCCTCCAGAGGATGGCCGCTGTCGTCCACAACCCTGCCCTGAAGGGTGCCTGTATATGTGACCGTCTTTCTGTTCACCAGCAGCCTCACAAAATCAATGGCAAAACCGTCGCCGGTCCCCGTGACCGGATCATCGATGTACAGCGTGAGAATACCGTCCTGAATCAGAGGAAGGAATTCTCCGGGAATATCGGCGGTGATGAGCTTGCCGATGGGCCCGGTCTGGTCCAGTCCGTTGAGGAGATCGCTGAGGAAGGGGGCGTCGATCCCGTCCAGGGTCGCCTGGAAGACCGTTCCCCAGCTCGGTGCCTGGAAATCGTCCACAAAGAGCTGCAGCATGGCATCATCCACCGAGTATCCGTAGGGATCGAAGACCAGGGTCAGGGGCTCAGGAAAATGCCGGCTGTAGTCAGAACCGACAGAAGAGGCATAGCCGTCCANAGCNTTCCCGCTGTAACTGCTGGGCACCAGCACCGTATCCGTTCCCGCCGGATCATCTGCGTCCGGTATCGGAAAGGGCCAGCTGTGGGTCGGCGTGGAATTGCCGCTGAAGGGATCGAAGCCTTCCGGCCAGCCGAATCCCAGATTGTCAATATCCCCTACCCGCATCATAATATCCGCCTCATCCGTATCATAAAGCAGGACATAAGGCTCGTCCCAGGCGCCGTTATCACTGTAGTTCACGGTGATCATATCCGTCTTTTCCGCCGTCTGATGCTGACCTTCCGCATCCGTCACAGTAAGCCGCACCGTGTAAACCCCCGGCTCAGAATATCGGTGTATCGGATCTTTGACTGCACTTTGTTCGCCATCTCCAAAATCCCAGGCCCATGTCTGAATGTCTCCACTGCTCAGATCCATAAACTGTACATCCAGCGGCGCAAAACCGTTCTGAATATCCGCAGTGAAATCCGCAGTCAGGGCAGGCCCTGATTCACTGCTGATCACAAAGGGCTCCTCATGCTGTCCCAGCATGCCGTTGATGACGTACTCAATGGTAGTCGCAGCCTCCACCAGTCTCTGTTCCGAGGCATCGTATATGCGGAAATGCACTGTGCCGGACGCCGTGTTGCTGTACACCGGCATAGAGCAGATCCAGCGGTCGAAAAGAGGGTAGTAGACCGGTCGGGCCGTACCCAGGAGCGCATCACCCATGAAGGCGGCCACCGCATCCTCTGCATCCCGGCTTTCCTCACCGTTCAGAAGGAGAACCGCCGTAACCGACATATCGAATTCATAGGCATGGGGGTTGACCTGCCAGTCAGGATCCGGCGTGGGCACCCGCATAGCTAAGGGCTCTAAATGTGTTCCCCAGCGGGCGTCGGAAATGAACTCCAGACTGTCCAGAACAGGCAGGATGCTGTCCCTCTCTGCACTGTAGTATCGAAAATGGATATGACTGTCCACCGCTGTTCTGCTGTAGACCGTCATCTGAAATCCGCTGAGACCGCTGACCGGAAAGATCTCAATCGCAGCTGTGCCCACCAGGCTGGGGCCTGACCATGCCGAGACAAGACCCCCTGTTTCACTCAGGATGCTGTCATCCTGCTGTATCTGTCCTGTTAGAGAAGCGCTGTATTCAAATGCATGTGGATCCAGCGTCCAGTCCGGTATCTGGGCTGACAGCAGAGCCGCAGCCAGGACCATGATATGCAGTATTCTGTACTTCATGTCAAACCTCATGACTTATCTGTTTCATTTTCTGCTTCAGTTATTTCAAATAAGCCATTTTGATTACCTTCACAAAGGAGCTCTCGGCTCCGGCAGCTGTAATCCGGCAGATATAGATACCTGTGGACATTTTCTGCCCGCTGCTGTTCCTGGCATCCCACAGCAGACTGTGCCAGCCCGCATTCTGAGATCCCTTCACCAGATCTGTCACCTTCTGACCGGTGATGCTGTAGATGCTGATATTCACATCAGCCGCCTCCGGCAGACCGTATTCGATCCGGGTCACTGGATTGAAGGGGTTGGGATAATTCTGTCTGAGACTGTATTCCGCAGGCAGATAATTCTCATCCAGTCCGGTGACAAGCAGGATCACAGGGTGGGGATCCAGAGCATTGCCGAGCAGTGCATCCGGCCTGAAATCCAGGGCTGACGTCACTGTTCCTAGCTCCCGGTCTCCATCCACGATGCGCAGATCCAGCAGGTCTTCGCCATCACCGTAGACTGTCATGGTGAACAGCAGTTCAGCATCAAAGGGTGATCGATGCAGAATGGCAGCCCCGCGGAGTTCCTCCCCGCTCAGGGCCAGAACCTTCATGCCTTCCTCGGGACTGAGTCCGTAAGGCAGTGTCAGACGTCCCACCACACTCATGCTGCCCTCATAGCGATGGACTTCGACTGAGTATTCGTCGGCCTTCAACTCCGGAATCAGCCCAGCTACCCGGATTTGTGTGCTTTTTGTTCCCGTACTATAGGATATACTTCCAGCAGTATCCGTCACGATTTTATAGCCTTGCCCCGGCTGCAGCTCTGTGAGAGAACCGTACCAGCCGTAATCAGGATAGTACCAGGCAAAGCCGAACTGCGATTTGATGAAGAGGGCAGGAGAAGGAGCCGTTCCAAGGGCTGCATTCAGATCTGCTGCCGTTCCTTTCGTATAGCCGATCCAGTTCCAGCCGCTGTCCACAGCAATGGGCTCGGCGTCCGGCAGAGGCAGTCCTTCCACAAAGAGACTGTCATCATGATTCATTTTCAGCATGAACATCTGAGCCCGATGCAGTGTATCCAGTTCTCCGACCCAGGCATTGCCTGTGCTGCTGTAGCTGGCGAAACGTGTCTGAGATTTCAGCATGACGCCGTTGCCGGCCAGAGAGGCCAGAACACTGTCAGGTCTGGGGCTCATGGGATCCAGATTCATGGAGAACCAGTTCCACCCTTTCTTCAGGGCGATAGGCTGCTCTGCCGTCACGATCACATAGCCTTCTCTGACCTCTGTGCTGTTTTCTTCTGTATTTGACAGTGAGAGGCTCACCGTGTAGGCGCCGGGCTGCTGATATGTGTGGAGCGGATCCTTATCAGAACTCTGCATCCCGTCTCCGAAATCCCAGGAGCGGGTATTCACCTGCCCCTGACTCAAATCGGTGAACTGTACGGTCAGGGGAGCCTTGCCGCGTCGGAGATCAGCTTTAAAATCAGCCAGCAGAGGCAGCGGCGTATCTGTCACTGTGATATAATCCACTCTGCTCATGATATCTTCGGTNCCGTCGGANCCGATCACCTTCAGACTCACAGTATAGACACCGGGAGCACTGAAAGTATAGGTCGGATTCGGATTATCCTCATCCATGCTTCCGTCATTGTTGAAATCCCATTCGTGGGTCACAATATCACCGGTGCTGAGGCTGCTGAACTGTACCGTCAGCGGTGCGGCGCCTTCCGTCACATCGGCTTCGAAATCCGCCATCAGCGGCGGTCCTGTGAATTCGGGACCGTAGCGCAGAACCTGCCCGCCCATACCGGCAAAATAGATCTGATCATAGATCACAGCCGCATCATAATAGTAAAAATCGTCAGGACCATCTGAGATCTGAGTCCATGTCAGACCCGCATCGGATGTGGAGTAGATCTTGCCGTAGTCACCGGCAAAGAAACCGCTGTCTGAATCCAGAAAAGCGAAGGTATTGATACTTCCGAGCCCGAAGGTTCCCAGGTCAGTCCAGGTCAGTCCATTATCTGTTGTGCGTAGTATGTGCGCATCATCTGTTCCGATCAGACCGACACCGTCTGCAAGAGGCTGAAAACAATTCAGCCGTTCTGCCACNGGNACGCTGATAGAGGTCCAGGTTTGCCCGCCATCTGTTGTGTGATAGAGGGAAGAACTGTTGTATTCACCGCCGAAGGCATAACCCTCCTGAGGGTCAAAGAACTTGAGATCGTAAACATCCACGGCATCCGGCAAGTTCACTGAAACCCAGGTCAATCCGCCGTCCACCGTCTTCACGACCTGTCCGTCCAGGGCACCGGCATAGAGCATATCTTCTGCCGGACTTTCCAGACAGCGGAGATGTTTTGATGCAGGAGTCTGTATCGTTTCCCAGTTGAGACCACCGTCCGTGCTCTTATAAAATTTCCCATAGGCTCCTGACACGATCACGAGATCAGGACCGGCCTGAAAGATATCCCGAAGGTAATCATAATCGCCGCCAAGCTGAGTCCGAGACCAGGTATGACCGGCATCCATACTGTGGAAGACCATGCCTGATTCACCGGCAGCCCATATATTATGAAAGTCCGTAGCGCTCAGCGCATAGAGGCTTTCCACACCGGAGCTGTTGGCATATTCCCAGGTCAAACCGCCGTCATGACTCTGCATAATATGACCCTTCCAGCCCATGGAAAAGCCGGTATCACCATGGAAGTCCATAGTATAGCCGGAAAAATTCCCGTCATCGAAGACTTCCGTCCAGTTCAGACCTCCGTCCACAGTGCGCTGGAACACGCCGTTGTCGCAGCTGAGAACGGCTGTGAGGTCATCCAGAACCTCCACATCGTACACAGTGCTGAACATGCTGCCCTCCGTAGCGGCCCATGTCTCACCTGCGTCACTGCTTTTCATGACCATGCCATAGGAACCGACAGCATAGATCACCCCGCTGCTGCTCACATCTGCATCCTTGAAGGCATAGCTTCCACCGCTGGCCTTTTCAGTCCAGGTCGTTCCTCCGTCGCTGCTTTTCAATATGAGAGATCCGGAGGAAGTCCCCCCCGCGATAACCAGCTCACCTCCCGGCAGTTCAAGCATCCGGTTGAGGGTGGCCGATGAAACACTCAGGGTAACCTGAGCCCAGCTGTTTCCCCCGTCGGAAGTCCTATAGAGTTTGCTGGAGGAGCCCATAGCGAAACCGTTGTTCATATCTGTGAAATAGATGTCATTCGGAGTGTAGAAGCCCAGGGAAGGCGCCCGTTCTGTCCAGCTTGCACCGCCGTCTGTACTGGCCAGAAAGATTCCGCTGCCGGCTGCATAGGCAGTGGCGGCATTGGGGACCGACAGAGCAAAGAGATCCCTGTCCGTTCCGCTCTTCAGGACCTGCCAGCTCATGCCTGCGTCGCTGCTTTTCATGAGAAGACCGTCATAACCGGCTGCGTAAACCGTTGAGGCATCAGCCCACCTGACTTCATCGATGGATCGGCCGTCCGTATTGGGAAGGAGCCAGGTCCAGAGGCTTTCATCAGCGGGCGGCAGATCACCGTTGACAGTGATGAAGCCCTCTTTCAGGATTTCATCCCAGTTACCGTCCGCATCATAGACCTTCAGGCGGACCGTATAGCTGCCGGGATCGGTGTAGGTGTAGCTGGGGCTGGGATTGTCATCATCCACGGTGCCGTCGTTGTCAAAATCCCATTCGTGGGTAACAATGTCCCCCGTGCTCATGGATGTAAAATTCACCATGAGAGGTGCAGTGCCTGACACGGGCTCGGCAGAAAAATCCGCCAGAAGTTCTGCCGGAGGACCTGAGGGCAGCGCATGCCGCAGTATCAGGCCGTCCTTTCCGACAGCGATCACCGCCTGGTCGCCTGCTGTCGCGATGCCCATGAGCTCTGTCGTCAGACTCGTGTCTGCAATCCAGTTCAGGCCTCCATCCACAGTTTTGTAGATGACCTTGTCCCCGAATTTGATATTCGATGCAAGAAAACCCAGATCCGGGTTCACAAAGGTGAGATCGATGAAACTGTTGTCTACCATGACCTGACCGCGGGTCCATGTCTGGCCGCCGTCCTGTGTCGTGAACATGAATCCTTCATCGGGACTCAGGTCATAATTGTAGCCTACGGCGATTCCGTTCTGCGCATCTCTGAATGTCAGGCTCTTAAGATAATCACCGCTGTTCAGGGTCTGAGCATCTGCCCAGGTCTGACCGCCGTCAGAGGAACTGTAGATCCTGGCATATCCCACCTGGAAAAGTGTATTCCCATCCAGGGGGCTTGTATCCTTGATGTTATCATATCCTTTGGGCAGGTCGACCCAGGTGAGTCCTCCGTCCGTTGTCATGGACCGATAGCCGCCGCCGCCGCTCACGATCCCGGTCTGGGCATCTTTGAACAGAAGTGAGAAATTCACCCGGGAATCAGAGGCAAGGGAGATATCCGTCCAGGTCTCACCGCCGTCTGCGGTCTTGTAGACCATACCCCAGTCACCGCAGATAAACCCTGTAAGCTCATCCAGAAACTGCACATCGTAGAGATAACGCCAGTTCTCGCTGTTCATCACCGAAGCCCAGGTCAGGCCGCCGTCTGTGGTCTTAAGCACAGTTTTATTCCAGCCCACGGCATATCCGACGCTTTCAGTGGGGAAATGCACTTTTTCCAGTGTATTGAAAGTGCCGCTGCTGACCGCTTTCCAGCCCCCGGAGGGTTCGATCACCGGATCCGTCACCCCGCCTCCGCTCTTCAGCAGATAGGATCCGTAGCCGTAGGCTGTGATCTTCACGTACAGCACTCCTCCGTTGACACTGACATATTCAAGACTGTCAGTGACTCCGTAACCGCCCGTATACGTGGAACCGCTCAGATAACTGCCACCGTCCGAATCATACAGTTCTATATGGGAGTTCAGGCTCTGATCCGGTCTCACAGACAGTAAAAGCGAATCCCCTGCGCCCGTCAGGATCTTGTACCAGTCCTCACTNTCTGTGCTGAGNTGATCCCGGTATCCGATCGTTCCCCTCTTTTCCTCCTTCGCCAGAAGGGGCTGCGCANCAGCTGAACTGTTGTTCGGCTCGAGCTCATCATTTTCGAAATACCTTGCAGCTGTGAAATCAGTGTTCAGGAAATACGGGGTATAGCCGTAGGATGTTATTTTCAGGAAGTAGCTTCCGGCTTTCAGATTCTGTATCCTCAGGGTGTCGGTTTCCCCATAGCTGCCGCAGTCCGTACAGCCGCTGATGAAGGTCAGGGTATCGCTTCCATAAAGATCCAGATGTCCGTTTCCTGCTTGCTCGGATTCCAGAGCCAGGGTCAGCACCCCGTCGTAGGGCAGCGTGACAGCAAAGAGATCCCTGTCGTCAAAACTCCCCTGTCCGCTGAATCCAATGTGACCTGTGATTCCGCTGTTCAGATCAAGAAGCTGTGCCAGCCGCCAGAAATGATTCGGTTCCAGCTCATCAGGGCTTTCATAGGTCGCGGGAATATAGCTGTTCACCGCCGANTAACTGCCGTAGCCGTAACAGCTCAGTTTCACGAAATAGGTCCCCGCTCTCAGATTNCCGACAAAAAGCGTATCTTCTTCACCGTAGCTGCCGCACTGTGAACAGCCTGTGATATAGGTCAGACTGTCCGCATCATACAGCTCCACATGAGTATTGAGACTTGCGTCGGATTGAAGGGCGATCTCCAGGGACCCGTCGCTGGGCAGCTGAATCACATATCGGTCCTCCAAGTCTGTCTCCCCGTCTCCGAAATAGCCGAGATGACCTGTATTTAAACTGTTGGGTGTCATCATCAAAGCCTCAGCCCAGCTGTCATTGGGCTCTGCATCATTGCCCTCAGCCAGTGTCGCCGGCTGGAAAAGAAGACCCAGACTGTATGTCCCGGACCCGTAGGCACTCGTTCTCAGATAATAGCTTCCAGCCTTCAGGTTGCCGTGAACCAGGGTGTCCGGGCTGCCGTAGCTCCCGCAGACGTCACAGCCGCTCAGATATCGACTGCCGTCACTGTCATACAGCTCCGGATGAAGATTCAGATCCTGAGAAGAACTGCTGAAGACACTGAGAGAACCGTCCTTCGGAAGCACGATGCTTATCCAGTCCTCACTGTCTCCGTCCAAACCCAGACTGCCGCTGAATGATTCCGTGAGCGCCAGAGGATCCGCCGTGTCGAAACTGTCGTTGGGTTCGCTTTCCGTCACCGCTCCGCCACCACTGCCGCCATCGTCCATGAGCAGCGTGATATTGGCAATATTCCCCGAGAAAATATCCGCCTCCGGTGGTGACAGAGGATCAGGGTTGATATCGTCAGAATAAAAACTCAGCCCGCGGACCCCGGATACACCTGTGCATAAAAATTCTGATTCGCTGCCGTGATAGTCGGAACGGTTCTCATCGACAGCCACCACAAGACTGTAACTGTTGTCATAACTGAAAGGCGTATCCAGTGAAATACTGTACCAGCCCGCACTGTTGGAGACGGAAAAAAGACCGGTGTAAACCTGTGTCATTTCACTGACAGGCACCCAGTCGCTGAGCCCGAGAAAGCCGTCCTTATCCGTCAGACCCATATAAACCGTCACAGAATCAGTAAAATTCTCAAATCCATTGTACTGATAACGGATTTCCGTGATACTGCCGGCCCTGCCGATCTCAGAGGGCAGGTAGATCACCTGTGAATAGGTATAGCCCCAGAAAGGCTCTATAGGTAGATGCGCCGATGTCACTGTCCCCGTCCCGATCTGTATCGTCTGAATCCCCTGCTGTCCGGGCTCTGAGAGAACGACAGCGTCCGCCTGCAGCAGCATCCGATCACCCGACAGAGTTCCCGATGACAGCTCCGCCATCTGCCGCTCCGTCCTCAGTGCCTCCTCAGCTTTCAGTTCCGCCTTCAGACCGTCGACTGCTGCACCCGCAAGCACAGCTGCAAACAGCAGATTTCCCAGAATCAAGGTTTTCCACGCTTTCTTCATGACCCGCTCCAAATTCTTATAGGTTGATATTTTAATTCTCAATTGTCCTTCTTCCCTTGACAGACATGCCCTGTGCATTCGAGGATCACTGCAGCTGCCTTCTAAAGCAGCCAGTGTTTGACTTCCTTTTTCTCATGCCGCCCCGGCAGCGCCTGCCCGCAGTGTTTACAGTACTTCGCATAGGGATTCTCAAACACCTGACCGCAGGCCCCGCAGCGCTCGAGCAGCTCCATGCCGCAGATGCTGCAGAATTTATCATCCTCCAGGGCATTGCAGAAATATTCACAGCCCGGACACAAACGGTAGCTCTTATCCTCTGACATGCGTTTTACCTCCATACGCTCTGCATAAACGCCAAAATCATGCCAGCTTCTGAGCAAATTCGAAATATTGTGAGTTTACTGCACAGGCTCAACGGCGGAGTATGCCGATGGGTAAAAAAATTTTACATCTATATGTTAATATTGACTATACAAACAAAAGGGGAGCTTCGCCCCCCCTTTTTAAAACCATGTCTCCAAAGAAACAGATCAATAATAGGCTTCCACCGTCATACTGACATCATCACCCGGATCACCCCATTCGTTATTTGTGCCTGTGATATACTCCGAAGAACTGTCATATTCACCGTTCCCGTTCTCATCACAGAAGACAGACACCTGGAAGAATTCTCCTTCCGATGTGTCGTAAGCAAAGGATGCTGTGCTGCTTGTACCTGGTGTTACCTCAACATAATCAATTGCTTCCGGTGCAGATAAAATACTGATACCCAGGCTCAGCATCGCATACCAGTCTCCACTGACGCTGTAATAACTCTCATCTGTCCAGGTGATATCCGCATCGATATTCACGGTCTTCTCACAGCCTGTCAAAAGGAAGACAGCCATCACGAACAATACAGTCTTTTTCATTTCATCGTCCTTTCACTGTTATTTCACTGCCTCTCTCTGCGATTCGCGTGCCAAAATAATTGTGTAACTATTTCCTGTTTTTGATCCCTTAGACCCTGCAAAGGGCTGGATTTCCACTGAAACAGCAGCCGATGGATACAAACTGTTGCCCTGAAACACCTCACTGTCGCCCTCATGCGCAACAAGCACTTGTGACTTTGTCAGGCAACAGCTATATTCCGGTCATGTACATGAGAGACATCGGCAGACTCATCAATTCTGCAGGAAAAGGGCTGCTGACTCTTCTCCTGCTTCTGAGCGCCACGCGGACAGCAGAAGCGGAAACCCTGCTGCATGCCTATCAGTTTGCACAGCCTCTGGAAGAACAGCTTCTGATCTGGCAGGCCGGCTCTACCGGGGATATCTGGTACAGCGGACTGCACGGTCCCCTGTTTCACAGGACAGATGACAGCACGAGGGTCCTGCCCTGGACCGACGGTGGTCATAACCTGGTCTACTACCATATCCGGCCGGACCGGAACATTGTTCAGATGCGGGTGGACCGTGACTACCGAACAGAGATCAGTCTTTTCCATCCCATCGGGCGTCTGCTTTTCCGTGACACGGTCACCGTCCCTGTCAGACACGCCTTCGAATACCGCGGAGATCTGATCTTTTACGGAGACTGGGGCCGCATGTTCAGATATGCCCGCAATGGCCTCACTGCGATCGAGAATCCCTTTGAGAACCATATTTTCAGTCACACCTATGACGGCGGGGACTCGGTCTGGTTCAGCGGACGGGGAAGCGGGATCTTCGTCTGGGACGGAGAGACATTCAGTGAGATTCCTGCAAAGAGAAAAATCAGCACGGAGTTCAGTCAGCTGGCAGCTGGCCTGGACCATCGCCTCTACGTCATGACCCGTTCCGGTATTCTCTACAGCGGAGACAGCAGGGCCTTGGTACGCCGGGACAGCAGTTTCGCCGGATCCCTCCTGCAGATGACCGTCGTCCCCGGACGACCCGACCGGATCTACCTCTACGGAGATGCCGGCGGCCTGCAGATTCTGGAAAAGGGCAGACGCTTCAGTGTCAGCCTGCCGCTTCCGGAAAAGATTCTGTCCTGCGTCGCCCTCTCTCCTGACAGCTTACTGCTCTCCACCGCCGGAGGTCATCTCTTTCTGCTCAGACCCTCTGACTATCCGCCCTTTCACAATAAAGCCTCGGAATATGATCTCGAAGGGGGTCAGTATGACCGGCACAGCGGGGCTGCATTTTTTCATGCCGATGCCGATGCCTATTCCGACCTTTTCATCCACAACAGCGGCAAACGCCGATACAGCCGACTTCTGATCAATCAGCCTGAGGCCCCCTTCCTGGACCTCAGTGCCGGCAGCGGCCTGCAGGATCTGGCCGACGGCAGCATCCTGAGTTTCGGCGATCCTGACAATGACGGTTCCACCGATATCTACAGCATTTCTCCGCAAGGCGAGTCAAACCGTCTGCAGCTCCTGAAAAACGAAGGTCAGCATCACTTTGTCAGCCTCTGGGAAAAACATCTTCCTTCCACAGACGGCAGCTACCCCAGAGATCTGCTCTATCTGAACTTTGCCGGTCAAGCCACCCTGTTCGGCAGCATGTACTATTCCGGGAATATGGAAAGAGGAAGGATCATTGCATACCGAAGTTCATTCCGCGGACTGCGCCATCCTTTGAATCCACGCTTTGACACGCTTCCCGCCGGCTGGTACAGCCGCCTTCTTCCGCTGCTTCACGGTTCTCAGGGCCCTCTGTCCCTGTTCGCCGGAAACTACTGGGGACATGACCTCATCATCCGACCGGAGCGTGACGGACTGCATACCGATACGGCCGGTGACAGAGAAAATACCGTCAACGCCGCGTTCGTCGATCTGGATGCCGACGGCGACGGGGAACTGATCCTGAAAAAAAACTCTGGCCTCCTCATCATCCGGGATCTGGAGGATTCTCTGTCGGCTGACCCCCATCCTCTGGAAACGTCTTTCCACCATATTCTCGGTTCCCGCATTCCACTGAACGCTGTTTTTCTGCATTATGACAATGATCTCTATCCGGACTTTTTTGTGGTCACAGAGGATCGCAATTTCCTGCTCCTCAACCTGCAGGGACACGCCTGGCAGGACATCAGCATGGAAACCGAGACCGCCCAGCCCCCTCTCAATGCCTGCCTGACAGCAGATGTCAACCTTGACGGACAGCAGGATATTCTGGGTCTCAGAGACGGACCCGATGTCCTCTGGATCAACCAGAACACACATAAGCGTTTCATCCGTCTGACACTCCACAGCGCCTTCGGCGGCACCCGTGCCGCAGGAACCCGTGTTGAACTCTACCGGGCCGGGGCAGATCCGGACAGCTGCCATCCCCTTATCAGCTGTCTCGCCGGCGCCTCTGACCTGAGCCCGTCATTCATCAGTGAAAGCGATATTCATTTCGGCCTTCCCGATACCGGCCGCTTCGACATCCGCATCTCCTTTCCTGACGGCCGGATCCGACGTCTGTCCGCCGTTGAGACCGGCTCTTTTCTCTCTGTCTATGAACAGAACAGAGCGCAGCGCCTCCTGAACCGCGCCTGGTCCCGCAGTCTGCATCAGTTCGCCCGTCCCGAGAGTTATGCCTATTTTCTCATCCTGATCCTGTTCATGACCGCTCTTTTCAGCAGCATCCGACTCGCTGTGCGTCTTTTTTCCTGGAAGGAGCTGACTATCTATATTCACATTATCAGTGCAAATACTGTGTTCTGGGGCTCCCTCATTCTCTTTTACAGCAGCCCGCCCCTGATACGCTACACGATGCCCCTCCTGCTCAGCGGCGTCTCCTTCAGCCTCGCCTATTTCTTCACCTGGCAGCACAGCCGAACTCAGCAGCGGCAGGATCCCCGGGAACAGCGGCTTCAGCTTCTGCAGCAGCTCCTCGTCTTCAGCCACGGCGACTGGGGCATGAGTACCCTCAANGGACTGTCCATGATCTCACAGGCTCTCACCGACAGCCCTCAGTCCGATGAAAATGTTCTGCAGCTCTTCGATCAGCGAAGAGACTCCTATCTGGAACTGCTTCAACCCCGGGTCAGACAGATTCTGCGTCTGGCCGAGACCATCCCCGGCAGTCAGGAGATCGGAAGGGAACTGCAGACCGCTCATCAGCGCATCCTGAATTTCCTCAGACTCAGGCCCCTCCCCCGCGAACAGGCAGCGGAACTGCATCGCGCACTCAACCGTTTCAAATCCGGGATCCGGGAACTCAAGCAGGCCGTATATATTCATTTTTCATCCGATCTGCTCCGCGTTCTGGAGTCCATCCTGCAGCAGGTCAGACAGGCGGATGACACAGGACGCAGCCCCGTCCGCGTCACCGTCCACAACCCCCTGCAGGGACACATCCCCGTCATGGTACCGGCAGAGGAGCTGGCCGACATCCTGGATAATCTGTTCCAGAATGCCCTGCGGGCCATGGCGGACAGCCAAAGCCCCCGGATCGACATCCACATCGCCAAGACCGGCTCCCGAATCAGCCTCCGCTTCTGTGACAACGGCCCCGGCATTCCCGCTGAATTTACAGACTCTGTTTTTGAGGCAGGCGTCTCCTACAGCGGCGGCAGCGGCAGCGGCCTGCACCGTGCAAGGCAGCTCCTTACTCTCTACGGAGGCCGCATCGAAATCGCCGAAACCCAGAATCAAGACGGCGCCTGTTTCCGCCTTGAACTGAAAGAAGGGATTCTATGAAAACACGTCTCCTCATCATCGACGACGACCGCGACTTTTCCGCCGATCTGGCCGCACTCATGACCCAGGATTATGACTGCCGCGTCGTCAACCAGTCCGCCACCTGCGAGCAGGCTGTCCGGGACTTCGAACCGGACCTCATTCTCCTCGACCTCATGCTCGATGAAGACCGCAGCGGCCTGGACCTGCTTCCCCTCATCCGCCGCATCAATCCCCTGCTCCCCGTCATCATGATCACCGACTACGGATCCGTGGACACCGCCATCGAAGCCATGAAACGCGGTGCCTTCGACTATATCTCCAAAACCCCCTCGCTGTCCGAACTCCGTTTCCTCCTCCAGAAAGCCACCGACTCTGTCCACCGCGAAAAAGAACGCCGCCTCATCTCCGACGAAATCCACCGCCCCTATGCCCGCATGATCGGCAGCAGCGCCCCCATGCAGCAGCTCCGCGAACGCATCCGCCTCTCTGCCATGAACCTCAATACCGTTCTCATCACCGGCGAATCCGGCGTCGGGAAAGAACTCGTCGCCCGACAGCTGCACCTGGCCTCCGACCGCCGCGAACGCCCCTTCATCGCCGTCAACTGTGCCGCTATCCCCTCCGAACTCCTCGAATCCGAACTCTTCGGCCACGAAAAAGGCGCCTTCACCGGTGCCCAGAAACGCCGCGAAGGCAAATTCGAACTTGCCAGCGAAGGCATCCTCTTCCTCGATGAGATCTCCGAACTCTCCCCCGATGCCCAGGTCAAACTCCTCCGGGTCATCCAGGAAAAAGAATTCACCCGCGTCGGAGGAAACAGCCCCGTCCGCACCCGCGCCAAGATCATCGCCGCCACCAACCGCTCCCTCCCCGACCGNGTCGCCGCCGGCAGATTCCGCGAAGACCTCTACTACCGCCTCGACGTCATTCCCCTCTTCGTCCCGCCCCTCCGCCAGCGCCCCGAGGACATCCCCGAACTCGCCGACTTCTTCCTGCGAGAGGTCTGCAGCGAAATAAAAGTCCCCCTGAAACGCTTCCACCCCGACAGCCTTCAGCTCCTCAAAAGTTATGACTGGCCCGGCAATATCCGCCAACTGAAGAATTATATCACCCGAGCCGTCATCCTCTGCCCCGATCAAACCCTCACACCCCACTTCCTCGATGTCCCCTCTGCGCCCTCCGGGCCGNCCTCAACGGCGGACAGCTCAGGGATCACCCATTCCGAAAACTCAACCCTGCAAAGCTTATCTGAATCTCCTTCACATGGCGAACATAAAGCGCAAAACATAGCAAACACCAGTCTCAATGCTCAAGCCTCCGATCCGCAATATCCCCTGCTCTCAACCTGGGCCGACATGGACCGCCTGCGCAAAGAAGTCATGAACCGGGCAGGACGCGAGGTCGAACGACGCTATATCGAAGATCTCCTGCTGCGCTTCGAAGGCAATGTCTCCCGCGCCGCCGAACACGCCGGCATTCACCGTTCCAATTTTCATAAGATGATGAAACGCTGCGGACTCTGATCTTCCCTTCCCACTCTTCACGCCCTGCCCAATTTCCGCCTTCCGCCATTACATCCCGGAACCGCTCCACCCAGTTGCTTTTAACAGAATCACAAAATGCGCATTGAAATCAATACGTATTTGTCATAAACTTAATTTGTAAGAGGAAGTTTCCTGAATGATGTTGTGGAAATACTGTCTGATCAGACTCCTGTACCCCTTATCAGTCCACAGTGATTTTTAATTGTAGGGACGATGATGAAATCTGCATTTTTCTTTCAGCGGAACCATGATCGGAGCAATACATTCCGATCCCTTTCTATTCTGCTCATAATGATCGCCGCTGCCGCGGCACTTGGCAGCACGAGACCCTGGCCGAACATAGCGCCGATTCCGGATAAGCCCGCCTCCGCCATGCTTGAACTCGCCCCCTGGGATTCAGCACATTTCTCAGCCAACCGCCTCTCCATCTGGTTTGACAATAACGGACACAGCTCCTCACACAGAATATTCGGCAGCCATGGCAGCTACTGGCCCGACAACTGGAATATCGGCATCAACTTTGGGCAGGGTCTCTGGATGGGTGGAAAGGATGAACAGGGGCGCATCCGCCTGGCCATCGCTGAATTCTTATCGGAATTTGCCCCCGGCAGGATCCTGCCGGACGGGACGCCTGCGGATCCCTACGATCCGGCCAACCGTATCTACAGCATCGGGAAAAATTTCGGACCCGCAGACGAACTGGCCTGGCCCGTCACGGACGGAGCCCCCCTGGACGACTCGGGACAGCCCTGGCTGCCGGGAGAACAGACCCACTGGTGGGTCTGCAATGATGCCGACAGCATCTACCACTGGAAAGATGCCGGTCTCCATCCCATCGGTGTGGAAGTTCAGTTCACGGTCCTCGGTTTCGATTCCATTCCCGGCCTGGAGGATGCAGCCCTGGTCCGGGCCCTCATGATCAACAAGGGAAAACATGACCTGGACTCCTTTTATGTAGCCGTCTGGGACGATTTCGATCTCGGGGATGCCACAGATGACCTTGTAGCTGCCGACAGCGCCCGGCAGATGATGATCGGATATAATGACAGCCATTCCAACCCCGCCTATTTCAACGATTCCCGTTACGGCGATAATGTCCCGACCTGGGGTCTGATCTGGCTTCAGGGTCCTCTCCTGCCTTCACCGGGAGACACGGCCAGGCTGCAGGGCAGGCCTGTTCCCGATCGCCGGAATCTGCCCATGACCTTCGGTTCCACCATCATAAAGAATTACCTGGGGTGGCAGGATCCCTGGGGTGAAGACATGATGTATTACCGGCTCTCCGGTCTGGATAGCTATGGAGATCCAATGAGCAGTCCCTATACCGGAAAGATCACCCCCTTCGTTCCCTCAGGCGATCCCTTTTCAGACAGTCTCGATGTGGATCAGAACGGCTATGACCGCCGCTTTATCACCGGTTTCGGCCCCTTGCACTTTGCCGTCGGCGACACACAGGAGATCGTCTGGGCCATGGCTGTCGGTCCCGGAACCGGCACCCTGGAAGGCATCCGCAGCCTCCGGGCCATGCGGCCCCTCCTGCAGCAGCTGTACCGGGACAATTACAGCATCCGCAATTTTCCCCTGAAGCTCCGGCACATTCAGCCGGAACTCCTGGAAGCTGCTGACTATATTCCGGTCACTCTTCAGGTCAAGGACATCAATGCTTCCCCCTTTGCAGGACCGGCTGCCTCCCTGACAGGAGATCTGCTTTACAGTCTGGACAGCGTCGGCGCCCTGGACCGCTCTCTGCCCCTGCAGCCCGCCGGCCAGGACGACCGGGGCTGGTTCATCTATACGGCCCAGGTCCCCAACCCCGATAGGGAAACAGTTCTCCGCTACTGCTTCCGCTACGACAACGGTCAGGAAATAGTTCATTACCCGCTGGCAGGGCCGAATGTCCAGTTGCAGATTCCCGCTGGAAAGGATCTCAGTCCGCCCATCCTCAAGGCCGGCACAGGCTACTCCCGCATTGCTGAAAGCATTTACAGCACCGGATCCATGGTCCTGAATGGCAGCATCACCTACACAGACCGCACACTCCCCGATTCCGCGGTCTTTGAAAGGAAACTCAATGATGGTCCCTGGCTGCCCTCCTCAGATAAGTTGCAGTACACGACCAGCGGCCGCAGGACCTATGCCGACCTTCTCTACCGCGGCTCCCTGAGCTGGACCCTGAAGAGCACATGGCAGGACCTGGAAGTGGGAGACAGCATTCTCTACCGGCTCAAGCTCTATGACGGCAGCTCTTCCGCCAACATGTCCGCCCTGGAAGGTCCCCACTTCACCCGGGGACGCATCGGCATCATGAGTGATTGGGAATACTGGTACCGCCCCCTTGAGGACTGTGACTGGATCAGCCGGGGCTGGTATAAGATCCACCATAACTCGAGCTTCGGCCCTTCAGCCTCCGCAGACACGCTG
>JGI10211J34971_10000170_pt1 | contig 51301 bp, 39 predicted proteins | sample Etolagsediment_FD_34971 | JGI IMG/M metagenome (IMG submission 34971) | reverse complement strand
CAAAGACAGATGGATAGGCTGTTTCAAAGGCTTCCCACAGCTCTGTCTGCCGTTTAAACAGCGCTTCGGCACGGTCCGGGTCAATGCCCTGTATACGTTGCAGCAGCGGCAGCAGCNCCGTACTTCCCAGTGCGGCATAGCCGAAAACCGCATTCACCTGCACTGCATATACAAGCTGTATGATCGCNGATATTGTAAAAACCTGAAATTGTCTATCCCCCATTCTGCTCACTGTCGGTCTTTCAGCCCATTCTGACTCTGCTTCCGGCAGCTCTGAACTCGATTGCAGCCACTGCCGCATTTTCTCCGCCATTTCCCTGTCCGGATGTTTTCGCAGCAGTTTATTCAGTGTCTTCCTGTCCCCTGTGTAGAGCAGTGCAGAAACATAGTCTGTCAGATATCGCTCCGGATATTTTTCATACATGGCTTTCATTGCTTTTACCTGTCCTGTTCTGCGGTAGATGAAAATTTTGTATTCCCGTATAAAATGCTCCGGCAGGTCCGGCAGCCCATGCAGATAGTCCATCGCCGCTTTCGGATCACCTGCCATAAGTATGAGATAGGGCAGAAGAGCTCTGAAATTCGTTCGTCGGCTGAAATCCGGGAAACGCAGGGGAATGATCCAGGCTGCATCCAGTGCACGGGCATAATCTTTGTTTATCAGCCTGTCCTTGACATATTTATATAATATTTCAGGATCTGCCGCCTCCGCATATCCGCTGTCCGCAGTTCCGGAAAACTGCCATTGCTGCCCGCTAAGCCCATCGGCGCTCAGGAGAAGGCAGCAGACTATCAGAAATGTATGTATCCTGTTCATTTATTCAGCAGCAGTTTTCTGCTGAGTACCTCATGCTTTCCTCGAAGGATCAGGATATAGATCCCGCTGGCCTGTCTGGCCATGCTCATCTTTTTATGAGACACTCCCGATTGCAGATACAGGCTTTCGGAGTAGACCCTGCGCCCCAGAATGTCATAAATGTTCAACTCAGCACTTTGCTGTAGACTGCTTTCCATGATGAGTTCAAAAGATGTATTGAAAGGATTCGGTCCCAGAGTCAGATTGATAGAGGAGGGGCGGACAGGTTCCGGCGATCCATGCTCTATGGATGTGACCAGGGTCAGGGCGGATGCAATATTGAGCCGTCCCGTACCGAGACGATCCCTGTATGTTTCACTGCTGTTCACCGTATAGATATCGTCACTGCTGTTCTTCAGCACTGTTTCAATGTGAAAGTTGGACGCCTCAGGCCAGAGAGACCAGAGAAGCGCGGCAGCTCCGCTGACAATCGGGGCCGCCATCGAAGTCCCTGTCCCGGTGCCGTAGCCTCCGGCTTCACTGTTAATCACTGTACTGGTGATCTCTTCCCCCGGTGCCGCTATGTCCACGGATTCATGGTAGGTGGCCCACTGATTCCAGAGATCGTCTTTTCCAAGGGCGGTCACGCTGAGAACCCTGTCGTAGGAAGCTGGATAAAATCGGGCGTATTCCTCGCCATCCTCCGTCCCGTTGCCGGATGCAGCGACGATCAGGACACCGTAGCTGTTATAAAGTGTATTGATCACACTCTGCTCAGAATAGGAATAACTGCTGCTTCCCCAAGATGCATTGAGTACTCTGGCTCCGGTCTTTGCCGCGTAGAGAAGTCCCTGGAAACCGTGTGTGATATATCCGTCGCTGTCATCGTCAGCGCTTGCTTTTACAGGCAGTATCAAAAGGTCGAAACCTACGCCGGCGATCCCTGTGCGGTTGTCTGCCCTGGCTCCCGCAATACCTGCGACGTGGGTCCCATGGGTGCGGCTCCCGAAATCAATGGTCTCATCTACAGGGGGAAAGGCATCTCTGTCCCCCTTACTGCTGCCGTCACCGGCTAAATCATATCCCAGCAGATCATCGATATATCCGTTCCCGTCCCCGTCAATTCCGTCTGTCAAAACTGAATTTTCATGTAAAATGTCTCTGAGATCCAGGGTTCCACTGCCGTCATGATCCGTACTGTATGCTGAAAGGAGCTCCGAAGCAGTCACCATTCCGTCTCTGTTCCGGTCTGCAGCTGCAATCACAGCGGCCCCAAGCTCACCCTGATTCACGGCAATATTCTCAGTCAGGTCCGGATGTGTATAATCCACCCCGCTGTCGATGATCCCCACTGTAACGGATTTGCCCACCGGCAGTTCTCCTGCAGCAATATTCCACAGATCCCAGGCGGCATAGGCTGCAACCTGCCCGAGATACCACTGATAACCCTGCCCTACTCCGGGATCGTTCGGAATATAGGCTGCCCTGTGTCTTGGCGCTGCTTCAGCATAGATCAGTTCAGAACTGAGGGTCGCCACCGACAAACTGCTTTCCAGACTGGAGCCTGCAGCCGGATAACATTTATATATATTCTGAAGATATATTTCCCCGTCCCTGTCCTCCGGCCCGGCTCCCGGCAGCCATCGCTCTATTCTGGTCAAACCTGCTGTTTCCATGAAGTGCAGCAGCTGAAGATCCACGCTGTTCTCAACAGAGCTTTCGGACAGATCCACCCTCCGCGGAGCCTCCCTTTTCAGGGCTGCCAGGAAATAATCTGTTTCTGTCTGCGGCACTGACGCAGCAGCAACTGTGTTGAAGATCAGATAAATCAGACTGCAGCGTAACACTTTTCTCATTTTCCTGCCCAGTATCGCTTTTTTTATGGAATTTAGGAAATGCCTGCCCCCAGTATACATTTTTTTTCAGCAACAGACAGGCTTTCCTGTGTAAAAGTGATAAAATTTGTTTACAACTGTGTGTTAAGTGCTGTATTTTATAATCAAACAGAGAGATCATGCCTTTTTGTGCTATACATCACGGAGTTTAACGGAAATATTCCATAGACTGCCCGCAAGCGGAGAGAAAAACCAACCAAGATAAAGGAGAATCAGGAATGAAAAAAGGAATCGTACTGGCAACTGCCATCGCAGCTGCAGTTCTTTTAACGAGTTGCGGCGGCGGTGCCAAATCCACGACCTCCCCCTACAATGAACTGTCAAAGATCGCCAATCAGATGCGCAAGGGCGGTGCCGTCACTGCTGTTGGACAGGGACAGAGCAAGCGTGAGGATATTGCGCGGGAAAAAAGTCATACAGACGCCCGCGGAAAAATGAGCCAGAGCATTGAGAGCAAGGTCAGCACCCTGAATAAGAAGTTTCAGGAAGAAATCGGCAGCAATGAAGACACGGAGATCAACGAAGCCTTCACATCTGTACAGAAAGTTGTCTCCCAGAGTGTGCTCAATGGCGCTTTCCCTGAAGAAGAGCGGATGGTTGAAAAAGACGGGATCATCACGATCTACACGCTTATGGTCATCGATCCTGCCACATTCAATCAGAGTTTCCTGGATGAAATGGAAAGCAAACCCAAACTCTATGAGCGTTTCCGTGCTTCCCAGGCCTATGATGACTTGAAACAGGAAATGGAAAACTACGATAACTGATCGCATGGAGATCAGATACACATCCGGAGGGTGGTCTTTATGGACCGCCCTCCTTTTTCTATTCTTCCTTCCTTTCCTTGTCCCCCTGTCTGCTGCTGAAAAATATCCTGACTGGTTTCTCTATCAGGATCGCTATCCGGGCATAGTGGTGGGCTACGGGGTGAAGGGTGCAGACGCTGTACAGGATGCCGAGCAGCGCTATGTCACCTTTCGCAGATGCATCATGACAGGCGCCCTCTATCGCTACAGGGACTGGGACGAGAAACACTCAGACTATTTCTATGAATATCATCCGGACAGCCTGAGAAAGGTACTGGGCAACTTCAGGACTCTGGGCCGTTTCACCACAAGTATGCTGACCCGGGACATTATCGGGGCCTTTTCGATGCAGGTAAACGCCTCTGTTGACCGGAACTACAGCCATATTCAAGAGATTCCTGAACCGGAATGGCTTGGGAAAGCTCCTGTCTACACAGACAGTGACTATTTCTACGGCGTCGGCAGCTACTCCTTCCGCGGCAATGAGGCAGATGCCTGGCGTACCGCAGAGGAGAAAGCTATCCTCAACGTCGTGATATATCGTCGAGTTAAGGTTTACAACAGTATCAGCAGTGAACGCAGCACTGGGGAAAATGACAGTCTGGAGGAACTCAACGCTCTGATATTTGATTATGATATCAGAGATATTGAGGTTCTCCGCCGCTGGCGGGATGCTGATAATAAGCAGGTGCACATACTTGTACGTATACCGCTGAACGGAATCAGCGACAGAGAATAATTCACAGTTACTGACAGAGGCGGCAATGAAAACTTTCAGGCAGATATTTCTCACAAGGATCCTACTGGGCGGTCTTATCATGGTCATCGGGCTCAGCGGCCAGAGCATGAGAACAGAGGATCTCCACTCCGTTTCGGAATTCGTGCTGGTGGTAGACCGCAGCGGAAGCATGGGCGGAACAGCCATGTCAGATGCAAAAGAAGCACTGAAAAGCTTTGTGAACGATATGCGGCCGGGGGACAAGGCTGCAGTCATAGAATTCTCCTCAGGGGTGATCTTGAGCCAGCGAATGACATCAGACCGCTCCTCTCTGCTTTCAGCCATCGGCAGGATCAGGGCCGAAGGCGCTACACAGCTCTATGATGCAGTGGGACGGGCCCTATTGGAGGTCAGAAACAGCCGCAGTATACCTGTCATTGTTTTTCTGACGGACGGCAGGGATAATATGAGCTCCCTGTCAGCAGCGGATCTGGGAAACATGGGCCCGAGCCAGGGCGTCTTCGTCTACGGCATCGGCCTCGGTGACGTGGATCAGGGTGCTCTGAAAGCCATTGCCTCAGCAACGGGCGGAAGTTATGACCACAGTGCAGCCAGCAGCGGGCTGCAGGATCTTTACAAAAAGGTTTTGAAAGAGTATTATGAAAACATCGGCCGAAAACTCAGCAGTCATTCACAACTGGTGGTCCGCAGCCTGCCCATGGGGCAGCCGGTCTTCTTCAACGGCAGCCGGGTCGGGCAGACGCCTCTCCTGCTGAGCAATATACAGCCGGGAAACTTCAACCTGAGGGTGGACTTCCCCAGGGGTAAGTGGGAAAACAGTTTTCAGATCCCCGCCGGAAAAAAAGGCTATATCGACGCCCGTGAAAGTGAAGTTCCCATGAGCGTCGCTGTCCTCAGCACACCCCATAACGGAATGACCTTCATCGACGGACAGTTCGTAGGCTATACGTCCCCCTTTCTGCTGAAAAAGACGACAACTCAGAAGGGCTGGCTCTTCAAACGTGATGTCACGAAAGAGGACTTCAGCCGTGAGCTGATCATCCCCTCACTTCCCAAAGGTCATCACACGCTGAAGATCGTCAGCATTCCTGAAGACGGTTTTGAAGATTTTTTCAAACCGCTGGAATATGAATTCTATATGGGTGAAAGCAATTTGATCATTGTCGCCGACTGCCGCACCGGAGAAGTGGAGACCCGTGAATACTCCGGAGAACTGAAAGCCGGTGGGAAGCGTCCCGTCGATCCCTTTGACGAACTGGACTCAGAACTCGAAGATTTTTAACTGCAGTGTTTCAGTAATTGGGTTTGCTCTTGACGATCTGAATCGCTTCCTCGACAGCATCCCTTATATCCGCTTCACGCAGCGGCTCCTTCAGAACCATGCCGCCCTGCTGTACATAGCGGGCAGGCAGCTTGTTCAGCGCCAGTGCAAATATATCCTGAATATCGATAACGTCCGGATCCTCATCGTAAAAATCATCCAGAACCTCATTAAGGACTTTTGCCACACGGCTCTCATTCCGGTTCCGGATATTAGAAAGATTCACACCGTGTACCAGATATTTGTCGTCGATCTCCACTGCGCCTCCTGATTCTTATTTCTGTACCCGTAAAAGTAAAACAATTCCGACAAAAAGAAAAAGAAAATTCGGTGCCCAGACCGATAGGAATGGACTCAGTTCCCCGGCGTAGCCCAGAGTTTCACCGAACTTGAGAAAACTTGTGTAAATAAAGATAACAAAGAGGCTGATGCCCACACCGGATGCAAAGCTGCTTGAACGGGTCTGATAAGCCACAAGAGGGATGCCGAAGAGAATGACAATGAAAGTGGTGAAATTCATTGCAGTTTTAAAATAGAGATTGACCTCCCATTTTGTCGTGTCGAGACCGCTGATCCTCAAGGTTCCGATAAAATCAAGCAGTTGTAGAAATGTCATATCACCGGGAGCGATCTTTCTTTTTTCCAGATCTTCCGGCATGATATCCCATTGAAAGAACGCTGAATCAGAACGGCTGTAGCGCTCAGTTCCGGTGCTGAAATCCCTCATTTCCAGATCATGTATCCACCAGCCTTCACCGTCCCAGCGGATCGATCCCCCGTCTGCCCGGGAGTTGAGCCTGCCTTCCTCCACATACTGCAGCCCCACACCGCTGCCTGAAAGTTTGAACGTATTGTATTCATCAATGTGCAGAATATTCCCGTCCCCGATATTGATATCAATATTTTTAAGGATCTGTGTACTGCGAGTGCGGTGTCTCTGCATATTCTCCTTTTTAAACTCTGTGAGAACCTGATTGGCCGGGACCACGACCTGATCCTCGAAAACGAAGGCCAGCAGACTGAGGAACAGCCCGCTGATCAGGAAGGGCCATGTCATTCTGTACAGGGAAATTCCTGCGGCCTTCAGAGCCGTGATCTCCGAACGTCTGTTCATCAGTCCGAAATGGAAGACAACAGCAAGGAGAGCGCTCATGGGAATCGCAATGTGAATGAAAAACGGGAATGTGTACAGATAATAGAAGGCAATGCTTCCGACACTCATGCCGCTGTCGATGAAGTTATCAATATGCTCCACAAGGTCCACGACAAAGAAAATCGCAATGAAGACCAGCATTGTAAAAAGGTAGAAAGACAGAAAGTTTGACAGAAGAAAGCGGTCCAGATGTTTCAAGGATCACACCTTCAGCGGGTGAATGCGGAGCAGATCGATACTTTTCGCAGTACTTTTCAGAATGGTATATTCCAGAGAGTCGATGATGATCTTTTCATTCTTCTCCGGAAAACGGTGGATCCGCGCAAGCAGAAAGCCGGCAACGGTCTCATAGTCCCCCTCAGGGACGGGATCCTTCAGCAGCACGTTGATATCGTCGATTTCTGTGCGGCCCTCTGCGATCAGATCACCGTTTGACAGCTTTTTCAGTCCGCTGTTCTCATCGTCGTATTCATCTTCAAAATCACCGAAGATTTCCTCCGTCAGATCTTCCATGGTCACGATGCCGCTGGTGCCTCCGAACTCGTCCACCAGCAGAGCAATGCTGATATTATTTTCCTGGAAATCCTTGAGCATCTCGAAAATGTTCTTTGACTGAGGATACATCTGTATCTCACGGATAATGCTTTTCAGATCGGGGGGATTCTGGAACAGGTCATGCAGCACAATGAAACCGATGATCTCATCCACACTTTCCCTGTAGATCAGGAGTTTGGAAAAGCCGCTCTCAACAAAGAGCTTCCTCGCATCCTGCAGGTCGGCGTGTTCAGGCAGTGCCTCTATATCTGTTCTCGGCGTCTTGATCTCATCTGCTGTGATATCACTGAATTCCATGACATTCTGTATATATTCCTGTTCCTCCTTGTCAATCACACCGGATTCATGACTGCTGTGGAGGCTGTGTTTGAACTCGTCCCGGGTCAGGACTGCATTCAGATCCGAACGTTCACTGCCGATGATGCGCAGGGAGGCATTCGTGACCAGACGGCTTACCCAGGTCAGGGGAAATAAAATGATCTCCACCGTACGCATGGTAATGGACAGATACCTTGCCACCGTGTTCGCCTTGATTCTGATCAGTGACTTGGGAATCAGTTCCCCGAAAAGCAGGATAAAAAAGGAAATAAACAGGGAGACGGCCCAGTAGGGATACGCTGAAACTTCCAGGATCGCAACAGCGGCAAAGGTGGTCGTCAGCATGTTGGCAACAGTGTTTCCCACCAGGATCGTCCCTAAAATATTCTCCCGGTTCTCCAGATAGCGCCGCGTGACAGACGCCCCCTTCAGTCCCTGTGTTTCCCATATCTGCATCTGCAGCGGATTTGCGCTGATGTACGCAATCTCAGAACCGCTGAAATAGGCAGAAAGAAGCAGTCCGAAAAAGGCTAATATGATCTCAAGTTCCAAGGCAGTCCGTGTTTCCCATATTCAACCGTATTATAATGTATGGTCATGAAAATAAAAAGACTTTTCATCGGCTCAGGACCTGAAAGAGACGGATAAGCAATGATGGGCCTGTAGGGAGTTTCAATCATCGGCGGCGAACATCAAAGCGACTATCAATATTGATAGATTATTACAAATTCAAAGGATGAGGCGGTTTTTCCAAAAGGGATAAACTTAATGATATTTCTATCAATTTTGATATATACTCTTATACTTCGCATTTTAATATATAGTATTTTATTATTCCATAATACAATTATTATCAAGTATTTATATATATATCTTTCTCTTTGGCATCCTATTTGTTTTTTACCTTGCGAATGAAGACGAAGGGAAGGTCATGAGCAACAGACATCGGACAGGACATTTAAAGCACTACAGCATGTCAGAGGCGGACATCCGGCAGTTTCTGAGATTTTTGAGCGGCACGAGAAAGGTTTATGCTCCGCACCGCAAGGGGCGGCAGTCCTTTGTATTCCGGGAAGTGGAAGATGCGGATGCAGTAGTTTTGGATTATCCGCGGACAATGCAGGGTCTGAAGAAGTATTTTCTGCCCCCCCGGGAGATTCTCCTTCAGTTTGACACGGCACGGCAGGAATACCATTCAGAGGAACCGGTTGTGGAGGAACGGATCTTTTTTGCTGTGCACAGCTACGATCTGGAGGCGGTCAAGCGGTTGGATTACAGTTTTCTGCAGGGCCGGGAAGAAAGTCAGTATCTGAAAAGGCGTGAGGAATCGGTCTTCATAGGTATCAGTTACAGTCCTGACAGTTATCACTTCGGGAATTCGGTGGGAATTCCGGTGGACATGACGGAAGGTTTCAGTCTTTTCATACAGAAGGCTGAGGAGGATCATTATCTTCTCTTTATCATTGACTACAAAGGTTTGAAGCTGGTCAGTGATTTTCATTCAGGAAAGCTGGCGGACATCAGCAGCATAGAGCTGGATGAAGCAGACTGGCCTACGCGTCTACAGGTTCATTACAACCGCCTGCCGGAGATATTTGAGAAGAGTTATCATTCAGGGATCTGGGAAGATGTGGCAGAACGCTGCCTGGGCTGCGGCACCTGCAATCTGCTGTGCCCAACCTGCTACTGTTTCGAGGTGCAGGACGAAGTTGAACTGGATCTGCAGACGGGTCAGCGGGAGAGAAGCTGGGACGGGTGTATGCTCAACCATTTTGCCGAGGTGGCCGGTGGAGAGAACTTCCGTGAGAGTCTCGAGCAGAGGACGCGGCATCGACTGAACCGGAAATTCCTGTATATCACACAGCATTTGAACAAACCCTTCTGTGTCGGTTGCGGTCGCTGCTCCAGCAGCTGCCCGGCGGGCATCAGGATCACGGATATCATCAACGGGCTGGTCAGCGATCATCACGAGAAACTTCTGGAGAAAAAATCCAGAAGTTTAATGATCAAGGTTTGAAGCAGGGAGAGTATGAAAATGGAAAATCTGTATTATCCTGAAATGGCGGTGATCCGCAAAATAACAGAGCAGACGGCCCGAGAAAAGACATTCTCGATGGAGCTCAGCGGAGGACGCAGCCTGGGTCACGCACCGGGACAATTCGTGGAATTAAGTATTTTCGGTTATGGCGAGGCGCCTATCAGCATCAGTTCATCGCCGCTTCAGGAAGGGATATTCGACCTGACCATCCGCAACGTAGGACGTTTGACCGACCGTGTACACAGAATGAAAAAGGGAGATAAACTGGGTATTCGCGGTCCCTTCGGCCGGGGTTTTGATCTCAACGCCTTCAGGGGCAGGGATATTCTGTTCATAGCCGGAGGTATCGGTCTGGCACCCCTGCGCTCTCTGATCGATTCCTGTATCGGACAGAGACAAGATTACGGCCGGATCATCATTCTATACGGCAGCCGCAGCCCGGAGGAACTGATGTTCCGGGATCAGCTCTCGATCTGGCAGAATCGTGAGGATATTGAGTATGAGGTGACAGTAGACCGGGCGGACAGCAGCTGGACGGGGAAGCAGGGAGTGATCACAACCCTAATCCCTCCCTTGCAGCTGGATACAGACCGGACGGTGGCGGCCGTAGTGGGACCGCCGGTCATGTACAAGTTTGTGATGATGAGTTTAAAGAGCAAGGGACTGCCGCCGGAAAACATTTACATGAGCCTGGAACGGCGCATGAAATGCGGTGTCGGCAAGTGCGGTCACTGCCAGATCAACCACAGTTACGTCTGTCAGGACGGTCCGGTATATCACTATCCGGAGGTCCTGAAAATGGAGGAAGCATTATGAGTAGACCCAGAGTGGCTTTCTTTGATTTTACAGGCTGCGAAGGCTGTCAGCTCGCAGTTCTCAATCTGGAATCTGTACTGCCTGACATACTGGAGCTGGTGGACATTGTAGAATTCCGGGAAGCGATGGACAACAAAGCGGAAGACTATGACATCGCCTTTGTGGAAGGCAGCATCAGCACACCGTCCTGCGTGGAGAGAATACACGACATCCGCAGGCGGAGCAGACTCCTGGTGGCTCTGGGCAGCTGTGCTTCCTTCGGAGGCCTGACAGCCCTGAAAAACAGCCGTCCGGCAGGGGAGATCAGAAAAGAAGTCTACGGTGCAGATGCTTATCAGTTCCCCACCATGCCGGTCCTGCCGCTGAGCGCCTATGTGGAAGTGGACTTTGAAGTACGGGGCTGCCCGATGAGTGAAAGGGAATTTATCCACCTGCTCAAGAGTCTGGTTCTGGGCAGAATACCGCAGCGTATCGATCATGCAGTCTGTGTGGAATGCAAACTGGCGGAACAGGTCTGTGTTCTGGAGGAAGGACAGTTCTGTCTCGGTCCGGTCACACGGGCCGGCTGCGGTGCCCTCTGTCCTGCGAACGGTGTATCCTGCACCGGCTGCAGAGGACCGGTCAGCAATATGAACCGAAATGCCGCCCTGCAGATGCTTGAAGACGGGGGTTTCAGCCGTAGTGAGGCGGACAAGCGACTGAGACTTTATGCATCCGGAATCATGAATACGGAGTGTAAGATATGACACAGAGAGATCTGAACATCAATGTCCATCACCTCAGCAGAGTGGAAGGACACGGTAATATTGTTGTCGATGTCAGGAAGGGACAGATCGAAAAAGCCCGCCTTGAGATCGTGGAAGCCCCCCGTTTTTTTGAAGCCTTTCTGAAGGGACGACACTATACGGAAGCTGCGGCCATCACCAGCAGGATCTGCGGCATCTGCAGTCTGGGACATCAGCTGGCAAGTCTGAAGGCAACAGAGGAGGCACTGGGTCTGGAGATCAGCGAGCAGACCCGTCTGCTGAGAAGTATTCTGACGGATGCCGCTACTTTTCAGTCCAATATTCTCCACAGTCTCTTCCTGGTGGCTCCGGATCTGCTGGATCTTCCCTCTGTCTTTCCGCTGCTGACTGAAAACCGTCCGCTCGTGGAAGCTGCACTTCGTCTGAAACGTCTGGCGAACAGGGTGGGTGAGGTCCTCGGGGGTCGGGCAGTGCATCCTGTGCGCTGCATACCCGGCGGATTCAGTGTTCTTCCGGGACGGGATGAATGTTCAGAACTCAGAGACGCACTTCTGGATCAGGGAATGAAGGATCTGAGCTTTGTTGTTCAGGCGCTGCTTCCTCTCCGCGAGCGCATACCGGAATTTAGCAGGGACACCGAATTCATCAGTCTCCACAATGGAGAGGATTACTGCCTCTATGACGGTTCCGTGATGAGCAGTGACACGGGTTTACATTCAAAAGATGAGTATTTATCCCTCACGGGTGAATTCATCGTGGACCACAGCAGCAGCAAACACTGCCGTCACAGCCGGAGCAGCTATATGGTCGGTGCCCTGGCACGGTTCAACAACAATGCTGCATATCTGTCACCGTCGGCCGTCGAACTTGCGGAAGCCCTTGAGCTGCGGGCTCCCTGTCACAACCCGTTCATGAATACCCTTGCGCAGATCGTTGAGACCCTTCACTGCATCGAGAGAGCGGCTGAAGATCTGGACAGGCTCAGCACAGAAGGCCTGACAGAGGAGAGCTTACCGGAACCGACACGTTTCGGGCGGGGAATCAGCGCAGTGGAAGTGCCCCGTGGAATATTATACCATGATTACAGTTACAACAGAAACGGGCTGATCGAGAAGGCAAACTGTATTATCCCGACCGGTCAGAACCTGGCGAACATCGACGATGACATGCATCAGCTGGTGGAGGAGAAAATGCATGAGTCACAGGAAGAAGTGACCCGTCAGCTGGAAATGCTTGTCAGGGCCTATGATCCCTGTATCAGCTGCAGTGTGCATCAGGTAAAGGTCAGGATCAGAAACATTGTGTAAGCGCCTTGGCGGCGGACAGCCACTGCTGTCTGCCGTATCGGAGAGGCCGCAAACAGGAATACAGGAGTTGAACGAGCATGCAGATCATCGGTGTAGGCAACAGGCTGATGGGAGATGACGCTGTCGGTCCTGTACTGGCGGATGAACTTTCACGCGACCCTGAACTCCGGGGAACCCACAGCTTTACAGATGCCGGAACAGACAGTTTTTACCTTCTGGACCTGCTGAGAGATACGGAGCAGGAGGTGATTATCCTTGACTGCGGGGATTTCGGGGGACAGCCGGGGGATATTCTGTATCTGGATATGCGGGATAAGTCCATTGAAAGCCGGAGCCGGAGCCTGGAACTGCATGCCTGTTCACTGCAGGAGATATGGGCTATGGCCTGTACACTGAATCCCGGGCTGCAGGGACATTTACTTGCCGTCCAGAGCGCAGGAATCATACCGGGGCAGGAATTATCTCAGGAAATAGTCCGCAATTTAAATTATATTAAAGAAACAATTAAGGGGAACAGTCAGCGCCATGCCGAACAAAAAAGTCCTGATCATTGATGATGACATAGACCTGGTTGAGGCCATGAGAATCACTCTGGAGAGTTCCGGGCTGGATGTCATAGACGCTCAAAACGGTTCACAGGGAATCAGAAGGATGCAGAGTGACAGGCCGGATCTGATCATTCTGGATGTGATGATGGAAACTCAGGATGAGGGCTTCCATACCGCCTATGAGATCCGCAGCATGGAGGAATATAAGGATATACCGATCATTATGCTCACGGCCATCACCATGGAAACAGGTTTCAGTTTTGACAGAGACCGAGACGGGGACTTTCTGCCCGTGAATGAATTTCTGGAAAAACCCATCAGTCCGCAGATCCTGATCGAAAAAGTAAAAGTACACCTGGGTCTCTGACAGAATGGACAAAAAACTGCCCTTTCTAAATCCCGAGTTTTTAAAAAACCGTATTCTCTGGAGTATCAATCTCCGATGGCTGGCAATTCTCGGTGTGTCTGTGGCTGTTCTGTCAGCACGTTATCTGTTCGAATTCAGTATTCACTACACCGCTGTCTCCTACATCTGGATCGCTCTAATTGCCCTTAATATCCTGTACAGTTTTCTCCTGAGGGGCGTTCCGGGACTGGATCTGAACTGGGAACTGCGCATCATATATCTGCAGATATTTGTGGACCTCATATTACTCACTTTACTCATCCATTTCGGGGGAGGACTCGAGAACCCCTTTTATCTGTTCTACGTCTTCCACCTGCTGCTGACGGCCATCATTTTCCCGCCGGTGGTCTCCTATATCACAGCCAGCATCATTTATCTGCTGTTCGGAGGCATCGTCTATCTGGAAGCTGTGGGAAAACTGCCGCACTACGGTCTCTACGGCACCCAGTGTTATAAAAATGTCACGCATATCGCTGTGCTGATGGGTGTTTTCGCCGTCGCCAACTTTGTCACTGTCTATATCTCTGTCACTTTCATGAGTGCCTACAGAAAAGTAAAAGTTGCCATAGACGAGAAAAACGATGAACTCGAGCGAAGAAATATAGAGAACACCAAGTTCTTCAACTTTGCCAGTCATGAGTTGAAAAGCCCTATCATTGCCATAAAAAGCACCCTCGATGCCATAGTTGTCAACTTTGAGACACAGATTCCGGAATCCGTTCATAAACTTCTGAAACGCAGCAGCGACCGCAGCAGTCAAATGCTGTCCATGATCACAGAGATCCTTGATATCAGCCGCAAGCAGATCAAGGCCAAAGGTGATGACATCAGTGTATTCAGTATCAACGACATCATCATTCAGGTTGTACAGAACGCCAACAGCATTGTACAGAGCAAAGATCTTCATCTGAATCTGAAACTGGATGCCAAAGTCCCCCGGATCAGCGGAACCAAATACGACTATGTTCAGATCTTCAATAATCTCATTTTCAATGCAGCCTATTATACAGGAGAAAACGGCAGTATCAGTATAGAGAGTGCCTTCAATCCAAACCTTGAGGAAATCATATTCAAGGTAAGTGATACCGGCATTGGCATCAGTGACGAGGATAAGAAGAAAATCTTTTCGGAGTTTTACAGAGCAGAAAACGCCAAAAAGACCATGCGCTTCGGAACCGGACTCGGACTGAGTCTTGTCAAACAGCTGGTTGAGGCCAATTTCGGCCGGATCGAAGTTCAGAGTGAACTTGGTAAAGGAAGCACATTCTCCGTTCATTTTCCGGTGATTGATGAGAGCGGGGACGGCCCGGAGGCGGAAGTATGAAGATATCCGGCCTTATAGAACTGAAAAATCTTTCCCTGATCACAGTGACCGCTCTGCACGACCATGCCGGACTTGCCGGTAAGGTTCTGGAGCAGTATGCTCTGAACGGCATCAATCTCGAGTATATCACGGAGGGCAGCGGCAAGGGCAGCTGTATCGTCATGAGCTTCTGTGTTGCGGAAAATGACAGGGACCGTGCGGTGGAAATCGCCGAGGAACTACTGGAACAGGGCGACATCAAGACACAGCAATGTATCGGAGATGTTGCATTTATCGGAATTTACGGACCTCACTTCAGAGAAAAGCCGGGGCTGGCTCACCGCCTTTGTCACGCACTGGGGCAGATCGGAATCAATATTCTGGGCATCAGCACAAGCATCTCCACCGTGAGCTGCATCATCCGGTCAGGAGATTTTGAGAAAGCCAGAACAGGATTACTGGAATATTTTGATCTATCCTGATAAAATGTATTCCGGAAAATTGAAGCTTCGACTTGAGATAATCTTCATTTAATTAAAAAAAGATCATTTTTTTGTTTGATGCAGGGATTTTTTTGTTTAATATAGCGCTGGAAAACAAACTGTGAATACGCTGTAGATTAATTAGGCCACGAACTGCAATATGAATGACCGATTGGGTTCCTGGAGAACCAGCTGTTCATGTAAAAGGAGAATCGATGAATATCTATGTTGGAAACCTGTCATTTCAAATGTCTGACGTTGAACTAGAGGAGCTCTTCGCCCCATTCGGGACCGTCGTCAGCGCAAAGGTCATCAAAGACAGGGAAACAGGCAGAAGCCGCGGTTTCGGATTTGTTGAAATGGAAGACAATGAAGCTGGCAACTCTGCAATCCAGGAACTGAACGGCGCCGATAACGGTGGACGCTCACTGAAAGTCAACGAAGCCAGGCCTCGCGAAAACAACAGACGGCCTGCATACTAAGGTATGAGCCCAACTGCCCTTCTCCTCTGAGGTGAAGGGCAGTTTTTATATTTCGCTCTGATTTCCGTTCATTTATCCCTTTATCATTCGGATCTTTTTTCATAAAATCCGTCTATGAAACGGTTCATATTATATATTCTGTTTATCTTTGTCTGGCAGAGTCTTGCTGCAGGCAGTATTTCAGACAGACAGTATCTCACAGAGGTTCTGCCCGGATCTATTGAGGCAGAAAAAGCCGGACGTCTGTTTGTGACCGGAAGCCTGCTGACCCTTGGAACTTACACCCTGGAACGCGGTGGGATTCTGGAAAGCCGCAAGCTTGAGGGCTTTATGCCGGCCCCCATGGCATCTGTGGGAAATCATTATATCAGTCAGTACTGGTTCCTGCCTGCCATGGGTTTCACTATGCTGGCAGGAGAGCAGGATCTTCAGGGTGGGAGATCCTCGCTGCGCTATGCAGGAACATCGCTGGCTGCCACGGCTGCCGTGACTTATACGCTGAAAAGGTTGGTGAACAGACAGCGCCCCAGCGGTTATGACTACAGTTTCCCATCCGGCCACAGTTCAGCTTCCTGGGCTGCGGCATCCATTATTGACGGTCTTTACGGAATAAACTACGCCTGGCCCTTTTACCTCATGGCCGTCAATACCGCACTATCCCGGGTGAATGACGGAGTTCACTATCCCAGTGATATACTTTTCGGTTCCCTCCTCGGATATGTGATCCCTTATGCACTTCGCAGCAGTGAGAACAGTCTCCGTGCTGAAATGCATTCCCCCGTCCTGTTCACTTTGACACTGGAATTCTGATTCATGCATATCAAACAGCCTCTGCGGCGGCGTGCAGAAGCCTGAAAAAAGCAGAGCGGCAACTTCCCCCGCAGGAAATTATCGAACATGAAAGAATCTGAACTTTATCATCTGCAGCCGAAGACCGTCGAAGCTCTCGTTCACTGGTACAGTACAGACAGTCGGACCATGCCCTGGCGCGAAAGCAGGGATCCCTACCGCATCTGGATTTCTGAGATCATGCTGCAGCAGACTCAGGTTGTGACTGTCATTCCCTATTATGAGCGCTGGATGGAACGTTTCCCTGATGTCCGGAGCATTGCCGAAGCCGAGGAAGACGACCTACTGAAGCACTGGGAGGGTTTAGGCTATTACAGCAGGGCCCACAATCTGAAAAGAGGCGCGGAATACATTATGGAACGCCTGGCCGGACAGCTGCCTGAAGATTATGAGAGCTGGCTGAAAGTACCTGGTGTGGGTCCCTACACTGCCGCTGCGGTCAGCAGCATATCCTTTTCCGAAAAGCAGGGCGTGGTGGATGGAAATGTGAAAAGGGTGATGGCACGGCTCTTTGAGATCCATAGTTCACCGGGCAGTGCAGATTTTCACAAAACCTGCAGAACCCTGATTGAGAAGAGTTTTTTCGACCATGACCCCGGACAGATCAATCAGGCCTGGATGGAGCTTGGCGCCACTGTCTGTATGCCGCGTCCCCACTGTTTCCGATGTCCCCTGTCCACTGTCTGCGAAGCCTATATGCATAACAGGATGACTGAATTCCCTGTAAAAAAGCGCCGAAAGAAGATCCCTCAGCGGGAAGGTGCCATGTTTGTGATACGAAACAGCGCAGGGGAATTCCTGATGGTAAAGCGCCGAAAAGGCTCACTTCTGCAGGGACTCTGGGAATTTCCAAACACCTACTACGACGAAATGCCCCTCTGGGATTTTACCCTGGCCAATGACATTGAACTTCGCCATGATTATATCGAAAAAGTGCAGCATCAGTACTCCCATTTCTCGGTGAATTTCCAGCTGTATGAAGCAGAGCTCAGAAGCAGCTGGTGGAATGACTACTGGGATGAATTCAAATGGGTGTCTGGGGAGCTATTAAAGGATCTGCCGAGACCGGGCATACAGATCAAAGCTATGCGGATCGCCGGTCTGGATTGATATGTTTCGCTTCAATCGATGTCTCATTCTCCTCCTTTCGCTGAGCCGGACGCTTCTGGCGACCCCTGATTTCCGTCTGCACGACACCCATATCAATGTCACCCGGGAGGCCTCGGATCCTGATTCTCTTTATATACATATCCGGCATGAACTGGATGACGGCCTTTACCTCCTGTCCGCTGACAGCAGCCGTGTCCTGATCCCCCTTCCCCTTTACACTGACATCCTTGCACATGGCAGTGACTTCAGCCGACAGCAGCTACATTGACACAGTTCTCAGCGGTTTCAGCAGCTACCACGCCCCGCAGCTGCGACTCATAGCCAGTCACCCCTATGCTCTCAAGTGGGACAATCCCCCTGTTACCGATCTGTCAGCTGTGTTTGAGGGACATTTTCATACGATTCTAAACGGACAATCGTCAGCGATGCTGATGAAAGAAACAGAAGCAGAGTCTCAACTTCTTATCTTTCCCGAATTCCCTTCTGATACAGACTCTCTGATTGTCTACGGGCGTTACAGCTCAGCCATCAAATGGGGACAGTGGAGTGACACCCTCACTCTCAGTCTCAATGTCCTCAATACCGGGCCGGTTTTTCTCGGCGACAGCCTGCAGCTCAATAGCGTCCTGCAGGCCGGTGATATCCTCACACTACCGACGCCTGAGGATGTGGAGGGCGATCTGATCGACACACTGTCCATCCATCTCCTGTACAACAGCGGGCAAGCAACCGTATACTATGGGCCTCTGACATCCTCCTTCCGCATAGAGACACTCATTCCCGACAGTCTTCCCGACAATCAGCGCTATCGCTTTCAATTCAGACTCCGGGACCGACGGGGCAAAAGCGGCCCCCCCCGGCAAAGCACTGCATTCTACTATGACCGGGTCAATGAACGTCCGGGGCCTCCCGACGGTCTGCAGTTTCCGGACGGAAGGCGGCTCAGTGCTTATCCCTGGCATATACAGTGGAAAGCTTCGACGGATCCGGACCCCGGGGACAGTATTCTACATTATACCGTGAATTTCACAGAGGACGCAGCGGGGAATCTGCTCCTGCGCCAGCTGCAGCTGGAGCCTGACTCACTTGGACTGCTGATCCAAAAACCCTTCAGGGACAACAGTATGCTGTATCTGCATATCTATGCCGTCGACAGCCGCGGCAGCATGGGATATCCGACTCTGGACAGTCTCTATGTCGATGCATTCAACGATCCCCCCCGCCCATTCAGAATACTCTCCAGGGCGGACACACTCGGACCTGGAAGCCGCATTGTCTGGGAGGCTGCACTGGATCCGAACCCCGGTGACAGCATCCTGCATTATACTCTGTCTATCACCGATCTGCAGCAGAATCTAACACGTCTGACAGCACTGGGTCCCTATCCGATGGCCAGGCAGGGAGATACCCTGTCAGCAGAATTGCCTCGTTTGGACAATCATCACAGATACAGCCTGAATATCAGTGCTGAGGATCAGGGACAGATGGTCACCGGATCGAAGGACACACTCACAGTGCACTACAGTGACGGCACAAATCGGGCACCTTCCCAACCGCTTCAACTGACACCGTCCATCACCTCAATGCTTGACAGCACAGATATCCTGTCCTGGACACAGGATCCTGACAGGGATGGAGATCCTCTCACCTTTCTTCTGCAGTTCAGCAGAGATCTGAATTTTTCAGACAGTATTCTGACCGCCGCCGTCAGTACAGACACACTTTTCCGCCTGGACAGCCTTAAAAATGAACTGGAAGATGATCAGTGGTACTTCTGGCGGGTCAGAAGTCAGGACGGCTGGGGCGGTTATTCCCCTTTCTCAGATGCAGCAGACTTTCATTTCAACCGTGAAGAAGATGCCCCCTACTGGCTGGATGAACAGGTGCATCCCCGACGCGGTAAAGTTGTGAAAGACAGCAGTTTTATTATCAGCTGGGCAGGCATTTTCGATCCTGACTTCGAAGACAGACCTGAAGATATGCTCTATGAGATCGTCTTCAGCCGGGATACACTCAGCACAGCTGTGAAGCTTCTCTACACAAAAGGCAGCTCCCTCACGGTCCAAACCGGAAATATGGAAGAGAACGCCCTGTACCATTACCGCATACGTGCAGAAGACAGAAGAAGGCTGTACTCCGACTGGAGCAGCTGGAATCATTTCTTCATCAACACTGTGGAAGAGGCCCCTGCAAGGGTCAAACATCTACTCCCGCCTGATCAGCAGATCCTTCCCGTGCTGGGACAGCTGGGATGGCTGCGCCCCGAAGATCCTGATCCTTATGACACCCTGAGTTACAGCATTCTGCTCTCCGAATCGCCGGAGTTTCTGGGGGATACGGTGCTGATCAGGAATCTCAGCGGCTCCCTGCTAAGTCCCTATGCCTCAACCTACAGCCGCATCAGCCGTTGGGACAGGGCTGAGGACCTGAGAAACACACGAGGCTACCACTACTATCAGAAAGGACTCATCTACGCCCTCCCCTCCGGTCCGGAACAGATCATAGTTCAGCTGAATCTCCTGCAGGAATTCAAATCCCTGAAAGAAAACGGTCACTACTACTGGAAGATCACGGCTGTGGACAGAAGCGGACTTCAGTCCGAAAGTCAAGACATCTCTTCCTTCTATCTCAATCGTATCAACGAGGCGCCCCTGGCGGTTCAGACCGTTGTTTATCCTGCTCCGGGACAGATCCTTCAGGATCATTCCCCCACCTTTTTCTGGAAAAGCAGCAGTGATCCGGACCCGCTCACAGATGAATCTGAGATCAGATATGTCATACGTGTGTTTGAATCCGATTCCCTGATCCTTTCTGACACCACGGCCTTCGGAATCACGACCTACACGCCCAAACTGACTTTTGAGGAAAACGGCGTATACAGCTGGCAGTTGAGACCCGTCGACAGCTATGATTTCAGTGGAGAATGGAACAGCCGCCAGCGTTTTTACATCAATGCAGAGAGAGAGGCACCGGTCATTTCGCTGAACAGCTTAAGCATCACGGATACGACCATATTCAGGGATAATTTCCCTCAGATCAGCTGGGATGCTCCCCGGGCGGTGGATCCTGGAACGAAGCTGGACAGTGCCTATGTGGAGATCCTGATCCGTTTCCCGGACAGACAGGAGGAGCGCAGACACCTGCTCTCAGCTCTTCCCGTATTTTCCTTCCGGGACAGTCTGCCCTTTTACGATAATCAGTGGGGTTATTTCAGGATTCGGACCATGACAGTGGACAGTATATTTTCTCCCTGGAGTCCGGAAATACGCTTTGGCACTGACCTGTATCCGGAGCAGCCCTCACCCTTCCGGATGTTAAAACCGGAGATGGGCCAGGACACCCTGAAGACCCGCCCCACTTTCAAATGGTCTGCGAGCAGCGATCCGGATCTCGGGGATGAGATCAGCTATACACTGTTTATCTGCGAGGATTCCACTTTCAGCGAGGATGTGATCACAATCGACAGGATATACTCAACCGAGTACAAACTTGGTCCTGAGGATGAACTTTATGACAACACCCGCTATTTCTGGAAGGTGAAAGCCGTGGACCGCATGGGAAACGAAAGCTGGGGAAGTCAGAGCGACTTCAATCCCTGGCCCTTCAATGTCGGCTATGTGAGCATTCTGGACAGTGACCGCTTTGCCTCCGGCCGAGTGCAGTTCCATGGTCTGCAGCCCAACCCCTTTACCAACCGCGTGGATTTTCAGTATTACCTTCCCTTTTACACAAATGTGACTCTGTCCGTGTACAACCTGCGAGGTCAGAAAGTGGCTGTTCTACTGGAGGAGATGCAGAATCGGGGTGAGCAGACCTTCAGTTGGGATATTGAGAATACAGGCTACGGACACCTCTCAGCCGGGATGTATATATTTATCCTTTCTGCAGAGAGACAGGTCCTGCGCCAGAAGGGAATACTCATCAAATGACGGCGAATTAATTGTTGTCTAAAAAAAAATAAATCATTATAATAACGGGCTTTTCAAAATAGCGGGTGCGTAGCTCAGCTGGTAGAGCAGTGCCCTTTTAAGGCATTGGTCGAAGGTTCGAATCCTTCCGCACTCACACAACGTTCCCATCCGGGAACGTTTTTATTTCAGGGACTTTTTCCTTAACTTCCTGCTTGGAAGAACAGATGAATATCACAGGCTTCAGAGAGGAAATAGAGAAAATTTTCAGGGGAGCTCTGCATTTTGATCCCCTGTACCGGCAGCTTTACGCGTCGGCTGCCTGTATCTACCAGATGGAGGCACTCGGTGTTGCAGAACCCCTGGATAAGGAGGATCTGCAGACCCTTCTGAAAACAGCGGATCGCCACCTTGTTCCGGTTCTGGCCAGAGGGGCAGGCAGCAGTCTGACCGGTTCCGCGGTGAACAGGGCCATGGTTGTGGACCTGAGCAGACATTTCCGCAGAATGGAATGGCAGGACGGAGACAGGGTTCTGGCTGAGGCAGGAGTGGTACTGCAGGATCTGCAGATTTTTCTGGCTGAACGCGGCAGGATGCTGGGACCGAATCCAAGTTCCGCCTCAGTCTGCACTGTCGGAGGAATGATAGCAAACAATGCCGGCGGATCCAGAAGCGTCCGCTATGGAAATATGCACGAGCATGTTCATTCCATTTCCGCCTTCCTTGCTGACGGCAGCAGAATGCTCTTTCGCAGGGACGACGCGATAATAAGCCCTGAAGCCCAGTCCGATACAGCGGCAGGGACGCTGGACAAGGGGAAAGGCCCTAGCATTCGCAGAAAACTGATCTCACTCCTGGAAAGAGATGAGGCCGAGATACAGCAGGAAAAACCGCTGACAAGAAAAAACGCCAGCGGATACCGGGTGTGGGATCTTGTAGACAACCACTCTGTCAATACCGCAGCCCTGCTCTGCGGATCTGAAGGCACCCTGGCCGTGATCAGTTCAGCTCTCTTGAATACAGTCCCCATTCCTTCGGAATCGGTCCTTTATTCTATCGCCCTGCAGGATGCGCTGCAGGCGGGAAGCGTCAGTCTTGCCTTAAGTCATCCGACCTTAAGTGCCCTGGAATATGTGGACAGCAGTTTTCTTCAGCTTGTTTCAGAATACAGCCCCGAAGCGGCTGAAATTTTCCCGCCGAATCTGCCGGCCCTCCTGCTGGCTGAATTCAGCACAGAACCTCAGAATCTGTCCACGGTTCTGCCAGATCCTGAACAGCTCCTGAAGAATATATCCGGGATCCGCAGCATCCGCCGTCTCGCCGACCAGCCGGACAGAATCGCGGAGATCCATGCGCTTCGTTCAAAAGCCACGTCCATCCTGCACCGGATCAAAGGGCCGGACAAACCGGTTTCTATCATCGAAGACGCCGCCATCCCCATGGAGCATTTTCAGGATTTTATCCAGGAAGCAGATACCCTGCTCAGGGAGCAGGGGTTCAAGTACGTTCTCTTCGGCCATGCCGGCAATGGAAATCTGCATCTCAGACCGCTTTTTCAGCTCCGGGACCAGGACGCTCTGAAGCGTGCAAATGAGGTCATGGAGCGTTACCCTGCCCTCGTTAAGAAATATAAGGGAAGTTTAAGCGGCGAACATGGGGACGGTCGTCTGCGCAGCAGTTATCTGCCGATCATGTATCCGAAACTGATGCCCCTGTTCAGGGAGATCAAAACACTCTTCGATCCAAAAGCTCTGCTTAATCCCGGAATCATTATCCCTCTGAGTGAAGATGCCTCCTGGATGGATCATCTCAGATATCCTGCAGGATTTCAAGCTGCTCCCCTTCCCGGACGGCTGAACGAAGAACGCTGGGTCGAGGAAAGCATGCTTTGCCACGGCTGCGGGCTCTGCCGGGATTACTGCCCCGTCTTCAGCGGCGACGGAGATGAAAAGAACAGTGCCCGGGCTAAAGCCAACCTGCTGAGAGCCGTCATCAGAAAGGATCTGCCGGACACTGAACTGCAGACCTCCGCCTTTGCTGATATCATGGCGACCTGCNTCAATTGCGCACAGTGCCTGACAGACTGTCCCACCGGAGTGCAGATTCCGCAGCTTGCGATTCTGGCAAGAGAATATTATCATCGGCAGCAGCCCTATACGATTCAGGAAAAACTCCTTCAGCAGGGGAAGGTTCTCAATGAGCTGGGAAGTATGACTCTCCCCTTCTCAAATCTCATGCTGAGATCCAAACCTTTCAGAGTACTCCTGGAGTACGGAGCAGGTATACACAGAGACAGAATCCTGCCGGCCTTTGAACGTTCCCGTATCGAAGACAGTGTCTTCAGACCACAGCACAGGGGACAGAAGCGGGATGTTATCCTCTGGTCAGGCTGCAGTGCCAACTACAATGACAGCAGCGGTGAGCAGATCCACAGTGAACAAGCTCTGATCAAAGCCGGTTTCAACGTCATTCATCCTCCATGGCGCTGCTGCAATATCGCAGCCCTCAGCCACGGCAATATTGAAGCGGCAAAGGAAGACCTTCTTTTCAACATCGAAACACTTTTACCATATATTGAACAAGGTGTCTCTGTCCTTTTCAGTTCTGCCAGCTGCGGATACAGCTTCATGCATGAGTATCCCCGCATTTTCCCAGAGATCCCAGGTGTGAAAGAAGTTGCGGCCGCAGGCCGGGATATTCATGATTTTCTGGCCGAAGAGCTTGAAAAGTCTGCTGATGAGCAGTGTTTCAATGAACTGCCTCTGCATATCAGTTATCACGAACCCTGTCACCTGAAAAGTCAGAAGAACAGCCGATCTGTACTGCATCTTCTGAATAGGATCCCCGGTCTTGTCATCCATCCCATTGAGGACAGCTGCTGCGGCATCGCAGGCACCTACGGCATGAAGACACAGAATTTTCACCCATCTATGAATATGGGGCAGCCTCTCTTTAACTCCTTGAAAAAACAGGAGATCCAAATGGTCCTGAGCCCCTGCACTACCTGTCAGATACAGATCAGACAGGGCATCGGCCTTCCCGTGATTCATCCGATGATCCTGATAAACAGAGCTTTGAAAGCCCTCGACACCCATTATGTCCGGGAAAACAGCTGAATGTCCGGCCCATCGGGTTCAATCCCCGGACTCAAGGACCCTTACTGTATCAAAAGCTGCTGAAATTGAGTTTGTTCATTCAGTTAATTTTCTTGTGATATCTCTCCTGTTTCAATAACTTAGAAAGAATAAAGGACGAGCGGAACATGTATAAAAAAGTGATATACCCAGCCCTTTTCCTCATTTTCCTCGGCTGTGGAGGGGATGGGGGAAGCGAAGCGGAAACCATTATCGGTGAATTGAAGGAAAAGTATGCTCCTGACGGGCGCACAGCTGTTTACACAATACAGGCCGAGAGGCTTTCGGGAGGCGTCCGTTTCAGCGGAGAGATCAGTTCGTCACGGGTCAGGGACGAGCTGCTGCAGATCTGTGAAGAGCGCGGTCTTGTCTATGAAGATGCGATAACGGTTCTACCGGATGCCAGTCTGGAGGACAGTCTGTACTACGCCATCGTGAATGTGTCGGTGTGTAACTTCCGTTCGGATAAGCGTCACAGCAGTGAGATGGTGACCCAGAGTCTTTTAGGACACCCTCTGCGCATGTATAAAAAGGAGGGTTACTGGTATTATGTACAGAGTCCCAATGACTACCTGGGCTGGGTGGATGGCGGTGCACTGACACGGGTCACGGAAGAGGAGTGGGTGGCCTGGAGGGAATCTGAGCGGGTGATCTTCACAGAAAACTATGGTCTCAGTTATTCTGCTCCGAACAGGAACAGTGAGCCGGTGAGTGATCTTGTCCTGCATAATATCCTTAAAAAAATCTCCGGCGGCCCGCAGTGGACCGAGGTGGAATATCCTGACGGAAGGCGTGCATTTATAGAGACGGCGAATCTGGCGGACTTCGTAGACTGGATGCAGTCACGGGACGCGGATCCGGACTCACTGATTCGCACTGCCAGACGCTTTTTCGGCATACCCTATCTCTGGGGCGGAACGAGCACAAAAGGAATGGACTGCAGCGGTTTTACAAGCACAGTATTTTTTGAGCACGGCATTCTCCTGCCGAGGGATGCCAGTCAGCAGGTGAGGCAGGGCCGGGTCATAACAGATAATGTGGAAGACCTGAGCGGATTAAGACCGGGAGATCTGCTCTTTTTTGGAAAACGGGGAACGGCGGACAGTCGGGAGCGGGTCACACATGTTGCGATCTATCTCGGAGAGTCCCGCTTTATCCACGAAAGCTCCTATGTACATATTCAGAGCCTGAATCCGGAGCATGAGGAATTCACCCGATACCGTTACGATACTTTCCTTTACGGCAAACGCCTGCTGCCCCTGCATGATTCGGACGGGGAACTGCAGCTGAGCGCAGTGAATCATTACTGAAAAAGGGATGCCGGATGTTAAGATATGTGATCGTTTTTTTTACAGGAGTCGCACTGATCATGGGAAGCAGCCGATTTCAGCATATTGACAGAGAAATTGACCTGGGGAATTTTGAAAAGGCTGAGATGAAGATCAACCGTCTGATAGAAGGCGGGAAGCTCAGTGAGGAGGAGGTCCTGATCCTCCGGGATAAAATTGCTGTTATGGAACGTATCCGTCTGGACTTCAGACTGACCGAGGATGATATTGTCAAAAACCTGCGTCCCTACTTCCCGGAGCTGAATTCGCGGCAGTTGAGGGAGTGGGAAAAGAGCCATGCGCTGGAGATGATGCAGATTGACGGAAGAAAGATGTATTTCAAGCAGGCGCACAGGAATCTCTTCCGTCAGGACAGCAGTGCAATGGCCCGTAAACTGGACATTGACGGTGTACAGACAGACGGTCTGGATGAATTTCTGACCGACTACCTGCCTGAAACGGTGCAGAAGATTCGGAACAGTCCGGACATGAACGGCCCCTGGCAGAAGATGAAGATCCATTACAGCATCACCCTCGATGCAGATGCTGTACCGGCAGGAGAGACGGTCAGTGCATGGATGCCCTATCCCCGGGAGGACAACGAAAGGCATCGGGACATAAAGCTGATTGACGCGAGTGAAGAGGACTATATCATAGCCCCGCATTCAGCCGCGCAGCGAAGTATATATATGCAGACCCAGGCTGTCGCTGGAGAAAAGACCCGGTTTTCCTACAGCTTTGAATTTTCCAGCCGTGCCCAGTGGTTCGACCTGCGGCCCGGCATGATTCGCCCCTATGACAGGAATAGCGAACTGTACAAAGTTTACACATCCGAGCGGGAGCAGATCCGTTTCAGTGAAGAGATTCGCGAACTGTCCCGGAGGATCGTCGGTGATGAGACCAATCCTTACACCATTATTCGACTGCTTTTTTCCTATATCCGCTCGACCTATCCCTGGGCAAGCGCTCGGGAATACAGCACACTGCCTGATATTCCACACTATGTCCTGGAACATGGAAAAGGGGACTGCGGTCAGGTGACACTGCTGCTCATGACCCTTGCCCGCTACAACGGCATCCCGGCCAAATGGCAGAGCGGATGGATGCTTCATCCGGGGGAAGTGAATCTCCATGACTGGGCCGAAGTGTATTTTGAAGGCATCGGCTGGGTTCCGGTCGACCAGAGTTTCGGTCTGCAGAAAAGTGAAGATGAGTCTGTGCGTTATTTCTACACTAACGGAATCGACGCCTACCGTCTGATTGTCAATGATGATTACAGCCGTCCTTTCTTTCCATCAAAAGTACACCTGCGTAGTGAAACGATTGATTTTCAGCGCGGGGAACTTGAATGGCGGGGCGGCAATCTCTATTTTGACAGTTGGGACTATCAGATGGATGTGGAGTACTTGAAATAGTGTGCAGTCAGCGTCAGGAATTTTACTCATGCACCCTGCTTATCATATCCTTTCCAATCGCGGCTGTCAGCAGCAGTGATTCCGAATTTTTAAGTGAATTGACAAAAATCAATATATCAGGAAACCCGTATCTATGAAACGATCAGGTCTTATTCTGCTCATAACAGGCATTATTCTCAACTCCTGCAGTTCCATCGCTGTTCGCGATGCGGATCGACAGCTCTATCTGAATTCTCTGGGAAAAAAAGAGCAGAAGCTGTACATGAAAGTTCACAGCTATCTTACAAAAAGCCAGCGTGGTGAGACCGAATATACCCTTTTCCGGGGCACTGCACTGGACAGCCTGAGCTATGATCCGAAGGAGAAAAACCTGGACCTGTATTTCAACAAAAGGCTGGTATGGGACCGTATCCGTTCTGAGGATGTGGAGGGTATCAGCGCGGATCTGAAAAAGCATCTCGGCTGGCGTTACAGGCACTGGACCGTGACACTGCACAGCAGCGGCTATCCACTTCATGAGCATATCCCGAATATCTACCGCCCGACAGGGATGGACATAGACCATGCGCGGAAGCAGTCTGTGAAGCATGCCGGTGAGCGCGGACTTGTACGGCCGCTGGACAGACCCTTCAGTATCCATGCAGGTCTTCAGGGCAGACATATCGCAATGTGGCATTCCCATGGTTGGTACTACTCCAATTGGCAGAAGCGCTGGGAATGGGAAAGGGCACGGCTCTGGCAGACCGTAGAGGACCTCTATCCTCTCAGCTACACGGTACCCTACCTTTATCCTATGCTGGAAAAGGCCGGAGCAGTTGTCATGGTTCCCCGTGAACGAGATCCGCAGGTTCACAGCTGTGTGGTGGATAATGACAGCCCGGACAGTGAGGGACAGTACAGAGAGTCGGGTCTTCTGACGGACATCAGCAGCAGGCCGGGTTATTCGGACTCCCTTCAGGTGCTTGATAAGGAAAACCCCTTCCGACTGGGCACGGCTGTTCAATTCAGATCCAATCCGGAAGCAAGCGGTGAGATCAGCTGGACCCCGGATATTCCCGAAGACGGTATCTATGCCGTCTATGTCAGCTACCAGCAGGATGAGACACATGTCACTGACGCGCGCTACACTGTACATCATGAAGGCGGCCGGACGCGTTTTGCCGTAGACCAGACCAGGGGCGGGGGCACCTGGATATATCTGGGCAGCTTTCCTTTCCGCAGAGGATCCGATCCGGAATTCAGACAAGTGACCCTCAGTGATGAGAGCGCAGATTCAGGCAGAATTGTAAGTGCAGATGCAGTCCGGTTCGGCGGAGGAATGGGAAATATTGCACGGGAGGGGCGTCTCAGCAGAAGAGCCCGCTTTTATGAGGCCTCCCGCTATTATCTGCAGTATGCCGGAATGCCTGACAGCCTGGTCTACAGTTTTCACGAGGATACTCTGGACTATAATGATGATTATAAAAGCAGAGGTGAATGGGTCAATTACCTCATGGGTGCACCCAACGGGCCAATCGGAGATCGGACTGCAGACGGTCTTAACATCCCTGTAGACCTCAGTCTTGCCTTTCATACTGATGCCGGAATCACGCGGGACGGATCGACTGTGGGCACTCTGGTGATTTACAGCAGCGAGGGGCTTGACAGCCTGCAAAGCTACCCTGACGGACGACCCCGCATTGCCGGCAGGGATTATGCCGATATGATGCAGACCCAGATCGTCGACGATATCCGGGCAAAATACAACAGCCGCTGGAACCGGCGTGGGATCTGGAATTCACTGTACAGTGAAGCGGGCCGTCCCAATGCTCCGGGCATGATCCTGGAGCTATTGAGTCATCAGAATTTTGAAGATATGAAATACGGGCTTGATCCGATGTTTCATTTTGATGTCTCCCGGTCCATCTACAAGAGTATGCTTCGTTTCATTGCCTATCAGAGTGATTACGAACCGGTAATTCAGCCTCTGCCGGTTTCACATTTCCACGGAAGCTGGAACAGTGATTCATCCCTGACCCTGTCCTGGCGCCCTGTGGAAGATCCCCTGGAGCCCACAGCACACCCTGATTCCTACGTCCTGTATACGCGTCCGGAAGGATCTGATTTTGACAATGGACGTCTTCTCAGAGATGCCACCGTGACCCTCCGTGATCTGCAGCCCGGTCTTATATACAGCTTCAAGATTACAGCGGTCAATGCCGGAGGTGAAGGATTTCCCTCGGAAATACTCAGTGCCTGCCTGTTAGACAGCTCGGCTGGTACCGCGCTCATCATCAACGCATTTGATCGCATTTCCGGTCCCGCCCATATCGAAACAGCCGCCTTTTCCGGTTTTCTGAATTTTCTGGATGAGGGCGTTCCCTACGGAATTGATCACAGCTTTATCGGGACTCAGTATGACTTCGATCCAGACAGTCCCTGGCAGACCAACGACATAAGCGGTCACGGAGCCAGTTTTTCTAATTTTGAGACCACAGCTATCGCCGGAAATACTTTTGATTATCCCCTGATCCACGGCGAGAGCCTGAGGGCTGCCGGCTGGAGCTTTGTGTCAGCCTCCGATGAAAGTGTGGAAGAGGGTCTGCTTAAGCTCCGGGAATACGTTCTGATCGATGTGATCGCAGGAGAGGAAAAATACAGTCCCTGGCAGGTCCCGGAAGCAGAGACGCTGAATGGACCGCGTTTTCAGCTCTTCACTGCTCAACTCAGCAGCGCACTGACTGACTACGCTCTCAACGGCGGGAAATTACTGGTCAGCGGAGCCTATATCGCATCGGATCCGGAGGAACACAGTGCTCATATCGACAGTCTGGGACAACTCTTTACCCGCAATATTCTGGGAATAAAACTGGCCAGGAAAAATGCCTCACGCAGCTCGGGCCTGTTTTCTGACCATCCCTTGTTCATGCCCATCGACAGGGACTTTCACTACAATGTGCAATTCAGACCCGACATATACAAAGTGGAAGCACCTGACGAAATCAATGCCGCAGACAGCTCTTCCGTGACGGTGGCCCGATTCAGTGAAAACCATTTCAGCTGTGCAGTCCTCAAAAAGACTGAAAAGTATTCCGCTTTAAGTATGTCTGTTCCTTTCGAAACCATTCTGGACAGAGATGTTCGGGATCAGCTCATGAAAGGGGCCATTCGTCTATTGTTTCAGCCNCTGCCTTCTGAACATTCGCTTCNGGATANACATACTAACAAAAGCAGTTATATCGATCCCTGAGCTACTGACTTAAAAAGTTCTGTCCTTCCATTTCACGGACATGCCCAGNGGCAGTTTTATCGAGAGTTCGATCAGATAGGANACTGAGAAGAATTCCCAGACCGTGATCTGCCCCAGCCCGAATTTCCTGTGCAGTCTGGATCTGAGACGGTGAAGAAAAAGATGATCTGTCTGCAGGATAAACAGGCTGACCAGTAAGGTACCGGGATGCCAGGGAAATAGCAGAAAGCCGGATAAGAAGACAATTCTGCCCAAAATTAACAGAAGGACAGACAGATAGGCCGATGTTCCGGCTTTCATACCTCCCCTTATCCAGCGCAGCCGCTGCAGGATAAAGTGCTTTCTATCCGGTTCTGCCACCGCCGCAACAGCAGCAGCTTCCCGGGCAAAGATACTCTTTACATGATATTGTCCTTTTTTCCGAAGGGCCTGCATCAGGGCAAAATCCTCTGTCACCGAAAAACCGATGGATTCATAACCGCCGACATCTTCATAAGCAGTACGACGAAAGGCCATATTATTGCCAATCACTGTGAGCGGTCTGCCGCCGGCGGCCTCCAGAACGGCCACACTCTGCAGTAAAGCCATGTCTGTATCCTGAACCGAGGCAAAAGGATCCGGCTGACCGGCAGATTCAAATCGAGTGACGGATCCCAGCAAACCTGTATCTTTTTCAAAGTGGCTGACCATAAACAAGAGCCATTGTGCTTCCACCCGACAGTCAGCATCCGTGATGCAGATAATCTCACTTACGGATTCCTGAATTCCGAGGTCAAGAGCCGCCATTTTTCCATAAATATGTCTGTCCTCATTCGGCAGGACCGGGATATATCTGAAGCGGGAGTCCTCACGAGCGATTTTTTGTGCAATATCTGAACCCTCATCATCGGAACCGTCATCCAGAAGCAGTATTTCCAGTTTATCTCTAGGATACTGCAAACCTATCAGTCCATCCAAACAGCGCGGAAGGTTCTTTTCCTCATTTCTGAAGGGAAGAAGTACAGTGACCGGGGGCAGATCCTCCTCAGCATACTCATTGGTCCGCCTTTCTGTCGTCACGGCATCATCTGCAGCAGCTTTATAGCTATTCGACGGCAATTTAGATGCGGCTGACATCAGTATGACATGCATATACAGAAAATACAGCAGGGAAATAATCAGCAGAATATTCCACAGAACAATCATACGGAATACCACAATACAGCAAAAAAGTGGCAGATAGATCCCCCGAGAACAAATAGATGCCAGATAAAATGCATAAAGGGCCTGTCATGCATCAGGTAAAAGATCACACCGACAGTATAACTCAGCCCACCGGCAAGAAGCAGCACAAATCCGGCCGGCTCCATATTCTGCAGAAGCGGCTTCACGGCGATGATTACCAGCCAACCCATGACAATGTAAATCACAGTGGACACTGCGTTGAACCGAGTACCGACCACCAATTTAAAAAAAACACCGAATACTGCGAGTCCCCAGACAATGCCGAATAGAGTCCATCCCCAGGCACCGCGCAGGATTCCGAGAGTAAAGGGAGTATAGGAACCGGCAATCAGCAGATAAATAGCTGCATGATCGCTTCTCTGTAAAAATCGTTTCAATTTCCCCTCCGGAACAGCGTGGTAGAGTGTGCTGGCGAGATACAGAACAACCAGACTCGCCCCGAACACGGCACCGGTCACAACAGACACAGCATCCTCGGCCATGATAACCAGTATAGGTATAGCGGCAATAGCCAGTAAAACTCCTATGCCGTGACTGACAGCATTTGCCAGCTCATCCCATATCCAGATTCCCTGTCTTTTAATGTCTAATCTTTCCTTTTTCTTCTCCAATATTTTCCCTTTCATCCACTTTCATTCATCATCTATCCGAAATTTCAACATCACATCAAGACATAGATTCATAATACAGCCAAACCTTATCAAACATGGTTCCTCAGCATCAGTTCAAGAGGATGGGGGTGCAGATACACCTGATCCTTCAGATAATCCGGCTCGTACTTCCGGGTATAATGATTCGCAAGAGTGATCGGAACAATGAGCGGAACAAGCCCTGAATGATATGCGTCCAGAATTTCCTTCCATTCAGCTTTCTCATCACTGCTGAGTTGCTTTTTAAAGTAGCCTATCACATGCTGAAGAGTATTGACATTTTTACGAACGGTTGTCTTGTTGGAAAGCGCTGTGATAAATGCCCTGAAATACATTTCATAGAGTTCGTCAATGGCATATTTTTTTCCTTCGGCCACTAGTGATCCTAGGGCTTTCAGTTCCTGAGGGCTGTGAGCCATCATCAGATATTTGTAGCGGCTGTGAAATGCGATCAGTTCGCGCAGGCTCCTGCCCCGATCCAGCAGATCATACCAGTTATGCATAGCAAAAACTCTGGTGATAAAATTATCTCTGAGACCCGGATCATTCAGTCGCCCTTCCTCCTCAACAGGCAGAAAGGGAAATGTCTTCCCGAAGGCTTCCGCAAAGAGTCCCTGCCCACCTGAACGGGGTGAACCACCGGCGGGGTTGTAGATCTTCATCTTAAAGAATCCGCAACTGGGACTCTTTGACTTGAAAATAAAACCGCAGAGTCTTTTTTCCCTCAGGGATTCCACTTTCTTCAGGGACCAGTTGCTCATCTGATCGGTCAGATCCCTCTTTGTTCTGTGTGTGATCAGTCTGACCCCTTCTGGACGATCCTCCAAACGCATACTTTCCCGCGGCGTACCCATTCCGCATTCAACTTCAGGACAGGTTGAATGATACTCGACGAACTTTCCCAGTACATCCCTCAGATAATTATCCAGTTTATGTCCTTTGTCATACCTGACATTCATTCCAAGAAGGCAGGTACTGATACCCACGATCGGTTTATTCAGCTTAGCCGTTCTGTCCAAAGATTTTATCCTTTCTGAAGGTTTATATTCAGGCATTCTTTAAATAGCAGGAGACTCTGTCTGAATATGCATTTTCATTACTGCTGAATATAGTAAAGGGCAGAATAAATTGCTTATAAAAAGAAAAGGCCGGCAAAAGCCGGCCTTTTCGAAGGTATATTGAAATAAGATTATTTCATGAATACCATTTTCTGGGTGCTGGTGAAATCACCGGCTTTCAGGGTGTAGAAGTACACGCCTGATCCAACCAGGTTACCTGCGAAGTCACGGCCATTCCATACATAGGAATGAGTTCCGGCATTCAGGTTGTTGGAAACCAGATTAGCCACTTCCTGTCCCAGCATGTTGAAGACAGTCAGGGTCACCATTTCGCTATTAGGAATGGTGAAGCTGATGTTCGTTGTGGGGTTGAAGGGGTTGGGGTAGTTAGCATTCAGCTTGTACTCAGCAGCTTTCACAACTTCGTTGGATGTTACAAAAGAGGCATCGAACCATGCCATGATCGGGGCAATGGGGTTACCTGCATTCGTAAGTGCCCAGTAGTAGCTGCTTGCTGTATCCGGTGAGTAGAAAGACAGAGACAGAGGATCCATGGTCCAGAAGGAGGTCTTAAATGTCTCACCTTCATTGTAGATAGCAACCGCTGCACCATCATTATTGGGATCGGTGTAACAGACGGTGGCTCCGGCGGCAGGAGTCAGGTTGTCGATCCAGTTGTTGGCTCCGATCTCATAGTAGGGATCGTAGAAGAGCAGCAGAGAGTCACCGGCGAAATCAGCCATGAAACCGGAGATAGCATCACCGGCGACAGGGTCGACACGATAGGGAGACTGGTAGCTGGCAACAGTATTATCATAGTTGATATCCTGCGGTCCGAGGGTTTCAATTCCGAGATAATCTTTCTCGAAGGTTCCATCGGCGAAGGTTGTGTCAGCAAAACCGCTGATATAGCCGTAGTCCTGGCCGCTGATGTACAGATGCTTAGGAGCTTCGGCAGTACCCATATCCATCCATGCTTTGTAGACAGGACCGATATCTGTGGGCTGGTTATAAGGACCGGCACCCATGATATGGATGACATAGTCATAGTTGTTCAGCAGTTCAGGACTGACAGGACCATTGACCTGATCCCAGAGGTCATAGGGATAGGAACCGACTTCTGACACGCCATAGTAGTAGTACCATTCGAGTCCGACGATCTCATCTGTATCATAAGCGAAAAGCAGGTGAGAGGTGACTTCGAAAATGTTGTAGCTCCAGGCTGTGAGGCTTTCGCCGGTCAGACCGCCGACATCCTCAGCCCAGATATAATACACAACATTGGTTCCCGGAGTCTGTCCGGGGATGGTTGCTGAGAATTCGTCACCAGATGTGTTGGTCATGGCCACGCCGACAAAGTCAGCGCCGTCGATGCTGTAGTACAGCATTGCGGAAGCCACACCAGCGTCTCCACCGGAGGGGTTATCATCAGTGATGACAGCTGTCACTTCACGGTCAGAGGTGCTGAGAGTGGTGGCGAGCTGGTCATAAGACTGAACCACAGGTCCGCGGTCACCGGTATACTCAACATTCATGTACCAATCCCAGACATAGGAACGGATATACCAACCCCAGTCATTCAGGCCCATACGGCCAGTGGGGGAGGAGATAGTTCCGTAGAACTTCATCGAGGGCATGGGTTCGTTGTAGAATGTAGCAGAGTAGAATCCTATACGCCATTCAGCTGCATCGGCGGAAGCTTCGTCACCATTGAAACGGACCATGACGATGAAAGTATCACCGGCCATGAATTCAAGGGCATTTCCACCGGCGGCGAGCAGATCCACATTCACCCAGCCGAGGTCATCCTCATTGGGAGGAAGATCAGCTGAAGCAGCACCGAAAGCGGGCCAGAGCTGGTCACCCAGGGGATCGTAGATCTTGTCTTCCACAGCACCTTCGTTGGTGTTGATACCACCGAAGACCCAGGTACTCTGGTCGGCTGCGTAGAAGGGTTCATAACCGGTATCTTCATCATAGTAGCCGCAGTTTGCAATCAGAGCGCCATCAGCAACGTCGACAGTGCTGATCTCAGGCCATGCATAGTTGCTGCCATAGATGGAGATGGACATGGATCCACCGTCCTGATCCGGAAGATCGGACATGTGGAAGTCCATGGTGTGGAGGATACCGTCGGCGGACGGAACGAAGTATTCAATGAAGTAATCTTTGTCCCAACCACCGAAGTTGGTGTTGACATTGACGCCTTTGAGCCATGTCAGAGTATCCAGGACGCCCTTAGTCGCAACAATATTGTTGTTCTTAGGAACGACGGATTCAACAGGTGTACGCAGCTTGATGATCTCCTTTGAGTCGACTGCTTTGTCCGCAGGGACAGCAGCGAACAGGGACATCGAGAAGCCCAGTACCAAGGCTGTAACCAATAACAATTTCATGCCTTTCATGCACGTGTCTCCTTTTGTTTGTTTGTGCCAATTTATCATTTTCTCTTTGCGAATTCTATGTTTTATATCACATAGACCTATTTTTTAAGGAATAAGGGGCGTGAAAGCCCCTTATCTCAGTATTCCAGGCGGACAGTAAGCCAGCTTGTATTATTGAAAAACTCCGTCTGACGCATGGAGTAATCCAGTTTCATCGTTGTTCCGGCGAATTTCAGATTCACACCGGCACCGAAAGCGGGGCCGTAGATGAAATCTTCGGTGAGGAACTCAAATCCGCCATCATCCGGATTTTCTGCAAAGACGAGGGATCCGCGAACGAAGAACATATTTGCGAGGGCAAATTCAGTGCCGAAGGTATAAGTATCGAAACTGAAATTGTCATTCAGAAAAGCAGCGCCAAGCGTCAGTCGCGATGCAGTTGTATTGAAGACATGATAGGCCACACCCATTTCCATCTGAGTCGGCAGTTCAAAGCTGCTCAGAGGAATCCGCCAGGGTTCGGTACGGGTACCGGGCTCTGTACCGGGAGGAGTGATCATCTGTTCCAGATCGGGACCTGTGAAGAGCATATCCAGTCCAAAATTGCGGATAGCCATACCGATCATTGCTTTCCCGGTATGATACTGCACGCCGGCATTGATTGCGATACCGGAAGCGGACGTCCGCATCACCGTTTCTGAGACAAGATTGAAGGTGGTCCCGAAACGGATTCTGTCAGAGAGGGTTCTGGAGTAGGTAAGTCCGAGAGTGAAATAGCGGGGACTGTAGGTTTCACCTGTGCCGTTTGGAGACTCTACAGTCGTGACGGGGATTTCTCCGAAGTCCACTGTTTTCAGAGTCAGCGCTGCTGTACCGATAGCGCCGAGTTTAGAGGCGAGGCCGGCATAAGTCACATCGATGTCTCCGATATGTTTGTACTGTGAGAAGACAGCTTCTCCGCTGCCGGTTATATTGGAAACACCGGCAGGATTCCAGTGATAGGCTTCAACGCCTGAGATCAGAGCATTGAAGGATCCGCCAAGAGCCGTACCGACCGAACCCACAGGAAGCAGAAGTTCCTGGGCACCAGCGGTGCCGCGGCGCTCAGACGAGCCGGAATAGAGCATTCCGGCTAAACTGAGAGTAAGAGTCAGTACAAGAGTGATTCGTGTCATAGATTTTATTTTCATCATATTTCTCATCCTCAATTTTAATAGAGATCCAGACGTTCTTCAGGCATAAAGACCGCCAGTTTCAGTACCTTGTCACCAACATCCGGGATACGGATATGTATGAGATACATACCGCTGGCCACTGGAATATTGTTGAAGTTGGTCAGATTCCACTGATCAAAAGTGGTTCCTGCGAAACTGGAACTGCCGTGTTCGATCTTATTCACGAACTGACCGGATAGAGAATAGATACGGATCGTGGCTTCGCCGAGAGGCAGGTGACTGAAGCGGACGAAGCGCTGTATCGGCTGAGTCTCTTCAACATTGAAACCGAAATAGGGGTTCGGGAAGACATTCAGAAGTTCCAGCTGGTCTTCCAGTTCATCTTTTTCGGTAACCGTCTGAACACCGAGAGGAGTGAATTCGAAGCGATCCACACCGGCGATCACGGGGTTGAGGAAACTCATGTGAATGACATCGCCCACATCATATTTCGTCGCGGCAGCGAATTTGAAGGCCCAGGCACTGTTCTCATTCTTTATGAGGGGCTGTATTGTGTTCGGATCATAGTCATTATGCAGAATGACAACCCAGTCCGCATCATCGAGGGTATTGGGACCGCCGTCCACTCCCGGATTGTGGAGAGTGGAGTCACCGCTCACATCACCGACAAAGACATTGAGCTGTTTATCGGCTTCAATATCCCATACCTCGAAGGGGATCCAGAGCATTTCATCCAGATTCTGGAATCCTGTCTGAATACGACCGATGCTGGCGTAGGAACCCTCTTCAGTGAAGCGGAGTTCCAGATCATCCTGCAGACGTTCATCGGCAAAACCACCTCCGATGCCGCGAATGGAGTTCACAAGGTCATTCTTACCGGCCATCACCGTCGAGGCGAATCCGGCAATAAAGACATCGTGGCTATTCACACGACTGAGATAGAAGTAGGAATCGAAACCTTCATTTTCAACCCGGCTGGAGGTATAGTAGCAGGTAGGACAGACTGTAGTATCAGTACTGACAGAGTCTCCAGTCGCTGACCAGTAGAGTCCATCTACGCCATCAGGTGAAATAGCAAGGAATTTTGCTTCTTCGGTTGAAGTCCCAACGATATTAGTTGTCTGGGACCAGCTTGTATTCTGATTCGGAGGATTGAAGGAGATATCGCTGACAGACACGCCGAAACCAAGATCATAGAAAGATGTATCCAGATCAGTCATGATCCCGGGTTTTTTATCAACCTGAGTCAAATGCACATAGACAACGGAGTCCATGCTTCCGGCATCGTCAAGACGGATAAGTCTCCAATGATAATCATTTGCGAGAGTGTCACCGTTTACGATGAATAAGGTATCCATTTCGACGGCATAGTCCCGGTTGTCCAGAAACATGGGGTCTATAACAGAGACATTGACGCTGGCTTCTGCCGCACCGGCGGCATGCTCGATCATCAGACTGTCGCCGACATTGGTCGTGAGTGCTTCACCGACACCCCGTTCGTGGGGTCTGACGATGTGGACGACCTTTGCGGATTCAACCGTCTTAGGTGTCTTATCGCCGTTGTATGCATAGGAAGTGACCGTGTAGTAATAGGTTCTGTTGTTGATCAGACGCTGATTTCCGCGGGTCACATCGTTCCGAATGTGGATCATGCGTTCAATTCCGCTGTTGGAGCCGAACTGAGTTGGCCCTTCAAGGACGAGGCCGGTTTCGATATTGAACTGCTGGTCGAGAACCATACCTACGCCTCCGGGGAGGTCATAGGTTGCAACCCGATGCCAGGGTCCGTTCAGAGATTCACCCTGATAGACATTATAACCTTCGAACTGATATTCGAGTTCTTCATAGGACTCAATATTATCCGCATCTTCATGCCAGGAGAGAATGATTTCCTGATCCAGTTCACTGACGACCACAGCGGGAGCAGGCGGACTGGGCTGAACGAACTGAGCATCGTAGGCATTCTGTGCGAACTGATCGAAGAACTTCATAGCATCGACGGCATTGAGGTTATTTGAACCGCCGGCAATGATAATAGCGCTGACGATCTCCTGCACGCCGGGTTCACCGGGCTGAGGGAAACCATCGCCGTTGCTGTCGCGCCAGGATTCCATAGAGAATGGCCCGGAGCTCATGAGGAAGCGGCGATCGGCGGGAGTATCATCATCGTACTCTGTCCATCCGCTGCGGGTCCTCGGATCACCTGGATAGAGGAACTTAGTGATGGGCTGTGAATCATCGAGAAACACGTGCCAGGGCTCTCCGTCCTCCGTGAGGCCCTTCATGTAGTTATAAGCACCTTCCGCATTTTCGGGATCGCCGAACGTATTGGAAGAGTTTGTATACTTCACAAAGGACGTCATGGGCAGATTTCTGAAATCCGGAACAGCTTTACCTGACACATAGGCCGTATCACCGACGGAGGGCACAACAGGTCCCTGAAAGAAGTCGTAGCCGACGGCAGGGGGAGTGGCGCCGTAGGTCTGATCCATGGCGTTACCATTATAGAAGTAGCCGACAGAGAGAGTGGTGTCGCAGCCTACATAGTCATCATTCGCATCACCTACATCGGAATCGGACCAGAGGGACAGATAGGTTGAGTCGATGTTATGTCCGCCCTTATTAATCACAAGCCACTTGAGGAACATAATATTTCCGAGGGCGTCATCGCGGTTGAAACCGAAGATGGTGGTCTGAATTTCCACGCCGAGGGGCTTGGTTCCCCAAAGATTGGAGTGGACATTCTCGGAGGCATCATTGATCACAAACCAGTGCATCTGGTCACCGAGGATAGCGGGAGGATCCTCGCCGGTCACGAACTGACCGTCCGGACCGTCATAGAGACCATCGCCGTCAAAGTCCTCGAATTCCTCACCGTCATCATAGACGCCGTTGTCATTGGCATCGGTGAAGAACTCACCGTCATGGGACGGGGCGCCGAAGGAGGCGGGCCAGAGGGCATAATCACGGTTGAAGTCCGGATCATTGACATCGGGGCTGTCGCCTTTATTCACAGAGTAGACCTGATGTTTGGCATCATTGGGATTATCAGGAACGCCGGGGACGTCAGGGGTACTGGGGTCATAATTAATAACCCCGGGGTTGAACTCGGTGGTGAATTCGGCGGCGGCGGAACGGATCTCATCGTCGACCTTACCAACCATCCAGAGACCTGAGGCATAGACCGCGGTTTTGGTAGAGAACTTCGGCCATTCGAGACCGGAGTTTCCGGTGGGGATATTGGACACGATATGACCGTTATTTCCGATCCAGGCACGGATATTATTGCCATCGAACTGCACGAATTCCAGGGAACTGCCTTTATCGAGGGGATACTTCTTGATGAAGGTCTCTTCGGCAGTCACGGAGCTGACCCAAGCGAAGGACAGCAGCAGCGCAAGCATAAAAGTCATCAGATTGAAAGTTGTTTTCTTCATATTAAATAGACCTCACTATTTACCGAGATAGAATTGTACACCGAGGTAGACGATGCGCGGGATCTCATAGAAATCCGGGTCATCCATACGGGCTTCATAAAGGAGCTGGCTGTTGCTTTCATCAGCGAGCCAGGTCTTGCCTTCTTCGGTNTGGAACCAGCCGTCGTAGTTGGCCTGTCCTGTTCCGTCNTGGACGTCGCGGACATTGGCACGGTTGAGGAGGTTCTGGACCCAGAGATAGGTATTGAAGCGTACGGGACCCATNTCGAAGTTCTTATTCAGCTTCATATCAAGCTGATAGATCCAGGGCATTGTACCGCTGTTGACACCGGCGACAGGTTTGTCTGAGGTGTTGGGAAAGACATAGGAATTGATTTCTGAAGGAGTATAGCGGCGTCCGCTTCCGAAGGTAAAGAGGAAGTTAGCGCCTGCATTCTTCAGGAGGTCCTTGTCTGTGGTCCGGATATCAAGATTGACAGATCCGGTATGTCGCTGATCGAAGTCCAGCGGATTGACGAAGGTGGGATAGTTCCCTGCCTGCCATGCGATCTTGTACTGACCGTTGGAATCGGATCCGGTTCCACCGGCATACTGCAGCGTGTAATTTACAAAGGCCTGGACATAGCCGACTCTGCGCATATTGAATGCGAAGGAGAGGCCTTTAACAGAGCCGTAGTCACCGTTTTCATAGAGGGCGTAGACAATGGGCTGAGCGCCGTCGAGGTTACGCACCTGCACATAGCCGGTGAGCTGTTTGTAGAAAATGCTCACATCCACGCTGGTATTGAGTCCGAACTGCTGTTTGAAACCGATCTCATAGGAGGTGGTCCTCACAGGTTCGAGCATGGGGTTGGCGGAAATGGTGAAGTTACCCTGGGAGAGGTTGGCGGCGAAGCGGGTNTAGGAGATGAAGAGCCGNTTCAGTTCAGGCTGCTGCACATATTTTCCATANTGGGCATGGAAGACCGTATAATCGGTGACCGGAAAGGCCAGACCGAGTCGCGGAGAGATATAGTGCAGGGGTTCATTTTCAATGAGCTGTTTTTCACCGGAGTCATCGATGACATTCCCGGCGATATCGAAGGTAGGTTCATAGGAAGAGTAACGGCCGTTCTCATCCATATAGACCTTTTCAGCGATCTGTCCGTCACCGTCGAGGACGATGAGGCTGGGATCGAAGAAGAGGCTGTTGCTGCGGTCGATATAATCATAGCGGAGACCGAAGTTCATGACCAGGTCCTTCAGCTCGATCTTATCCTGGAAGAAAATGCCTCCGACCACCGGTTTACGGGCCCCGTCGGGGTTGACGGTGAGATCATCATCGAGTTCTGCCGAGCCGTCGATGGTATAGCCCATATTTTCGGCATAGGCATTTTTATAGGCCTGGAACCAGTAGTTGTCGATATAACCCTGATAAGTATCATAGAGACTGGCATTGGGATCACCGGCAGCGACTTTTCCTTCCCATTCGGAGATAGTATAGGGATTATTGTTGAACAGCAGGGATGTAATACGTTCCGGTGCGCCCATGTTGTAGTAGCGAATCGTATTGAAACGCATTTCCGCACCGAGCTTGAGTTCGTGTGCGCCGCGCTGAGCTTTCAGATCTGTATTGAAGCCCCAGTAACCGGATTCGTTTTTACGGAAGAAACCGTTGACAGTACCTGGAGCATAGAAGTTGGCATATTCACGCATAGTGCGCGGATCGGTTCCGTTCTGTGCCAGTTCGCGGCTGTAGATGAGATTTCCGTCTTCGATGACATATTTGGATGTATCCTGTATGAGTTGACGGATAGCGGGGGCCTGAGCCGCGAGCATGGTATTGAATTCGGCTTCGGGCAGAGCTGCGAGAGTTCTGAGGTATTCCATATCGAACTCTTTGAGGCCATAGTAGAAGTAGTCATCCCAGAAATCCCTGTTCCCCTGTTCGTAGTAATCACGGAAAGTGGAGAGCTGGAAATTAAAGAGAGTATTCTGATCCAGAGCCACAGTAGCGCGTCCGTAGAGGGCATAAGTCATAGCTTCCGTGAGATATTTATTCTCCACGGCGAAGGGGGCAAAGCGCTGGGAACCGGTATACTGATTCTCCATAGCAAAGTTACCACCGACTTTAAAGCGGAACTTATTCTTGCTGAAGAGAATATTTCCGGCACCGAGCCACTTATTGGAGCTATTTTCCTGCTGGGGACCGTTGACGATGGACACATCGTATTCATCATAGGTTCGGACATTATTGCTGTCCAGGTCACCGAGGTAAGTTGCTTCAGGGTGTGAACCGGCGGTGGGATCGCGGTCGTACTTGCTCTGGTTTTCAATATTGGCATAGAAAGTGATGTTGGAGGTCAGAGGACCGGAAAGGGAGATATTGGCACGGTTGTGGCCGTAGCTGTAGGTATTGAGGACGGCCTCTTCCCTTGAGAGGAAGGCATCCGTGGCAAATTCACCGGAGAGGCGGAATTTGCGGTCACCGGTCTTAGTGGAGAGGGAGATCAGACCGGCATTAGCGGAACCGTATTCAGCGTCGAAACCACCGGCCTGGAAGGAGACTTCCTCCATGGCCTGTGTGGAGAGCTGTGCGGCATCGGGGCGGGCCCCGCGGCTGAAGTCATTGACCTGATAGACACCGTCCACATAGTAGGCCACTTCCTCCTGACGTCCACCACGGACATAGAGAGTATTACCGACCTTGACGGCACCGGTCTGGGTTCCGACAATTTCCTGTGCGTTGTTCAGGGGCATATTTGCGAGATCTTCACTACGGACAACGCGACGTTCGTTGGTTGCCTTTCGTTCGATCAGGGGCCTTTCGGCGACCACAGTCACGGTCTGTCCCCGGACGGCCTCTGTCTCCATGGAGATATCGATGGTCGTGGTGATATCCACGGTCACCGTCACATTGGACACAGTGGTGCGGGCATAACCGATATAACTTGCTTCCAGTTCATAAATACCCGGAGGGGTATTCAGAATGAAGTAGCGGCCTTCACCGTCCGTAGCGGATCCAAGGCCCGTTCCTTTTAGGATCACATTGACACCTGCGAGAGGCTCGCCGTTATCCTTTGCAGTCACGACACCGGCGATCTTACCGGTGGTTCCGGCCAAAAGCATGACCGGCAGACTGATCATAAAGAACACCATTAACAGTTTTTTTATCATATCCTCCTCCTAAATAAAAAACTTCACTTTCCGTCTCCAGGCTCCCTTCTGCCCGGATTCGGACAACTTCTTAGTCAATATTTGGGTTTGTTTCTCAAATCTCCTATTTGGCATCCCCTTTATTGCCGAAATTCAAGCTAATAAAAAAAACGTGCAGAGTAAAGCATTTTTTCTCGCAATAAACTCACATCTCCCTTGATAAACTTAATTAGCGACCTTTATTATAAGTCAATTTTCAATAATTAAAGTAAAGCCTTAAAATTATTTAATATTTAAATGAGCAGGGGAGCCGCATTTGCATTTTACAAAAAATATATATGAAAAGAGGCATATAGGGCTGACACAAACTGAAGGAAGCGATAAAAATAATTTGGTCGAGGGAGATAGAAAAATACACTATATTCCTGTTTGAAAAGAGGAGCAGGACTCATGAAAAAGCGGTTTAAGTATACGATTGCTGCCATATTCGCGACGATTTCGGCGATTTTTGCTGTACCTAACGGAGCATTTTACTTTGAACAGGACCATGCCAGTTTCCGGGGAAGCGAGGACCTTGCCCGTCTGGAGCTGTACCTTGTGATGGGCCGTGACCACGGGAGCTGGGAGCAGGTTGAGGGAGGATACAGTGCAGAGCTGAACATAATGACACAGATCATATATGAGGGTGAGAACATATTTACAGATTACGACGCATTCACGGACCGCTGTGAGGATCCGGGCGGACTGGATCCATTATCGGCGCTTCCGAGGCAGATGAATTTCAGTATGCAGGAGGGAAAATACACTATACGGCAGAGTGTATTCAACAGCGAGAACAAGGTACTGGCCCAGGGAGAATTTGAGGTAGAGGTTCCGGATTTCAGTTCGGGAGGGGCCATGCTCAGTGAGATCGAGCTTGTGAGTGCAGTGGTAGAGCAGAAGGAGCGGACGCTTTTCAGCAAATACGGAGTCTATGATATCATTCCGAAGGGTTCTGCTGTATACGATCCCGGGAAACAGGACATACAGCTATTACTGGAGATGTACGGACTTGGGTCGAAGGGGACGGACTACAGAGTGACGGCATCTGTTCTGGATCTGAACGGTCGGCTGGTCCACGGATTTGAGACTGAGCAGTTCAGCGTCAGTCAGGACATGGAGGTTTACATCAACCGATTTGACATCGGGGTGCTGAAGAACGGTATTTACGACTTTGCAATAGCCGTTGAGCCTGTCGGGGGGAGTGAAATGAAAAGGGTTAAGAGGATATACATCCGGAATGCTGTGCAGGACATAGATGCATCGGCGGGGGGAATATATTCTGACCTGGACAGCGTTCAGCTTGACAGTGTGCTGGCGAACCTGATATCATTGATCGACAAGGATGAACTGGATCTATTCCGCCGCAGTTCAGAGAAGGGCAAGAGAGAATTTCTGACGAATTTCTGGTCAGACAGGGTTCTGAGGCGCGGCGAGGGTTTCCGGCGAGAGATAGAGCAGCGGATCAGCTATGCGAACCGTCAGTTTTCGAGTCTATTTCAGCGGGGTGCGATCACGGACAGGGGTCAGATACTGATCAAATACGGATATCCGGATGACGTGCAGGTATACAGCAGCATCAGTGAGGGGAAGCCGCATGACATCTGGTTTTACAATAAGCTTGAGGGGGGCGTGGAATTTATCTTTGTGGACCTTGACAACAGCGGTCACTATGAGCTGGTACACAGCACGATGCGTGGGGAGAAGCAGAACAGCAACTGGGAAAATCTGATTCGACGTTGAGGGGTACAGGGGCCCGGGCTGTCATGGGGCAGTGCGGGGAAGGTCCTAGGGGTCAGGATGCTTTTTTATTTTTTGATTCTTTAGCTACGACCTTATAGGCGGCGGGTTCGCTGATCACATCGGGGGTGATGACGATCTTTTTCACATCTTCCCGGCCGGGGATGGAATACATCACATCCAGCATGACGGATTCCATAATTGCTCTGAGGCCTCGGGCACCGGTTTTCCTCTGCAGGGCGAGTTCGACGATGCGCAGAAGGGCATCCTCTTCGAACTGCAGTTCCACGCCTTCGATCTCGAGCATTTTGGTATACTGTTTGAGGAGGGCGTTTTTAGGATCTCTGAGGATAGAGAGCATGGCAGATTTATCGAGATCCCGGAGGGTGGTAATGACGGGGAGGCGTCCGATGAGTTCGGGGATGAACCCGTACTGCAGAAGATCTTCGGGCTGAACCTGAGAGAAGATCTCGTCCTTTGAGAGTTTTTTCCCACTCTGCTGTTTGTCACCGAAGCCGATCTCTTTTTTCCCGATCCGGCGGCCGATGATCTCTTCGATGCCTTCGAAGGCACCGCCGACGACAAAGAGAATATTGCGGGTATTAATATGGACCATATTGGCTTCGGGATGTTTGCGTCCTCCTTTGGGGGGTACAGCGGAGACAGTTCCCTCGAGGATTTTCAGGATGGCCTGCTGCACACCTTCGCCGCTGACATCACGGGTGATGGAGGGGTTTCCGGATTTGCGGGCGATCTTATCGATCTCATCGATATAGATGATACCGCGTTCGGCGGCCTCAACATTGTAATCTGCGGCCTGCAGGAGTCTCAGGAGAATATTTTCAACATCCTCTCCGACATAACCGGCTTCGGTGAGGACCGTGGCATCGGCGATGGCGAAGGGGACTTTCAGAAAGCGGGCGAGGGTCTGAGCGAGAAGAGTTTTTCCGGTTCCTGTGGGGCCGATGAAGAGGATATTGGATTTTTCGATCTCGATATCATCATTTGAGGACAGCAGGTGACTGATGCGCCGATAATGGTTATAAACGGCGACGGAGACAACCTTTTTGGCCATATCCTGGCCGATGACATACTTATCGAGTTCGGCTTTAATCTTGGAGGGCACGGGGATAGAGCCGAGGTCAAAATCTCCGTCCTGCTTCATTTCCTCCTGCATCATCTCCATTGCTGTGACGGCACACTGGTCACAGATGAGGGCGGAATAGCCCTGAACAATGGCATTCACCTCATGTTCGGGTCTTCCGCAGAAAGAACAGTAGCGCTTTTCTGTTTTTTTTGAACTCATTTGCTTCGCTTTTCGAGGATCTGGTCAATGAGACCGTATTCTTTTGCTTCATCGGCGTCCAGGAAGAAATTCCTGTCGCTGTCTCTTTCGATCTTTTTCAGAGTCTGTCCGGTTCTTTTCGCCAGGATGCGATTCAGCTTATCCTTGATCACGAGGATTTCCCTGGCATGGATCTCGATATCGGAGGCCTGGCCCTGGACGCCGCCGAGGGGCTGATGTATCATGATTCGGGAATTGGGCAGGGCAAAGCGTTTACCGTCGGCACCTGCGGCGAGGAGAAAGGCTCCCATGGAGGCAGCCTGTCCGATACAGATGGTGGACACATCGGGTTTGATATAATTCATCGTATCATAGATCGCCATACCTGCGGAGACAGAACCGCCGGGGCTGTTGATATAAAGAGAAATATCCTTATCCGGGTCTTCGGCCTCGAGGAAGAGGAGCTGAGCGATCACCAGTGAGGAAACATTATCATCGATTCCGGTTCCCAGGAAAATGATCCGTTCCTTCAGCAGGCGGGAGTAGATATCATAGGCTCTTTCGGCGCGGCCAGTCTGTTCAATCACCATAGGGACGTACATATCAGGTCCTTTCCTATCTTTCCACCGGTTTTTCGACCACATTGACTGTGATATCCGCTTCTACAGCGGCAAAGACCTTATCAGCCAGGAGTTTAGACCGCAGATCCTTGCGGGCCTGAGGCGTATTGAAATACTGCAGATACATATCCCGGTTCTGGGTATCTGGTTTGACGAGGACCGTCTCAACATGTTCGGAAATCTCTTCTTCGCTGACTTCGATATTCCGCTCATCTGTGAGGCGGTTGCGCACGAGTTCCCACCTGAGGAGGTCGACGGCCTGTTCCCAGTTATTCTTTCTATAGGTTTCGGCATCAATGGCCGTTTTGCGCTGTTTTTCATTTTCTGTGCGGAGGTCTTCGAGGTAGGATTCGGTAAGGGAGTCGGGGATGAGGATATGCTCAGCGGCTTTGGCGACGGCGGTGATGATATCCTGTCGGAACAGTTCCTGGCTATTGCGCTCGAAATTGTCTTCATACTCTTTGCGCATGAGTTCTTTGAGGGCCGGCAGGTCCACGACTTCGGGATCGATCTGGGCGGCCAGGTCGTCATTGAGTTCAGGCAGGACCCGGCGTTCGAAGGAGAGGGCAGTGATGCGCAGCGGCACTTCTTTATTGCCGTCTGATTCATTTTTCAGAATGATATCTCTGGATTCACCGGAGGCCATCTCTTCGAGGGACTTCATAATTTCTGGTGTAAAGGGATCCACGCCTGGTATGATAGTAAATGACTCGGTTACGCGGTCGGGGATCACCTCGCCGGCGTCATCGAGTTCCTCAAGTCTGGCGACGATGGAGGCATCGGGTTCCCAGGCTTCCAGGGGGGTGATCTCAGCGTGATCGCTGCGAATTCTTTCGAGCTGAGCATCAAGCAGTGTGTCGGTCACCACATATTTCTGTTTATCGACTTTGATCTTCCGATCCAGTTTGGGCATTTCCCATTCCGGGATATAGTCGTACTGAACAGTGAACTCCATGAACTCGCCTTTTTTAAAATCGTAGTGTGTAACAGAGGGTTCACTGACGGGCTGGGCTTTAGTTTCCAGGACGGCTTTATGGTAGAAAGTATAGAATTTTTCATTAATGAAATCATATTCGATACGGCCCTGATACATCTTTTCGATGCGTGACATGGGTGCTTTGCCTTTGCGGAAGCCAGGAAGCTGTATATCTCTGGCAAACTTTTTTGCGAAGGATGTATATTCTGCGGAGATCTCATCCCAGGGCAGCTGAACGGCCATCTCCATGGTCGTGGGGGAAATATTCTTCAATTCTGTTTTCAACACGGCTCCTCTTGTTTGTAGCCGGGGAATTTATGGGAAATCGGAGGGAAAGTCAATTTTTTCAATACCGTTGACGCGTATGTTTCGGATAGAAGGCTTTGGGCAGGCGAGCGCAGGAGTTGCGAAAGCTGATCGTTCTATGTCGGGTGAATGCGCCGGGTCAGTTTTTCAGGGAATGTGCGGGAGCGGGTATACGGCCGCCGCGGCGGATAAAGGGGGAGACATTCAGTTCATGATAGGGCATAATGGGAGCTGAACCCAGGAGACCGCCGTAGTCCACGATATCGCCCACCTTTTTTCCGGGGACGGGAATAATTCTGACAGCGGTGGTTTTATTATTCACGACACCGATAGCGCATTCATCGGCGATGATACCTGCAAGGGTATCTTCCGGAATATCACCGGGTACGGCCACCATATCCAGGCCGACGGAGCAGACGGAAGTCATGGCTTCCAGCTTATCCAGAGTAAGGTGACCGTTGCGGACGGCACGGATCATGGCCTGATCCTCGGAAACGGGAATAAATGCGCCTGAGAGACCTCCGGGATGGCGGGCGGCCATCATGCCTCCTTTTTTCACCGCTTCATTGAGCATCGCCAGGGCAGCAGTGGTACCGTGGGCGCCGACATCTTCAAGTCCCATGGCAATAAAGATATCCCCGACGCTGTCGCCGGGTTCCGGAGTGGGTGCCAGGGAGAGATCGACGATGCCGAAATCCACGCCGAGGCGCTGAGCGACCCTGGAGCCGATCAGTTCACCCGTTCGGGTGATACGGAAAGACGTTTTCTTAATAATATCGAAGAGTTCATCGAAACTGGCTTCCGGATGCTGACGAACGGCATCCAGGACAACTCCCGGGCCGCTGATACCGACATTGAGCGTGAGGTCGCCTTCGGAGACGCCGTGGAAGGCGCCAGCCACAAAGGGGTTATCTTCGACTGCATTGGCAAAGACAACGAGTTTGGCGCAGCCCAGTCCATGGGAATCCGCTGACAGTTCGGCTGTTTTCTTTATGATATGCCCCATGCGGCGGATCTGATTCATATTCATTCCGGCCTTGGTTGAGGCAAGATTCACGGAACCGCACAGGTGGCGGGTGGTGGCGAGGGCCTGGGGGATGGCCTCGATGAGAGCGAGGTCGCCTGAGGTGGCGCGTTTCTGAACGAGGGCTGTAAATCCGGCGATGAAATCCACTCCCACGGCATGGGCTGCATTGTCGAGGGCTTCGGCGATACGGATCAATTCCTCGGTTCCGAAACGTTCGAAGGCAATGGCAGCGGGAGTGATGGAGAGACGTTTATTGGCAATCCGGATCCCGAGTTCATTTTCCACGGCATTTGCAGTGGGGATGAGTTTTTCGGCTGCCCTGGTGATCCTGTCATAGGTACGGTTGAGAGTATCTTTCAGGGAATCCACGGCGACACCCCGGAGGCTGATACCGAGGGTTGTTGTGCGGATGTCGAGATGTTCGACTTCCGTCATACGGAGAGTTTCGAGAATTTCTTCAGAGGACCAGGGCATCATTCACCTCACAGGCGGTTGACATATCGGAAAACATCTTCATTCTGAACATAGACCTTGGCAGAGAGTTCCTCTCCCCTGCCTGTAAGGCGTTCCTTGATCTCGACAAAATCATGGGGGGATGTGGCGGCGTCGACGACGAGGATCATATAGAAGAGATTTTCGACAAATTTCTGACTGATATCGAGGATATCACAGTTCATTTCAGCGAGGACAGCGGTAATACCGTGGACAATGCCGGGGCGGTTGGCTCCGAAGACGGAGACAATGAAGCGGCTGGACGGGAGCACGGCGGATTCGGAGGGGGAGAAATGTCCATAGGGGTGGGTGGCGGCGGAGGGTTTTTTACGTTTTTCCAGATCATCGATAACCCGGCCGACGATATCGACGATCTCATGTTTTGGGGTATTGCGTCCCTGTCGTTCAATGATCAGGGAAACGATCTCTTTGACTAGGTTTTCATTCATGATTCACTCTTTTCAGACAGTTTGGGCTGGCGGTGATAGGAACAGGTGAGGAGCTCCAGATGATAATCTGTGCAGTCTACCGTACAGAGATGCCGGGATGGGCAGTCCGTGCGCGGGGAGTTTAGAGGACCTTCGGTCACAGATCAGGAGTTGATTTCAGGAGTTCGGACCGGATGTCGACACGGTCGACGATACCGATCACAGCGGCTTCGATGGAGAGAGAACCGGGGTCATGTTCCCTGACGGCTTTACGAGCTGCATGACCGTAGGCGCAGATCACATCTTCACCGACGCCGGCACCGAGAGTATCGGCGACGACCACCACATTGGTATTGGGATCCTTATCGATATTGAGGGGATGTACCACGAGAAAGCGGAGATTAGTGATATTATCCACCTTTTTGGTAGCCCATACAGTACCGACCACTTTGGCAAGGAACATGCGTTCTCCTTTTTCAGTGGGCAAATTAGGTTTAAATCAGGAGAGATTCAAGGGGGAAGTCGAGGGAGACCGCTGATGACGCGGATGAACGGCGCTGACACGGATGAACGGCGCTGACACGGATGACACCGATGTACACTGATGGGCACGGATAAGGCATTTTATTGTGAACGGCGCT